>Ga0310696_10010287_pt1 | contig 10771 bp, 4 predicted proteins | sample AusTroGonzalo_MG_4_FD_203885 | JGI IMG/M metagenome (GOLD analysis project Ga0310696, IMG submission 203885) | Bovine rumen microbial communities from tropical cattle in Woodstock, Queensland, Australia - Gonzalo_02 (v2) (version 2) | ecosystem: Host-associated > Mammals > Digestive system >... | reverse complement strand
GCCGTGCTGATCCCCTCGAGCGCGTGGCTTTCGATGTATTCCATCGCCGTGTTCACGACCGCGACGGCCGGCGGGATGTTCTCCGTCGAGCCGCGCGGCACAAGCGCCGCGCCGGGTATGCGAAGCTCGTGGGCGTCTGGCCGTTTCCCGCGAATCAGCGAATCGAGCGCGCGCGCGGCGGCGAAGCCGGCCTTCTCGAATCCCGGCAGTATGCTCGTAAGCGCGGGTTTCTCGCCCTGGCAGAGAAGCTCGTCATTGTCGCATCCTATCACTGCCAGCGAAGTAGGCACTGTTATGTGCGCCACTCGGCAGGCCTTTACGACCTGGACGGCGAGAAGGTCGTTTGCGGCGAAAACGGCAGCAGGGCGAGGCAGACTTTTGAGGAAATCGACGAGCTCTTCGGTGCGCACTTGGATCCCTGCCTCGCCGGTCATATTGACCATCTCGAATTCCGATTCGGGAAACTCGAAGAAGTTTGACCTTTTGTCGGCGTTCGCGAAAAAGGCGGCCTTGCGCTCGAGCGACCATGGGATTTTCGGCGGCGCGGGGATGAACGCATACGAGGCGAAGCGTCCGAGCGATTTGAAGTGTTCCGCCGCGAGCCTTCCGATCTCGTGGTTGTCCATCAGCACCGAAAGGCAGTTTGGCCGTTCCCCGATCTGCTCGTGCATGTTCTCGAGCGCGAGTATGGTAGGGATTCGCTTTTTGAGAATCTCTTCGACGGCTGGAGTGTACGCGGCGAGGATGCATCCATCGAGGCCGCCGACAAGGAGTTCGCGGACTTCCGCATCCGTGAATGCGGTGCGCGAGCTTACTATGCGCAGATCCCAGTTCGTGCGAGTGTTCGCGTACTTTAGGACGCCTGCCACGCGCAGCCGACCATCGGGGCCGTTGGTCGGAATCGCCACCAGTATCTTGCGCTGCCTCGTCTTCATGTTTAAATTATACCGAAATGGGGTTGTCTGAGCAACGTGAAACCGAAACAAATTGTCCAAAAGGTCGTGAAAATTTTGTCCGAAAAGCCGCGCGATATTCTTTGATTTATGCCGTAGATATGGTAATATTTCACTCATTGCGAACACCTCTACACACAAGGAGTGCATAAAATGAAGTCATGCAGGTTAGTCTGTGCCGCTGCGACGTTCCTCGCCGCGCTCGTTTTCACAGCCGCGCGCGCCGACAACGTCAAGGCTTCTGAGGAGTATCCTGAGTTCTACAACGGCGATTCGGCGAAGGGCATCGACTTCGTGCAGTCGATCAAGGTGCTCGCCCCTCGCTACTGCTCGAACGTTAAGGGAGACGTCACGGTCGTCTTCGAGGCGAAGGGTATGACGCGCGTCCTCGCGCGCTGCTGGAGCGGAGAGGGAGAGTGGGGGAAGGACACCGTGCTCGCTGACGTTAAGCTCGACGCGCGCTCGCGCGGGGAGTTCGTGTTCCACGCCGACCGCTATCCGGCGGGTCCTACGACTATTCGTCTTCAGGCGATCGACGGGAAGGGACATCAGGACTACTGCGAACTCCAGGTCTACAACCTCGGAGGCGTAAAGTGGAAGCAGGGCATTCCGAAGTCCGACCCGCCCGGCGCGAAGGGAATGAATCTCGTATACAAGGACGACTTCGATGGACCGCTCTCAATCTCGCCCGACGGGCGCGGCGCGAAGTACGCGGCGCACAAGACAGGCGGCGGCGATTTCAGCGGCTGGCCTTTCAGCGACCAGGAGGGGGACTGCCTGCCGTTCGGCCAGCAGGGAACGTTCCTTCGCATTCATGCGTCGAAGCCGTTCGGCACGAAGGGCCGCACTGGCATCCTTTCGTCGATTCGCCCCGACGGCACGGGCGTTGCGGTTCCCGTTCCCGCGTATTTCGAGTGCAGGCTCATCTGCCATTCGGCGCCCGGAAGCTGGGGTGCGTTCTGGACTCTTTCCAAGGGGACGATAGGAATGTCGAAGGACGACCCGAAGTTCGCGGAAACCAAGGCGGCCGGATGCGACGAGCTCGACGTCCTCGAGTGCTACGGCGGATATGGCCCGCGCAACCCGAACCACGGCGGCAAGTACGGCGTGACAACGCACTGGTGGGGTCAGAAGGACATGGGCAAGGCCCCGCATGCGTTCCCTGACGCGATGAAGATGGCGGGCGGCTCCTCGTGGAGCTGGACGTTCCACACATACGGGCTTCTCATCACCGAGACGGACACGGTGTACTACTTTGACGATGTCGAGGTTCTTCGTCATCCTACGGGCCCCGTCACGAAGTCGCAGGACACGTGGTTCCTCATCAACTACGCGATCGCGGGCATCAGCGGATGGCCGTACGACCTCGAGCGCTACGGCAACGAAAGCGACATGTGGGTCGACTGGGTGCGCGTCTACTGCGGCAAGGAGATGCCGAAGGGCTTCGGCGAGGTTCCGCCCGTCGGCGTGAAGGGCACGATAGGCCTCAACTTCACGAGCGGCAAGGACGACGAATCCGTTATGCGCGGCTGGGACATCGCGGGCGCGCTTGACACCGCGCAGCTCAACTGGAACAACCTGCCGCTGAACAGGAAGAGCTTCGACGGCATGGCCGACGGCGAAGGGCGCGCGACGTCCGTCACCGTGGCGCTCGGCAAGAAGGCGCGCCTCGAAAAGTGCGAGCCGTGGGGATTCGGCGGAGGGGACAAGCGCCTCCACGGCGCGGGCGTGGCGGACTCCCCGATCGCGATCAAGGACGTGCCGTTTGAGAAGTTCGACGTAATCGTGCACCTCGGCGCCGGCATCAACGGATGGAGCGGCGACGTGTCGCTCCTCAGGCCGGACGGCACGGAGCTTTCCGCGTATGCCGTCAACTTCGGCTGGATCGGCGGCGGCAGGTACGTTGAGGCGACGCGCGAGAAGGGCACGAACTCCGACAAGGCGGACTGCATGGTCGTGTTCCGCGGCGTTACGGAGAAGAGCTTCGCCATCCAGTTCTCGAAGCGCGGCGGCAAGGGCACCGCTGCAGTCGCTGGCTTGCAGATAATTCCCACAAAATAACTGACAATAAAAAGGGGGAAATAAGTATGAAGAAACTACTATTGCTTGCCGCTATGTTCGGTGTCTGCGCCGTCCAAGCCGCCGACATTGAACCGCCGGGCGAAGAACTTGTAGACCTCACAATGCCTGTCAGCGAAGGCGGCGTAATTACGGCCGACAGTACAGCCGGAAACAACGGCGCGGCGGTTGCCTTCGACAATGATATGGCGAATTCGGGTAGCCGTTGGCTTGTTAGCAGCGGAAGCCAGCCCTGCCATGTCACCTACGACTTCGGCACCCCGACTATCGTAAATGCGTTGCGGATATGGAACGGCAAGACCTCGAACAGCCCAGCCGATCGAGCCGTCAAGAATTTCAAGGTCATGGCGTCGAACGACAATTCCAACTGGGAGGATGCAACAATCTACACGAGTGGGGACGAAACGGGCTGGTCGAGCGGCGAGTCGCGTTTTTTCTACCTGCCGAGCGAGGTGAACCCGAATGCCAACGCCTACCGCTATTGGAGGTTCGAGGCCTTGACGCCGGTCAAGTCGGGTGACTACATCCAAATCCACGAGCTTGAATTTTTCAACGTGATTCCGCTGCCGAAGCTGGTCGAGGCGACAGTCGTGAAAGCGGCTACGGGTGTGGCTACCGTTACCGGCACGATGGGCGGCCTTGCCGGATCGGTGGCAATGATCCTCACTGCGACCGACGGTTCGACCGAAATCGCGGTCGGGAGCTATGCGGCGGGAGCGTCGTTCTCCACTGATGTAGCGTTTGCCGGCGTTCCGCTCGATGTTTACTATTCGATTGTGCTCAAGGCGTCAAATGCGGACGGCGCGACGTTCTTCGCGATTCCAGGGACGTTCTTCTTCGGCGAGCAGCGCTTGCCGGTCACAAGTTATGGCGGCGGGCAGACAGTGAGCATCACATCGGCCTTGCCGCTGTCCGATGGCAACGTCATCACGGTTGATGCGGACGGTGCGACCTTCAATGCCGGCAACTCCGTCTTTGCTATGCATGCTTCCATGCAGGCAGATGGTGCTGTCAAGTTCACGGCTTCTAATATCGGTGTCGTCGGTTTGACGGGCTCCAACCGTTTCTCGGGCGGACTCAATGCTACCGGCGTGAGCGCGCTCAACGTTGCGTCGCACGATGTCCTTGGTGGCGCGGATTCGCAGTTCCTCTCCTATCCGCATCTTTCTATCATCGATGGGTTCATGACGAGTTTCGCGGGCCACGGCTTAACGAAGTCCGGGTCGTTCTATCTTGACCTGCAGAAGCCCGGCTCGGAGTTCCTGGTAGACTTTGATGTCGCCGTGAACCCCAACAGCGACAGTAGCGCTGCGCTTTACAAGTATGGCCCCGGCAAACTGACGCTGGCGGCGCCTCAGACGTATCACAACGTGCAGGCGACCTACGGCACGTTCCTATATGGCGGCGAATTGCTGGTGGATGGTGCGCAGGGCGGTTCTCTCTACAAACTGAGAGGTGGGTCGATGGCGATTGGTAGCGGCCTTTTAAACATGAAGGCGGCCGTGGAGGGGGCTACGGATTTCGCCGTTGCCAACGTCAACATAGGGTCCTTGAATAGTCAGCAGAACTACAACAACGCGGGCGGCGGAACGATTCGTCTGGACGCCAACGGTGGCGCGGGCGTCACGATGGGTCTCTCCAACCTCGTCTACACGGCGAACTCAAAAGGTCCGCGTGGCCGCTACCTCGGGCTTGAAACAGTCGGCAATGCGGTTTTCCACACGACAAGTGCGAACGACGCCGCCGGGGCGCTTAGCGACCATCGCGTAGTCCTCAACGGCGCGGATTGGGCGGCGGTGGACGAGAACGGCTTCATTGTTCCCTTCACCGGATACGCGACAGCGTTTCCTTCTGTCAATGATTCGATTGCGAATATTGCCATTGGCGGGGCGGAGAGCCTCCTCGCTTCGCGCGCGGTTGCCTCGCTGAAGCTTTCTGGCGGAGCGTCGCTTACGATCGCCGACGGCGAGGCGCTCACTCTCGCAAGCGGTGCGATTCTCAAAACCGGCGATGGCGACGCGTCCATCTCGGGCGGCAGTATCTTGAGCGAGGCGGGCGTGCCGTCTGGTTCGTCGACCTGGACCGACCTCCTCGTCGTCACAGAGGGGAGCGGCACGCTGACAATCGGCTCGGCCATCATGGACAATGCGACGTTCGGCGACTGCTGGCTCACGAAGGCCGGCAAGGGCACATTGCGCTTCGCCGAAAATACGGTTGCCTTCAAAAAGGGCATCTATGTTCTGGACGGAACGTTGGAGATCAGCAAGGTCGAGCACTTGGGAAGCTCCTTCGTCGGGCTGTTTGGTGGACGCCTCAAAGTGACTGACGACGTGTCTTCGGGGAATACGATCCTTTCCGGAGGAAGCGGCGCGTATTTTGACATCGCCGCTGGCAAGACCTACACGATGAAAAGCACCTCGATGAATGGTTATCCGCTTGGCGGAACGACTGGCGGCTATGGTGCCGGCGGGTTACACCTCGACAATTCCGACGGCGGCGACGGTGTTCTAGACGCCGGTACCATTAAGTGCACGGGCGGTATCTTCATCGATTGCGGCATCTATCGTATGAGAGTCGCCGAATCGCTGCACTTGGCTGGTGTCAACCCGCTCTACTTTGGAACTGGGGCAGTGATGAAACTTCAAATGAATGGGCAGAGCGGGACCGTTGCCGGCGTCTACGGCGGCACCAGTACGGCGGTCATCGAGAACACGTCTGAAAAAGGTTCGGAGTCGACTCTTACAATCGCGACGGGTGGCACGTGCGATTTCAAGGGTGAAGTGCGTGACGGCGGAGCGAAGGCGCTTAATCTCGTGAAGTACGGCTGCGGTCGCCAGACGCTCTCCGGCGCATGCAGCTATACGGGCACTACGCGCATCAGCAACGGCACGCTTGCAATCGACGGCGCGCACACTGGCGGCGGAGCTTTCGAGGTCGTCTATCCAGGCGCTTTGGGCGGCACGGGGACCGTATCTAGCGCGGTTTCGCTCGTTGGCGGCGGAACGCTTGCCGCCGGTGGCGCGGGCACGCCGGGTGTTTTGACGATCGGCAGCCTTACGTCGGACGGCGACTCCATGCTGAGCGTGGCTGTCGATGGGCAGGGCCTTTCGCGCGTGAATGTAACTGGCTCGGCGACAGTTGCCGGCAAGGTTAGCGTGAAGGTTCCTCCTTCTTTGGTAAACACGCCATGTCGCGGTGTTGTTCTGCACGCCGAAGGCGGTTTGACGGCTGTAAACCTGAAGCTCGACACTCCGGTTTCAAAGCTGAAATGGTCGCTGGTTGCGCAGGGGAAGGACTTGGTCCTAAAAGGGGCGGCTTCGGGATTTGCCGTCATAGTTCGTTAGTATTCGAGGTGTAAAGATGAAGATGACTATTGTTGCTACTGTTGCTTATGCGGCGCTTTGCGCCGGTGCATACGATCTGCCGCCTTGCACGGTGCCGATGAACCTCGGCGTGCAGATGAAGACAGACACCTTCAACGAGGCGACGTTGCGCGAGGTTCGCGGACTCGGTTTTCGCGTCGTCAGGCGCGGGCTCTACTGGAATGCCGTCGAAAAGGAGAAGGGCGTATATGACTTCTCGTCTGTCGATGCGCAGATGAAGGTGTGCAAGGAGCTTGGGCTCACGGTAATCGTAACGCTCTTCAGCTCCAACTCGCTCTACGAAGAGCCGCGCGGCGGCGTGCAGACCGAAGCGGGACGCAAGGGCTTTGCGGCCTTTGCGGTTGCTGCGACGAAGCATTTCTCCGGACAGGACGTGATGTTCGAGATATGGAACGAGCCGAACGTGCGCACGTTCTGGCGCAAGGACGGAACGCACAACTCGCCTGAGTTCGCGAAGGAGTACTCCGACCTCGTAAACACCGTAGTCCCTGCGATGGTCAAGGCGGTTCCCGGCGTGTTCGTGATGGCGGGGTCCGTGTCGAACTACTGGGAGCCGAGCTACCAGTGGACGGAGGAGTGCTTCAAGAACGGCGTCTTGAAGAGTGGAATCCGCGCGTGGAGCGTCCATCCATACGGCGTGAAGACACCAGAGGAGTTCAAGGTCGGGCATGATCGCACTAAGGAACTTCTCAAGAAGTACGGTGCGCCCGACATGCCGCTCATCGATTCCGAGCGCGGCTTCACGAACGTCAAGAACGGCGTCAACGACGAGGGTTGGTCCGGTGGCTCGAGCGCGAAGCTCATGGACTACCAGGCGTGGCACCTCGTGAGGCAGTATCTTGTGGACATGATCGAGGGAGTGCGGCTCACGAGCTGGTACGAGTACAAGGGGAACGAAGGGTTCTCGCTTTACGAGAACGGGAAGCCCCGTCCGGCGCTCGAGGCGTTCAAGGTCATGGTGCGCGAACTCGACGGCTATTCCTTCAAGTCGCTCGTGAAGACGGACTCTCCGCAGGACAGGATAGCGATTTTCGCCAACGGGTCCGGTGCGCGCAAGCTCGTCGCCTGGACTTCCGCGAAGCCTGGCGGCAGCCCCGACGAGACGATGGAGCATGCCGTTGTGGTGCGCACCAAAGGTTCTGATTCGCTTTCCGGCACCGGCATGCTGGGCGACGCAGCGAAGGTTCCGCAGGGCCTTGGGCTTTGGCTTACGGGCGCGCCGCAGTACGTGGCTATTCCCGACGGCGTCGAGCTCGTTGAGTCGGCAAGCGTTGGACGCGCAGTGTTCCCCGTGGTTCCTGGAGGCGCGGCTGGCGGCACTCCCGCCGTTGTGGAAGGCAAGGCGCTCGACCTCTGCAGCGCCGAGTCCGGATGGAAGTTCATCCCCAATACGGGCAAGGGCGCGGTCTCTGTTGGGAAGTCGTCCGACGGCAAGGACGCGGTGTTTATCGACTGGGACTTCTCGCAGTCGAAATCCAAGTCCACTCCGTATGTCATGACCTCGGTGCCGCTCAACGGCGTTGACGGCGCTGGCTCGATTGACTTCCTTGCGAAGTCGTCGCTCGCTCAGAATCTCACGGTGCGTGTCATCGACTCGACTGGGCAGACCCTGCAGTTCCGCTGCCGCATCAAGGGCACTGGGGCATGGGAGAAGATGACGTTCCCGCTTGGGCGCAAGCTTGAGCACTGGGATGGCGCGAACGACGGTTTCGCGCATTTCCCGCTCAAGACATTCAATGTAAACGTACCTAAGCCAGGTGAGGCGGTTTCGGGGCGTGTTGAACTGTGCGACTTTGCAACGACCGCAGGAAAGACTGCTGCTGGCGGCGCGACTTCCGCTTCGGCGGCTCCGTCGGCGCCCAGTGCCGCTCCAAAGCAAGCTCCTGCGCCAAAGGCCGGAAAACCGCCGAAGGTAGATGCGCTCGCGGAGGCGATTGACCTCAAGCTCTTCGATGGAAGCGCCAAATGGGACTTCATCAAGAACACCGGCAAGGGCTCGTTCGAGTTGAAGGACGTCGAGGGCGTGAAGGCAGGTGCGGTCAACTGGGACTTCTCTGCGTCGAAGGCGAAGAGTGTCCCGTATGTCCTCGCGACAGTGCCCGTCGAAATTGCAGGAGGGCAGGCGATTACGTTTCAGGCCTGCAGTACGGTGCCGCAGAAGCTTACGTTCCGCGTGACTGATGCGACGGGCCAGACCTTGCAGTTCAAGACGAAGATACAGGGGAACGGCGAGTGGGAGACGATCAAGTTCCCGCTTGGAAAGAAGCTCGAACACTGGGGTGGCGACAACGACGGCTTCACCCACTTCCCGGTGAAGAACTTCTGTGTGAGCATACCGAAGCCCGCGGACTGCGATTTGGGAACAACTCTTTTCACCAATGTGAGCGTCAAGTGACGCAAAGAAAACGAAAGCAACAGGGGGTAATGAATATATGTAGCTATACTTGCGGTGTGCTGGTGAGTGTGTCGCTCTGCTCATTTGCGGAGGTTGACTGGTCGGCCAACCCAGTGGTAATCGACGAGGGGACTGCACAGAGCCCAGTAGAAGTTACGGACACGAAGACGCTCTCATCGGCGATTCTTTATGTCGGCAAGGATGATTCTGGCGCCTTGTTTGTCAACGGCGGCCTCATTTCGCTGACAGGTACGCAACATGCCTATATCGGCTACAACGGCGACGGCTACCTTCACGTGGCGAGCAACGCGACGGAAGGGGCGGTCGGCAAACTGTCCGCCAGCCGGAATCTTTGCTGTGGCAAGAATGCCGCCGCCACGGCGACCGTCTTGGTCGACGATGGTGGCTTGCTGTCGGTTGCGCGCGAACTCTATCTCGGTGACAATGGGCGAGCGCGGCTTGTCGTCTCGAATGCGACCGTGAACGCTAGAGGCACCTATCTCGGAAATGCGGCGGGATCGGACGGCACGCTCGAAGTACGCGAGGGCGGCTTGTTCACGATCGGGAGCAACTATCCGCTTCACATTGGTTTCCGCGGGGCCGGGCGCCTCCTGATGCGCGGCGGCGAGGTGTCGGCGAAAGATTCCGCCATCGTCTCGCTTGAAGTGCGCGGCGACGAGGATGCTGAGGGGGTTGTGTCGGGGTGGGGAACGATCGCCCTCAAGGGCAAATCGAGCAATCGGGGACACATCGTGAACAGCGGTCTCGTGATTGCCGACGGACGGGATGATTTGGGAACGGTCGCCGAGCGTACGCTTGCCATCACGTCGGCATACGGCGCGTTTACGAACATCGTCGAGAACGTCTCGACAAACGGGTGGTATGCAAGAAACGGCGGTCTGCTGACGGTTTCGTATCCGCCTTACGGCGGCAACCTGCCGCTGGCGGCGGGCGACTCGGGCGTCGTGACATGGGGTGAGGCAGAGGACGACGATGTAATCGACCTTGTTAATTCTGCGCGGACCACGTTTCATGGAATTACCGACACATCAGAAAAGAAACAAGGAATCTACTCTTTCACGGGCAATCTCTATGCCGCAGACAGGGATGACGTTCCTGCACTTCCCGGCGGAGTCGAGGCTGTTGGCATTTGGAAATTCGATATAAGTGGGCTGTATGAAACATTGGATGTGGAGTTTCGCTACGACCACATCAAGGCACCGAAGGGCGTGAAGATATACCAGCTTGGCACTGACGGCGAGACATGGACAAAGCTCGAGACGGTGGGCCTTGACGGATACCGCGCGAAGGTAAGTGGTGTTGCAGCCGGCGCCCCGCTGATGTTCGCTGCTGCCGCGGCTTCGTCTTCAGGCACGATTGTCATAATTCGGTGATGCCATCAGGAATCTACGGCAAAGGGATTTGCATGACAATGAAGATATCACGACGCGGTTTTCTGAGGACATCCGGCGGCGCGGCGCTGTTCTCGATTGTCCCGAGGTATGTGGTCGCAGGTTCGGGGATGGTTCCGCCGAGCGAGACGGTGACGATGCTTTCGATCGGCGTGGGCGGTCGGGCCGCGAGCGACATTCGCGGGCTCGAGAAGGCTGGCGTCCGGTTTCTCGCGCTCTGCGACGTAGACGAAAAGCGCAGCTCCGAAATGCGAAAGGCGCACGATGGAGTTCCGTTCTATGGCAACTACCGTGCAATGCTCGACAAGCATGGGAAGGATGCAGACGCCGTTCTCATAGCGGTGCCGGACCACTGGCATGCGCACATGGCGATCGACTGCCTCGACCGCGGCAAGCACGTGATGTGCGAAAAGCCGCTCGCGCAGACGGTCCGCGAGATGGACGGAATGCTCGCGGCCGCGAAGCGCCATCCTGAGCTCGTCACGCAGGCGATGAACCAGGGCCACGCCTACGACACGATCCGCGACTTCCGTGAATGGGTCGAGGCAG
>Ga0310696_10010286_pt1 | contig 10771 bp, 7 predicted proteins | sample AusTroGonzalo_MG_4_FD_203885 | JGI IMG/M metagenome (GOLD analysis project Ga0310696, IMG submission 203885) | Bovine rumen microbial communities from tropical cattle in Woodstock, Queensland, Australia - Gonzalo_02 (v2) (version 2) | ecosystem: Host-associated > Mammals > Digestive system >... | reverse complement strand
CGAAGGTTGACGTGGAAGGCTGGAAGAAGGAACTCGCTGACGTTAAGGAAAATCACTATCCGAAGTTCGGCGCTCACCTCCCGAAGGAACTCTCCGAAATCATCGACATGATCCAGGATCGCCTCAATAAAGCCTAACAAGGCGAGTGAAGCGGGAACAAACTCGTTTGTTCCCATTTCCGAGCCGATAGGCTTGCGCTCGTCAGAGCGCAACGCTTAATGTTCAAAGCGGCCTAGAGTTGCGAACTTAAATGCCCTTGCGATGAAAGTCGCAAGGGTGTTTTTGTTGTATTAATGAGTCATTCTGAGCGGAGGGCGAAGCCCGTAGTCGAAGAATCTAGCGGTAGTGGCGGTTTTTTTTACGTGTCGTCCTGAGTGACGTACACATTGTCATTCCCGCGAAGGCGGGAATCTCCCTTATTCAAACTTTGTAGTTATATCAAGCGTATCGCCGCGACCGTATTGGTCCTTGTAGACAAGTTTCCACGAAATTGTGGTGTCTTTGTAGGATTGAATGGTTGTATTGAAGAGTTCATAGTTTACAACTTTAGCTTTTTCCGGCAAAGACGAGTAATAGCATGAGCCTGGGTAGAAGTTGTACATTATTCGTGACGAATCTTGCCTGCAGGTCTTTTCACCTGTGGATTCATTTGTAATTAAACTCAAATGGACGAAAAAATCTTTAGGTCGTATGTACTCTTCTGGAATATATTCTCTTTCGAGGTTCAACGTCAGACTGTCTGGCAAACCGATTGCTTCAAGATGATAATTTGAACTAAACGACAGCAGTCTTGAACAAGGTTCTCCAGAAATTTTTGAAAAAAGCTTTGCAACAGAATCTCGATTGAAGGCGGGAATTTTTGCGACGGGAATGTAATTGACGAGAGCGTCTTTGCCAAAGTTTAAATTCTTGTAAGTCGTGTCGTAAATGGTGTCTTTGTAACCAGGGCATTCAATAAAGTTGTTATTGGCATCTTTACAGCTCAGCATACGTGCAATATCTCGATTGCAATCGACATTAGTCACTCGACGGCAATTAAAGTTAGAATCATGAACGCGGCAATCTAATGCATCCCATTCGCTTGTATCTCCGTTAAATTCTTGAATACGGTATATAGTCACATTCCAGTGTAATGTGCTGTCTTTAATTGCTTCGTAATCTAGAGTTCCGTCTGCCTTCATCCCATTTCCGTCATTTGCACATGCGAAAAAGCAGAATGTCAAGCCAATAAGCGAAGCTATCACGGTTCTGTAAGACAATTTCATTTTTACTCCTGCAAGAAACTCCTTCTGTTAAAAAAATACATTAAAGCCACTGGTGATTTTGCTTTTTTTTAGGGCAATTTTAAGGAAATCTGTTCGAAATCATTTATATTTTATCACACTTGTATTATATAGGAGGGTTTTATGAAACTGTTACGCGAAATCGTTGGATACGTGCTTGGCGGAGTGCTTTTTGTGGGGTTGATTCCAACGCTAATGTGGCTCGCTTCCGGGATGCCGGATTTGTTGCCGGTTGATGTCGCTAGGGGAGGAGCCGCCATCGCGATAATGCTCGCCGGGCTTGCTCTAAGCATTTGGACAATCATTTACATGAAACGTCGCGGGAAAGGCAATCCGATGGACGCCTTCGGTCACGAAGTTGCACCACGCACAAGCCATTTAATGACAGACGGTCCGTACCGCCTGAATCGAAATCCGATGCTCTCCGGCACATTCGTTTATCTCATTGGAGCGTTGGTTTGGCTATGGCATTGGCAAGCATTGCTTGTTTTTGCCGCATTTGTAGCCATCATGATGGTGCAGGTCTTTAGCGAAGAGCGCCGCCTCCGCCGCGACTTCGGCAAGGAATACGAAGAATTCTGCAAAATCCGCAGAAGATTTTAGCGAGACATTTTTTTAGCATGAAAAAACTCCTCGGTCGTTTAAAACCGAGGAGCTTTTTGGTGTGTGGCTTATAAATTACTTTAGAATAACGTTTTTGGCGCTATGCATGCCATTTTGCTTGACGGAAACCACATAGAATCCGTTCGGCACATTGGCAGAGTTCCAGTTGAGCTGATGGACGCCCGGCTGGAGGTTCTTTTCTGCAACCTTAGCGACAACGGAGCCGTTGATATCCACAATGGAAACTTCCACATCACCTTGAGACTGGAGTTCTACGGCCACCGTAGTGCGGTTGATACCCTTCAGTGCTGCCGGAGCAGGCTTGTTGATAACAACCATGTTATCAACCGGCTTGCTTGCAATTTCGGTTTCGGCGCTCTTATTCAAGCTACCGCCACCATTCCACTTGGCTACATGGTAAGTGGTGTTGGTTGTTCCGCTTATAATGACATTTGCACGATTTTTCATCGATGTAGGCATTCCGTACCAAGTCCAGGAGTTTTCATTGTCGGTATCTTCGTCGTCAAAGAACACTTCACTATGGAAAATGGATCCAGAAGCAAAGCTGGCAAAAATACCGAAGTTAGAACTGAATGGATACACTCTAGTGGAAGAGAGGTCTCTAGGCACTAAGCAGTATTCGAGGTTGGCGTTTTCATTGACTTCGTTTGGCCAGTACGAACCTGTTGCATAATTGTGGTTGTCGTGGTCTTCGGTATCGTGATAGCGTCTGAAATTATATGTTCCATCTGGGCAATAGTCATCCAGTTTTAAAACGGCATAGTCATATGGAACTTTAGGAGGATTTGGGGAAATATAAGAGCAGTATGTGAACTTGAGTCCACCATCTCTTATTTCGATACCCCTCGGGCTTGAGTTGCCGCTAACAATTCTTGTTCTATTGTTGTTGTCTTCGGCGTCAAGTCTTATAGTGACATCGACTTTACCGCTTGGGCAAAGTGATCCGGAATTGGCCGGCACAAGAATACCGATTCGGGATCTATTGCCTGGATGTCTGCCATATATGACTTGTCCGCTAGCATTTTCGATGACGATGTCTCCAAACCTAGCTCTCCACGGGTACGGTTCCCAGCATCGGTTTGTGCTGTTGTTGCGTGTCTTGATGGTGAAAAATCTGGTTTCGTTTGCTGGAAAATAACCGTTCGCTGGAATCCTGCTGTTGGCGAAGTCCATTACTACGCGGTACACGTGCGTTGCTGTTTTTTGGACACGCACGTTTGTTGCTGCCGTTGCGTATTCTTCAAGATCGTACAGCGGATTGCTGTCGAAGTTCGAGAAGTAGGCGTAGATTCTGAACCCTTTCTCGATGGCGGAACTTCCTGAGTTGTACAACCTGAAGGATGGCGAATAGTTACATCCATATGATGATGAATTTCCTTGGATACTTATAGCCGCGAAAGTCATTGACGCGGTTAAAAGGACCAATTGAAATAATTTTTTCATTTTGGTTTTCCCCTGTTGATTGTATGACTTAATTAACGCACTATGCTGGAGATAGTACATAAGGATTCATAAGAAGATCCTCTTTTTTAATATTACTGTAGGCGTAATAAAAAAATAAACTGTAAATAATATTTTTCAAACAAATCTTGTGATTATGATCTTTTAGAAATTGTAAGTTTATTTGAATTTATTTTTGTGAAATCGTTATTTTAAAAGGGGTTCTGTTGCATTATCTAAGCATATTACTTTGTTGTTTATTTTGAAAGGACGGGTTAACCCAAATGGGCTATTGGATATAGTGTAATACTTAAATAATTTTGTCATAACATTGAAATCTTAACAACATTTATCTATGGAGGGTAAAATGGAAAACCAAGAAAATAATTTGGTGTCGAGTGTTTATACTCGTATAAAAAACCATTATGAAGCATTGCGCAGTGGTCTTGGCGATGGTAAAAAGCAATCTTCAGAATTCAACATTGCAAATTGCTGCTGTTGCAAAAAAAATAACCCAAATATCGAATCGGTCTGGTCTCAGGAATCCTATGTTTTTTTAGAACAACCGTATAATGTCGATGATAAAGGTGATGTAAACGGCCATTTGCGTATCCATCCGAACCTTTGGGAAAATGGGGCGAGTAATCATTTGTCGGGCGTATTTGAAGTGTTGAAGGATAAAATTTATCAGGTCCGTGGCTACGATATGTCCAATATTACGTTTGTAAGGAGTAATCCGCCTGTCGAAAACGGTTCTACCGGTAATCAGGCTCGCTGGATAGTCATGGATACGTTGATGAGCAATGAATGCACTGAAGCGGCGATGAAACTGTTTGAAAATTACTTGCAGGAAGCGGATAGCGGTTATAGCCTTCATGGAAACATTGTGGGGATGATTATCAGCCATTCGCATATAGACCATTATGGCGGAATGGAAACGGTAGCCAAGTACTTTGTTGAAGAAAACAACAAGATTGAATGCGATGTTAAATGTCCGTTTACCATTGCGCCGGCGGGTTTCTACGATCATGCCGTGAGTTAAAATGTGTATTTGGGCAATGCCATGGGGCGTCGCGCCTCTTACCAGTATGGCAGTTTTATAAAGCCGGAATATAATCCAGATGATCCTGAAAATCAGAACGTTGATTCGTATACCAGTGGCGAAATCAGTATCGGGATTGGGCAGGGACAATCTACGGGGAGCCCTTCGGCTGTAGGCAGGCCGACGTTAGAAGTTGCCAAGAACACGGAATTGAAATTGGATGGCTTAAAAGTCGGATTCCAGCTGACGCCGGGGACGGAAGCGCCTGCTGAAATGAACAACTATTTTTACGATTATAACGCATTGTGGCTAGCGGAAAATTGTTCCGGTACGTTACACAATCTTTATACGCTCCGTGGTGCTGAAATCCGCGATGCAAAAGCTTGGGCTAGCTATCTGATGGAAACTGCACTTTTGTATGGTGACGATGCGGAAGTCATTTTCCAGAGCCATAACTGGCCGCATTGGAAACCTGAAAATGATAAAAACTACATCCGGAATTTTATTGTCGATACGGCTTCCATTTACAAGTATATTCACGACCAGACGCTTCTTTATATGAACATGGGCTACAAGATGAACGAAGTGGCCGACATGCTTGTTTTGCCGAGGGGGATCCAAAAGAACTGGAGCCTCAAGCCGTTTTATGGCACTCCTGTACACAATGCCAAGGCCGTTTATCAGAAATACCTTGGATGGTACGACGCCAATCCCATCCATCTTCAGGAGCTCCCACCGGAACAGCTCGCAAAAGAAATGATGCGCTACATACAGGCCGGTAGCAAAGAAAACATGCTGACTATGATCAAGGACGATATTGCTGCCGGGAATTTCTGGACGGCGGCCTATATGGCAAACCAGATGTTCCTTTGTGGCGATAAGGATGAATGTGTCGACAAGGCAAAGGATTTATGCGCCTCGGCGTTGCAGCAACTTGGTTATCAGTGCGAATCGGGAACATGGCGTAACGCTTATCTTTCCGCTGCATATGAACTTCGTAAAGGGAAGGTCCATGCGAATAAGCCTTCTGCAAACTCTCTAGGACAAATGCCGCCTGAAACGTTGCTTGATTATATCTCCATCTTCTTCGATGGTGAAAGAGCGGCAACTAATGTTCATTGCGACATGTACCTTAACGTTTTCGAAGAAAATGCGGATGATATAAACTGTACTCGATTCTTGTTCGTCGTGAGAAATGGAGCCATCCTTTACCACAAAGTTGAAAATGCGGAACAAATTAAAAAAATTAGCAGTAGCGCAACATCTATTACTATTCAGGATCTTAGGAATGTCGCTATTGGCAGGTACGATGGACCGTGCGAAATACTTTCCCAGATTTCCAAGGCCATGGTTTTTGTCAACTGCGACCGCTTTAGATATTTCGACATTGTTGACCGTCACGATAGTGAAGTGCAGTTGGAAAACGGTGAAATTGTCGATTTGAAAACGGAAGTGGAAGGCTGCATACAATTGCTTGAAAAATATACGGATACATTTGCGAGTGACTCCGATGTGGTTCTGCTATCGAATAAGGACCTTGAACCGTGGGAACGCTATTATCGCATCTTGAAAAAACAAACTCATGTCATTCTTGAAGGGGATTTCTTCATTCCTGGTGATGAAACTATGGGAATAGGGAATGATAACAAGTTTATGTCGTATGAACTGTATTATACATTGTACAGCCTTTATCGGTACTTGTATAGAAATTATCTGAAAAATGATTATGGTTATAAATTTGTAGACGATGCCAAAAGTGCGTCTTTTGTCAAGTTGAAAGAAAATATTGTTTTATTTGAAACGTATGTGGCCGACTGTTATTTGTGTAGCCCCAATAGCAAGATTACATTTGACATTGACGATTCTAATGCGTGGTGCTATTTGAATAATGTCGATCAACGTGGAGAAATTTCATTTACTGTTTCCAAATTTTTTGAACATCTTTGTGTATATTACAAGAGGTTTTCTGAAAAAATTAACGGTGCAAAATAAACAGTAAAAATCATATATGCATTTTCCCTTGCGATTAATTCCGCAAGGGATTTTTTGTTTAGAAACAATCGTTGTTATTAATTGCCTGTGTGAAATTTATATGAACTTCGAAGGAAGGCTTTCTTCGCAAAAACATTTCCCTGTTTTTTTGTGAATCATGCAGCTTGGATTTCTGTATTTTTTAGATTCAGGGCATATTTCTTCATCGAATTTACAATGTTTCCCAGAGCCCTGATTGCTAGTAATGGCGTTATAGCATTGGGTTATTATTTTGTCGCGGGGCTCATGAGAATCAATTTTTGTTTTTATGTTGAGCGTGTCGCCCCGACCGTACTGATCTTTATATACAAGTTTCCACGTGAATGTTGTGTCTTTGTTTGATTTTAAAGAATTGTTAAAAATTTGGTAGTCGTAAGTTTGCAATTTTTCAGGAATTTGTTCGAATCTATAACGCCGGTATTCTCTATACGCATCTTTTCTAGGCTCTATGATACATTTGTTTTCTGTATCAATACGAGTGCCGTTTTTGGTTTGTACGAATTTTATGGTGGGACCGATTCGAGACGTGGGGTAGTCATTTGTCCATGTTAAAAAATCGGGGAGCCCAATGGCTTCAAGACTGTAATGAGATCTGAACCTTAGAAGTTCATAACAGTGTTTGGCGGGTAAATGCGAAAAGAACTCTGCCACACCTTTAATTGGAAACGTATTTGGTTTTTCAGTGGGCGGAATGTAGCTGGATAACGGTTTTTCTCCGAAATTCAAGTTTATATATGTCGTATCGAATATTTCAACTATATTTTTTTTATTGACAGGATTTAGTTCGAGATCACCAGAAAAAAAGAATGTAAGGTCCGCTTTTTCACGGAGACGTGCGCAAGAAAAGAATGTACTGTGTACATTGCAGTCTTTCGCGTCCCAAATGGCCGTATCTCCGTTTGATTTAAAGATACGGTATGCTGTTAATGGCGTATGGACGATACTGTCTGAACTGTCGTAATATTTTAACTGGTTGTTGTTGACATCTAGGTCGAATTTCGTAGTGATATCTAGCGTGTCGCCATTACCGTATTGGTCCTTATAGACAAGTTTCCATGAAATAGTCGTGTCTTTATAAGGACGAAGTGATCCATTGAAAAATTGATATTCGATTGTTTGTACATATTCTGTGTCGGAAATAAAATTTTTATTCGCAGAATTTGAAGGCATCGGGCTGTTGGGGAGGAGATATTCTATATGAGTGGCTTCTATGCTGCATTCGTCTTTGTTTGTTGCGTTTTTGTTCGCATAAGCTTGATAGCCAAAAAGAATGTCATTTCTATTTTTCCATACAAAACTATCTGGAAGTCCAATGGATTCAATGTGGTAGTTCGATTTGAATCTTAGAAGTTCTGAACAAGATTTGCCGGATAGTTGGGACAAAAAAGTTGTAACGTAATCTCTGTCGAATTTTGGAATATTAACGGTGTTTTTTTGTTTTTCATTAGAATTTCCGGTATTGTTTATGAACCAAAATAAATAACATGCAAGACTTGCCAATCCGATGATAACAACTAATTTTTTTTTCATGTCTATACTCAAACGTTAATGATTCCTGCCATAAAATAAAAAAAATTTGCTGTGCGGTAAGAATCTAAAATTCTATTGATGACAATGAGTAAGAAAAATGAAAAAAGTTTTCTTTACAGGTTCTTTTTAAGTCCTTTTATTGTCCATCCTTTCCGTGAATTTGCGCCATAAATTCACGAATCTAGATTCAAAAGGTTTATTTTTACCGCAAGTGCATTATATAGAGAGATTGGGATGAGGTGCCTGAACGTGCAATTAACGAAAAGATTAGGCAAATAATTCTGGAGATTGCAACTTTACGGGACCGTTTTTTCTCCGATTGACCATTCTATGTAAATAAAAACATAAATTTGGACAAAATGTCGAATTGACATCCATAATTTTATATTATAAACATAATGAAAAAAATATTGATTACAGTTCTCTTATTTTTATCTGCATCTTTTGCCCAGTTCTATTATACTCCTTCGGCTCAATGGGATGGGGCGGATAGTGCGTCGTCTGCGCAAACGGATCATTGTTCCGGTGACTTTGCGGAACTTTCGATTCAAAAGCGGGCTCTTGCAAAAAAATTTGGAGAATGCGCCGAAAAGATTTCTCATTATACGGTTTCGCTTCTGTTTTTTACCCTGAAAGAAGGGGAGTCTGGCCAAATGGAAGAGGCAAAGTGCTTTGCCGAGTACGTAGAAATGTTTAAGCCTTTTGCAACTTGCTTCAAGACGAGATATCAAAATACATTGCCTTTTTCTATAGATGAACGGAATTCTTATCTGTACTACTGGGCGGCGAATTCCGATGATTCCAGAGCTTTCAATGAATTACTGGCGTATATGCTTCATTACAAGCAAATCCAGGAAAAAGAAGCCGGTCTTGAAATTCTTGACCAGTTCAATACGTTTGACGAAGAGTTGGCGTTGCGCAATGTATCGCTTGAAGATATGGAAAAGAAAATCGCCGAGGCGAACGGTTCTCGCGAGGACAAGGACATTTTGAGGCTTTATTTCAAGTACATCAAGGCGAAATACAATTATCGTTTCCGTTGTAATATGAAATCGTCGTTTGTGTGCGATACGTCTTGGCTTGGCGACGAAAAGAATGCTTTTTTGAAGAAATATCCGGAATCGGATTATCGTGATTTTGTCGAAACCCAGATGCCCGGTTTTATTCCAAAGACGGTCGAAGAAAAGAAACAGGCGAAAGAGGAAAACTTGCAGGTCAAGCTGAAAATCCGTGAACAGGAAATTGCTAGGAAAATAGCGGAGAGAGATGTCTGGGTGGCGTTGACGGGAATCGCAATGTTTGGTATCCCGGTGACTTCGACTTCGGGCTTTGACCACAATTTTAACGTTTCGACCATGTTCGGGGTTGCGCTCAGGGCGAGCTACCGCAGGGCATTTTTCCAGTATCAGTACAATTTCTCTCTCGGCGGAAACAACGAAGGCGGCTCCACTTCTGAAAAGTCGTATTCTCTGATGCTGGGCGGGGCCATTGGTCCGAAAAAGATATTTACGATTGATTTGTTTGCGGGACTCTCGTACATCGACACGTATCCGAACGACTCGGAAATGCCGCATCCGAATTTGGATTATTCTTCCTGGACTTTGGGCGCCCAAGGGAATTACTATATCCCGATGACGGAATCGTGCGACATGGTCGCATTTGCGCAAGTCCGTATGAATTATGTCGAAAACTATTGCAGAGAAAGTTTCGTGGAAAAAGAAAATGGTCATCCAAGCAGGTGCAGGGATCCCTATAGTTCGGGAAGTACGGGAGCGTCGAGTTGGGAAGACTTGCAGTGGACCTTCAGCTTGGGCGTTGCAGTCCGTTTTTGGAAACCGAAGCCTGCGTCATGGTATTAAAGAGGAAACGGCATGAAATTCACTACTGGTATTGTTGCTTTTTTTGCACTTTTGTTTGTGGGGTGCAGTAGCCCTCGTTTGGCGGTTAATCCGAAGTGGACTTCGGCTCCAGATAAATTTACCGTAATCGTTTCGGAACCTTATGTCGCCAATTCGGACGATATCTCGGATGATTTCGGCGAAGATGAATCCTTCAAGAAATGGTCTGTCGCTTATTTGAATGATGCGCTTAATGCATTTACATCTGTTCCGCATTCTGTAAGGGTCGTCGATGACAATACTTTTATGATGGCCCAATTGCCTCTTGAAGACGGCTTTATTGGCGTTCCTTTGCCCGTCAAAGAAAAAATGGAAGGGCTCACGGGAATTGTTGTCTGTGTCCATCCAGTGCGTTTTTGGAGAGAAATGAGTCCTTGCCATAACCGTAATGGCGGGTGCATCAACAATAAAAGCCTGAACCTTAATGTGATGTACAGTATCGTTTCTGTAGAGGATTCTAGTGTGCTTGCCTATGGCGGCGCTTATGACAGGAGTTCGTTTACATTTGCCATGACAAAAGGCGATTGGGAAAATGTTGTAGAGGGTATCGCGAAGAAAATTGTGGAGAAAACTCCGCTGCAAAAGTAAGGTCCGTTTGTTTACGGCTGTAAAACCCTCTCCCAATATTTCGTAAATACGCAAGTTTTTTTTATATATATTTTTTTTATTATGGTAGCTTCTAAAGTTTTTACCGAAGCGATTCTTAGAAGTGACCCTATAGTGTTCTGTTGTTCGGAGTTTTAACCCCTGACGAACTTGGAGAGGTTTCATGCTGTTAGAAAAAATAAAGTCCCCGTCCGACGTGAAAGCGCTGGATGTCAAGAGTCTTGAAGATCTTGCCGCAGAAATGCGTGTGGCGCTTCTCAAAAAGCTTTCGAAATGTGGTGGCCATGTGGCGCCGAATTTGGGCTTTGTCGAAGGGA
>Ga0310696_10010285_pt1 | contig 10771 bp, 8 predicted proteins | sample AusTroGonzalo_MG_4_FD_203885 | JGI IMG/M metagenome (GOLD analysis project Ga0310696, IMG submission 203885) | Bovine rumen microbial communities from tropical cattle in Woodstock, Queensland, Australia - Gonzalo_02 (v2) (version 2) | ecosystem: Host-associated > Mammals > Digestive system >... | reverse complement strand
GCAACAGCAAAAGGGATAAACGAATAGATCAATTTCATAAGAAGTCCTTTTTAATTACCCCATTACACTTACCAACAAATGTACAAAATAACGAAGCATTCAAAAATGCATTTTGGGATTTTTGTTATTGGTTACTGGTCAGTAGTCATTGGCCTGTAGTTACAATCACCCACCACAAGACGTTACTGGATCCGGCTCCTTTGAACCTAAACGATACTCGCCACTTTAGTGGCCTAGTAGAGTTATGCTCTTTGAGTATAATTCAACTAAGGCCCTAAAGCGCCAAATTTCATATATCACGGCTTTCGCCGTTCAGGATGACGGAGAAACAGAGCTCCCTACTCCTACTTCCTTCCGCCTATTTCCTACGGTCTACTACACACCCCATATAGCATAAAAATAGACTTTAAACTTTCCCGGAACTTTTTAAATTTGAGGGTAGAAAAAGAGGATTTCATGTTTTTTGAACAAGCAATAGCCCATAACCTCCCGAACTATACTAAGGAATCGGATTCCGCTTACGGCGAGACCCTCGCTCCGCTCGACTACAAGGATGAACTCAAGGTCAAGAACGAAGCCATCCGCGAATTTTGGGAAGTCAACCGCCTCGCCCGCGGTCCGCAGCCGATTGTGGCTAGCCCCATGCCGCGCAATTACCGCACGACGTCTAAGCGCCAAGTCGAAATGAAACCGGGCGACCTCCGCTTTAACGAATACGATAGCATTTTGGAGCCCGAAGAACACAACGCCATTTACCGACTGCTGTTTGACAAGCTCATCACTCCGGCCTACAAGCCGCTCGCCTATGCGCTCAACTGGCTCATCATCCGTGGCACGTACAAGTACCGTGTCGTGATTTTCAACGTGAAAAAGCTGGACGCAAGCATCGTGCGCAAGCTCAAGCAGATTTCCGAAGTCTTGCAGCAGAGCCCGTACCACGTGACTGCAGCACACGCCTACGTGGACCCCACAGGTTCCAACTACTATCTCGAAGCCAAGCGCCCGACAGACACGCTCAACTTCAAGCAACTTTACGGCCCGCGCGAACTATCGCTCGATCTCGGCCTTTTCAGGCTCAAGTACCCAGTAACGGGATTCAGCCAGATTAACGAAAGCCAGATCCACAACCTCATCAAGTCCGCAAGCCGCTTGCTCGGCCTTGAAAAGGGCGACCACTTCCTTGATCTTTACTGCGGTTACGGTCTCTTCAGCTTTGCTCTCGGTGAAGCCGCCAAGTCCGTACTCGGTGTGGAATGGGAAGGCCCGTCCATTGACTGCGCTAAGGCTTCCGCAAGATTCTTGAAGAAGAATTACAAGTTCATCGCCGGCAAGATCGACGAGACGTTTGTGCAAATGAGACTTCCGCGGCCGATCCCTGGCGAACCGGAACGCATTTTATTGGACCCGCCGCGTAAAGGCACCGAACCGGGCGTCATCCGGGCTCTCGCGATGCGCAAGCCCGTGCGCGTGCTCCACATTTTCTGCGGCACCGACGAAATCCCCGCAGCACTCGCCGAATGGGAACGCTACGGCTACCGCGTCAAGGAAGTGCTGCCGATGGATTTGTTCCCCGGCACCCCGCACCTTGAAACGCTCGTAGCACTAGAAAAGAAGTAATTGGTCAATAGTCATTAGTTATTGGCATCATATTCGCGACTTCGTCGCCATACTTTAGACCATTGACTACTGACTAACAACTAGTAACCTACTTCAGCGTTTTCAAGAAAGCATCAAGCCTTACACTGAACCGAGCCGCCCCCAGATAGCTCACGTGGTTAGTATTGTTGGCCATCTCGTCTGTATAGTCGTGATGGCCATCTTTGTATTCATCAAAGATTTCGATTCCCATATCCTTAACGGCATCAATAATTTTGTGTGCCACATCCCAACTCGGGCCATACGGATCGAACGCCTCCGTATCTTTGTAGCCCGGATTTCGGGGAGGAATGGCAGCCACCAGTTTCACTTCCTTGGAATCCATCAACTTTTTCAGCGATTTCACTTTTTTTAACGTTGTTTGCAAATACGTGGATTCAAAATTCATCAGCGAAATATCCACATTCACAATCGGAACTCCCCACTCGCCCACAGGCAAAAGGCAAGTGCCCTCTATATATTGCTGTCCGAGCAGAACCTGCGGGAATTCTTGTTCCTGGCTGAGTTTAGCAATTTCTTTTTTCGTCGCATCAGACAAATGATTTTCGTCATAGCGTATCCCTGGAGAATTCCTAACAACAGGACCTGTCAATTCATTATAGCTTCGGAACATGAATCCTGGCGAAAGTTCCACAACAACGACTTTGACCTTAGGCGCGTAAGGCAAAATATAATGCCGGATCAAATAGTCGAACAAATGGAAATCGCTTAAGGTCACGCCCATATTCACGGTTTTATAAGACTTTATCGAATCTTCAATGACCGCGTCCAAAAGCATGGAACTTCCAAAGGCCGCCATTTCCACCTTGTCACTCTGTTTCCAGAAAGACTGTAGCCTCATTCCCAATTCTACAGACGCAAACGGATACGGGCTTTCGGCATTGTTATCATAATAGGCGCCCGCACTGTCGATATCTACAGTCGGCCTTTCATGGTCAGGGTTTTCTTGCCAAACCCACAAACAAGGGTGCCAAAGTTCCTCGCCTTCCACAATCGGGACTATTTCGCCATCGCTTACGTTGACAAGCGCCACCTGGCGATGCGCCCCGTTAAAATCGGTCAAGGTCGCAACCACCAAGTAACTCGCCGTATCCTTCAAGATGCCCACGGCCCATTCGGTATGGTCAAACGTATAACCTGAAGGCGACGCCACCGAACGAAGCAAATGTCCCGTGCTATCCGCAATCAATAACCTTTCATGAACGCCATAATTCACGCCCACGAAATCGCGACCGTCCGTTCCGCCAAAATCAAGGAACAACGACCGTTTACTCTCATCTTTCGCCAAGGACGCATTGCAAGCCTGCTGCCCATTGTACCAAATCACATCTGATCCCGTCAACACATCGGCCATATGCGCGCGAAGCAACGTCGACGAGGACACGGCAAAACGGTTGTCCTTGGTCACGCCGCCATGATAGGCGCCGTCAAAAAGCTTTTCGGGCGTGCCAAACTTGCCTTTTGCAAACTTGACCTGCCATGTGCTCTCCTTCATAAAATCATCGCCCTTGTTGTTCCTTGCCGAGGTCACGTAAACAATGACCGTATCGCCATTCGGATTCACACGCCAGCGCGGGATTGCGGCATTTTCCACCGGCAACTTCACAAGGTTACTCCCCGATTCGTTCAAGTCGCGCACATAAACGGAAGACTCCTTGAGAACTCCTTCCATCGACGTACAGAACGCGACGCGTTTCCCGTCTGGCGAAATATCGGGATGATAGACATCTATGTTATCCTCAATTTCAACAACTTTTGCCGTTTTACCGAAATCCACGTAAGCAAGGTTTCCATTCGCATCGTTTCGGAAAGCAAGCTTTGCATGATAGGAATCTGTCAATTGACGTACTTCCGAAGCATCGATCAACGGTGTAATCGGCGCAGACACCATGGCGCCATTATCAGAAAACCACACCGCATCGGGAATGGTTCCACACGCAAGTCGAAAACCGATATAATCGCCTTTTGTCGAACTCAAAATCGGGTAAGTGTCCCCCCTGTTGTATAAATGCATAGCCAATGGAGAACTGTAAAAACTTCCCCCCTTTACAACGCACGAGCCAATGGCATCGCCATCCACCGATCCCACAAAATTGGAAATAACCGTATCCCTGAAAGAGGCGTAACGGTCATTCACCAATTCAAGCAAATTTCCCGCCATGTCGCAAATATCCTGTGATTCCGCCGACGAGCAAACTTCATGAGCCGTAGATCCCGAATTCATGCCATTCCAACCCAATTCCGGCTTCCAGTTTTCAGACGCGACCAGCATCCATTCTGCCTCGGTCGGCAATCTAAAGCCATTTGCATGGGGTTCGAACTTGAATCCTTTCATTTTCACGCAATGCTTGTCATCATCCAATTCAATGGAAGAAAACACATAAGCAGAATCCAGGGCATTTTTACGGCTCAAGGCGTTAGCGTACAAAACAGCATCATAGAAAGTCACATTGGCCGCCGGCATGGAATCTTCTGGGCAATAGACTTTCACGCCCGTCACTTTTTTCATTACCGAATTAAAGTCCTTACAAACGACTTCATGGCGACCGATATAGAAATCATAGGAGAAAGTAACACCCATTTGCGGTCGCTCTAGCGTTTTTGCCGAAACGTCATTCGTCCCGATTACCGTTTTTTTTCCTGAAGCCTGAATAAGAACCATCCCCTCGATGATTCCTTCATCCGTTCCAATTAACGGTGACGTTGCAACCGAATGATTATCATCGGAACAGGAAGTCGCCACTAATGCCATTAAAAAAAGCATTAAAGCAATTTTATGTATTTTCTCCATACCCTCAATATACTATTTTTTACTTACATGGAAATAAAATCCAACACATCCGATAATACACTTTGGAGCCGCACGTTCATTACAGTCGCCGCGGCGAACTTTTTGCTGTTCTTTAGCTTCTACCAGCTATTGCCGATTCTCCCACTGTACATCATTGACAAGTTCAGGGCAGACAACGCGACAGCCGGGTTCATCATCTCGCTTTATACGATCGGCGCGCTCGCCTGTAGGCCGTTTGCAGGCTTTCTCGTCGACACGTTCAGCCGAAAGCCGCTCTATTTTTGGACATTCTTCGCATTCACTGTTTGTTTCGTAGGCTATAAAGTTGTAGGATTATTGCCAATTCTAGCGGTCGTGCGCTTTGCACACGGGCTGTTCTTTGGCATTTCAAGTACCGCAAGCAATACGGTGGCCATTGACGCCCTGCCCGCAAGTCGCCGAGGCGAAGGCATCGGATATTTCGGCATCAGCGTGAACTTGGCCTTCGCCACCGGTCCCATGACCGGAATGTTTCTTTACGAAGCATTCGGCGACTCGATTGTTTTTGCGATTTCCATAGCGCTTTGCATCATCGGGCTTGTGCTCGTGCAGACACTCAAGGTGAAACCCCGCGAAAAGAAACAATGCGCCCCGCTCTCGCTGGACAGGTTCTTCCTCACGCGCGCCGTCCCGCAATTTGCAAACTTCATCTTTGTCGGATTCGCCTATGGCCCGGTCACGAACTACATCGCCCTCTACGCCAATGAAATTGGAGTTCACGGTTCTGGATGGTTCTATGCGCTCATCGCGACAGGACTCATCTTGAACCGCATCATGACGGGTCGCCTGATTGACCGCGGTTACCTGATTCATCTTGTGGGCACCGGCATGACGTTAATCGTCGCTGCCTACTTTATCCTCGCCTTTAGCCACGGCCCCATCACGTTCTTCCTCTCCGCATTCCTCATCGGTACAAGCCTCGGGCTTATCTTCCCCGGCTACCAGACCATGTGCGTGAACCTCGCCCGCCACGACCAGCGCGGCACAGCTAACAGCACCTACCTCTCGGGATGGGACATCGGCATTGGAACGGGAATTCTTGTGGGTGGCGCCATGGCAAATCACTTCGGCATGCACCAGCAAGTGTTCTTCGTCTGCGGAGTTGGACTTGCCATCGCCGACGTCATGTTCCTCACCTATACATCAAAGCATTATTTGAAAAACAAACTTGAGGGGTGAATCTGGTTACTCGTTTGAAGTTACTAGTTACTGAGATTAAGTTCTAAGTTCCGAGTTACTAGAAAAATTCTTATTACGAATTCTAGGAACTATTAACTAGTAACTGTGCCGAAGGCACTTAGTAACTGCGGCGAGCGAGCCGCTACGCAAGTCGTTTGTCTTCGTACATTTTCTTGTCGGCTTCTTCCAAGCTTTCTTTGAAGCTATCGGCTCGTCCATCCCAACGGGCAAAGCCAATGCTAGCCTCGATCGTATAGGAGCACGACAAGTCCTGCTTCGCCGCTTCTTCTTGCAAGCATTCCCGGATTTTCGCGACCACGTCGTTAGGAGCTTTCGTCTGTGCAATCACCAAAAATTCATCGCCGCCATAACGACAAAGGAACATCAAGGAGTTCAAACGTTCACAAGCCTTTTTCAGCGCCTGCGAAACAAGGACGAGAGCACGATCGCCTTCGGCATGTCCATAAGTATCGTTGATTTGCTTAAAGTGGTCCACATCCACCATAAACACAAAAGACTCTTTCTCTTCGCGCGGCTGATGCAAATAGTGATGCAAACGGTTGCGATTGTTGAGCATCGTCAGGGAATCCGTCGAGATCAGCTGGTTCTGCAAATGCAAATACGCAAACAAAATAATTGCAGTACACCAAAAGCAGAAAAACGGAGTCGTCAAGGCAAAAAGAATTTGCGCCCCGCCCGCCACCAAGACGCCCGGCGTATAGCTAGCCACAATCAAGTAAGTTCCAAGATTCGCCCTATTTAGCATCGTTCGCGTACGAAGCAAACCGCGAACAGTTGCCGTAACCCAATAAAACATCGGCAAAGCAGATAGTATCACATAATAGAGGTCTCGCGGTTCCAGTTTATCATCCAGCCAAAAATCAGGAGCGACAACAAACGAAAACAGCAGCGCAAAGACCTGCAAATAAATCGGGATTCTCAACTTCACCTGGAGACTTTCAATCTGCTTGCGCGTCATTTCTGGTCGTGTGCTGATTTCCGAAAAAACAAAACAGCTATACGCCACCACAGGCAAAATGATGGCGTTGAGGAAATTCACCATCAGAACGCTAAACGTATTTTTCGGGATGACATCATCGTTTATAAAAGCCCAAACGGAATCGTTCAAAAAATAGACAATGTGCCACAATACGAGTTTTTGGAAAAGTTCATACTTTTGCTGAGGAGTCGGCAGTTTTTTGATACTGTAAAGCAACAGCAACAAAATGCAAACGCAACCCATATTGACTTCAGCATAAAAACCAAAAATGCTCATATTTCAAAAAATACTCTTTTTACTTAAAAGTAGTCCAAATATCCCTGTTTATTATCTAAAACATTAGTTGTCACAACAATATTGCGACGCGATCGCCATTCGTTGCATATACGGCATTTACCGAATAACACCATTCAAAAAATCATCATTTTAGCCAAATTTTACAGTATTTCGTTGCATATCGCTGTTGCTTTTCCGTAAAAATCAGTTTATATTTATAGTTAAATGAAAGCGATTATCGAATACTCTGATTTCCGAAAGTACATGCGCGACTTCTACGAAGAGCGCAAGCTCCGTCATGTATTTTCGTGGCGTGAATTTTCCAAGGCTGCAGGCTTCACTTCATCCTCGTACATGAAGGTCGTCTGCGATGGGAAAAGCAACTTGAGCCGTATCGGTGTCGAACGCACCGGACAGGCCATGGGACTCGTCGGTTTCGAGATGGATTACTTCAGGGCGATGGTCAACTTCGGCCAAGAAACGGACGAAGTGAAAAAGAAGGCCGCCTACGAAGAAATGCTTGAAATCGCAAGAGTCCATAAAGTCAGAGTCGTCGAAGGCGACCTGTTCGAGTTTTACGAAAGCTGGCGAAACCCGGTATTGAGGGAACTCGCTCCGCTCATGCCAGGCGCCACCCCGGGTGAACTTGCCAAGATGTGCTACACGGACGTTTCCGCAGCCGACATCAAGCAATCCCTCGATTTTTTGGTAAAAGCAGGGTTCCTCAAAAAAGCTGGAGAAAACACATACACCCAGACGGAAACATCCATCAAGGGTTCCCCCGAGGCAACCAAGCTCGCCATCCGCGACATGCACCGCGAAATGGCAAAAATTGCAGCCAATTCGCTTGACCTCGCCCGCACCGAACGCAACTTTACCGGCGTCACCATGGGAATATCCAAAGACTCTTACGAACAAATCGTCAAGGAACTGGACGAATGCCGCCGTAAAATCGTAAGCATTGCCGCCGGCGACAAAAACATTGATCAAGTTTATAGACTAAATTTACAGTTGTTCCCTCTCACAAGAAAGGCGAAGGAGAATGGTAATGACTAAGTTGTTCAATAAATTCTTGACCGCAAGTGCAACGGCTTTAGCCGTTTTCTGCTCGTTTGCCTGTTCAGACAAAATAGCCGGAACCGCCGAGGAACCAAACCAGTGCGCCTTTGGAGACGAATCAAGCAGTTCGTCAGACCGAATCCTTATACCGGACACCTCCAACGGCATATCTTCTGGAACCGAGAACAGTCAAAAACCAATCTCGTCTAGCAGCTACATCAATAGTCTTCCGGGATTTGAAATTTCATCGTCATCCGCCCCCGAACATCACGACATCATCCCCACCCCAGCACAATCGTCAAGCGAAATGGCTAGCGATGGTGGCGGAAAAGCAGGATTCCCAGAGTTTGGCAATCCAGATTGTTATTGCATATACAGAACAGAATCAATATCATGTCAATGCGGCACAAGCAAAGATACAGCAAGCACCCTTGACGAATATTTCAATAAATACGGCATTACCGAAGTCACTTACGACGACAACGTTGTCGCTTACAACGTGACCTTAACATACTGCGACTCGACAAAGAAAACTTGTTCAGAACGTCCAAGCACAGCAAAGTTAAGGGAAATCGGGCTGCACAAAATTACAAACGACAACGTGCGCGACTTGCCCTATCTTTTTGAAAAAACAATTTGGGCTATGCACGGCAATCTCTACGGGAGAACAGACGGAAGCATTTCAAGAACACCTGACGGCTGCCCGCTCTACGTGCTGAACATCAACGACACATCGCCCGTAGTACATGTACTTACCAAGATTTCAAAAGACACCATCGCCATCACAGACGTTCACGACAACTGCGACTACGAACGGCGCCCGTTTGACATGCATGTCGGATTCCTATTCGAGTATTGCGATGAACTATCTGAAAGCCCCAAAATCGAGCAGACTTTCTTGCTAAAAGAAACATGGAATTGCAGCGATATCGATTACGACGAGTACATCAATAAGAAGCTCAAATAAAACAATGCGAAGACGCTAAACGCAAGAATAGCTTTCGCAAGACAAGAATCGCCGAGAATTTATTTATACAAATCCACAAAGTCCTTGTGGATTTTTTTGTCGCCGTATTTGTCTTCGGGATTCTGCAATTCAGATTCGCTATAGCCACTAGCGATACTTTCCAGCACAACCTTGCGGCTAGATTCGTCATAGCTAAAGTGTATGCGGAACGTACGGTAGGCAAGCACACCCGTTTTCGAGTTTTCATCGATCGTCATACGGCGGCGACTTGAATCAAAGACATCCTTTGAAAAGTTTCCACGAGACAGTTGCACCTGAGCAAAGCTTTCCAAGTCAAAGGTGCTACGCCCAGCAATCCAGCGATTCTGTTCGGCAAATGTTTCTGACATTTCGACCGCCCACAAGTCACCGACTTGTTCTTCGACCCAGCCCGCCTTTGCCTCTGGGAACGCATCCGCCATCGGAATGTACGGTTTGATATCAAGCACAGGCGTTCCGTTCAACAAGTCAGCCTCATCTACATATAACGTAAGCCCATCTATTTTTAAAAGGCGTACGCACGAAAGTCCAATCGGATTCGGGCGATAAGGACTGCGGCTTGCAAAAGTGCCCACACGATCTTTCCCTTTGGGCGGTACGGGAGGTCGCGTCGTCGGGCGCCAACCCTCATTTTCGTGAAACTGAAAAATCACCCATATGCGTTCAAAGCCCTCCAAATCGCGGAGCGCCATCTCAAAATTTCGCCCAGGACTCAGCACAATCCGCCCAGGATGCCCCGCAAAAAGGCGACCCTGCCGAGGAGCATCATACTTGTAAACGGCATCGCCGAAAAATGTTCCGATAGGCGAGATTTGCATAAAATTACCAGAGAAAAGCTCAACAGGTAAAATTTAATAATTTAAAGATCTAAGGAAAACGAATTACCTGAAAACATAAATCAAGCTCAAGGCACCACAAACGATCCATCTATTGCTAAACATTTTTGGGGATTCCATTGCCGATAACGCACTCTACCACGCCATCGAAAACATTCTGTAATTGACGTTAGTTGTTTTGACAACTATAACATCATTCCAAAAACGACAATATTACCAACCTTTTTCTTCCTACTTCCTACTTCCTACTTCCTACTTTTCTAAATTTGGGCACGATGAAAGATAAAGCTAAAAAACTCATTGAAAAGTACGAAGAACTGGAATCGGAACTCGGCAATCCGGATGTTCTCGGTGACCAGGCTCGTTACAACAAGATTCACAAGCAGTACAAGGGTATCGAAAAGGCTGTTTTGAAGGCCAAGGAATACCTGCAGATGATGGACGATCTTGAAGAATACAAGATCGCTCTCGGCGATTCCGACCCGGAAATGGTCGCGATGGCCAAGGCCGAAATTTCGGAGATCGAAAAGAAGCTCCCCGAAGTGACGGACGAACTCCAGATTTTGATGGTGCCAAAGGATCCGTGGGACTACCGTAACGCAACGCTCGAAATTCGTGGCGGTACGGGCGGTGACGAATCGGCACTTTTCGCAGGCGACCTGTTCCGCATGTATCGCGGTTACTGCGACAAGATGGGCTGGAAGATGACTATCCAGGACTTAAGCGAAGGTACCGTGGGCGGTTACAAGGAAATCCGCGTGTTCATCGAAGGCGACAGCGTCTATGGAACGCTCAAGTTCGAAAGTGGCGTTCACCGCGTGCAGCGCGTGCCGGAAACGGAAACGCAGGGCCGCGTGCATACGTCTGCAGCTACAGTCGCAATCCTCCCGGAAGCAGAAGATGTCGATGTGGAAATTCGTGAAGCCGAC
>Ga0310696_10010281_pt1 | contig 10772 bp, 10 predicted proteins | sample AusTroGonzalo_MG_4_FD_203885 | JGI IMG/M metagenome (GOLD analysis project Ga0310696, IMG submission 203885) | Bovine rumen microbial communities from tropical cattle in Woodstock, Queensland, Australia - Gonzalo_02 (v2) (version 2) | ecosystem: Host-associated > Mammals > Digestive system >... | reverse complement strand
CGTCGTTCTGTGGACAATTATGTAAGAAGAGGAAAATACATGTTGGAATCTGAAAAATTAGAAAACACGGAACTTTATAGGTATTTCTATAATATGTATCCAGAAAGTGAAAAATTAGTACGTGAATTAAGATAGGACTTTATTTAATTAAACATAACAAAAGAACCGTCCCTCTGTAACATTGGGGACGGCTCTCCATTATAACAGAAAACCGTCCCTACGCACATGCTTCCATTGTTTTAGCAACTCTGGCGTCTATTCGATGTCGAACAGTTTGATAAAGCCTGTCATGGTGAGAATCTTCTGAACCTCACCTGTAACGTTCTTCAGGACTAAGCTGCCGCCTTTTGCCACGCTCATCTTCTTCAGCTTCAGCAGTCCGCGCAGGGCGAGGCTACAGACATACTCCAAGTCTTTGCAGTCGAGAACGATGGGGCTTCCGATGTTTTCTTCGAGCACCTTGATATCTTCCATAAACTGCGAGGCCTCGTTGGTGTCGAGCCATCCGGATAGGATACCGATGTAGGTACCGTTTTCTACTTTAATATCTATATTCATGATGTTATGGGTTTAGCGGGGTTAAAGGATATATAATGTTTACTATGAAGATATTTGCGAAGAGGATGATGAAATTCATTATCAGTCCGATGCGCATGAAGTCGCTGAAGCGGTAGCCTCCAGGACCATAGACCAACATGTGGGTAGGCGAGCCGATAGGTGTAGCGAAACTGCTGCTGACGCTGACCATCAGGGCAATCAGGAAGGGATAAGGCTCATAGCCCAGCTTCTCAGCTGCCTCGTACATGATGGGGAAGAACATGGCGCCAGCCGCTGTATTGGATATGAACTCTGTGATAAAGGTTCCCACAAGACAGATGGCTGCCATCACTACAATGGGGTTTGTACCGCAGACGTCGAGGATGCCGAAGGCGAGTCGCTCTGCGATACCCGTCTTCTGGATGGCCACGCCTAACACGACAGAGCCGGCAAACACCATCAGTATCTCCCAATTGATGGCCTTCATGGCCTGATCGACGTTACAGCAGCGGAACAGCAGCATGGCAATAGCTGCGAGGAAGGCGCACTGCAAGAGCGGAATGACATTGAGGGCCGAGAGCACCACCATCGCTATCATGATAGTGGTGGATACCAACGTCTTCTTACCGATATTCGGCACTTGGGCGGAGTCGAAGAACTGCAGTTGCGATGACAGTCGCTCAGTGTGGATCTTCACGTTAGGCGGACACTCTAACAACAGCGTGTCGCCTGCCTGCAGAACTACATCACGTGGCGACTCGTTGATGCGTTTGCCACTACGTGCTACGGCTACGAGCACCATGTTGTTGTCTTTCTCGAACGTGCTGCCACCAATCCTGGTATTGATAAGGCTGCTGCCGAAGGTGACGTAAGCCGTGAGAAGCTGGCGGTTCTTGTCCACCTCACTCATAGTAAACACGTGGTGATCGGCATTTACCAGTCCGTGGCTCTTCTTAAGGTCGAGAATCTCGTCGATCTGCCCGGCAAAGATCAGATGGTCACCACCCATGATCGGCTCATCGTCAATGGCGGGAGTAATCATCTCGTCGTAATGGATGATCTCAATCAGACTGCCGCCACGCACTTCTTTCAGCCCTGCCTCGGCGACGGTCTCTCCGATATGTGGATTGTCTGACGGCACCAGCAGCTCGACGGTATAGTCGGCTGTGGCCTCGAAAGCTGCCTCAGGAGCCTTGCGATCGGGCAACAGTTTTCGCATGGCAATGATACTCAGCACACCGATAAACAGACAGAAGAGACCTGGGATAGTGGTAGCCAGCACGTTCATGGCGTTGCCAGTATGGTCGGCATAGAGTCCTGAGATAATCAGGTTGGGGGGCGTACCGATCAGCGTACACACACCACCCATGCCTGAGGCGTAGCTCAGGGGGATAAGCAACTTCGAGGGTGAGATGTTCAGTTTCTTCGACCACATCTTCACGATGCCAACAAAGAGTGCCACTACGGTGGTGTTGCTAAGGAACGAGCTGAGCGCAGCCACTGGCAGCATCAGCCGCACGACGGCCTTAGAATAGGTCTTGGGCTGTCCTAAAAGATGTTTTACAATCCATTGCAGCACACCCGTATGCGTCAGTCCTGCCACCACCACGAACAACACGCCGATGATGACTACCGACGTAGAGCTGAAGCCTGAGAAAGCTTCCTTGGCATCGAGCACCCCTGTGACAAAGAGGATGGCGATGGCCCCAAGGAACACCAGGTCGGCTCGGAGTTTTGTGAACAATAGTACGGTGAACATTGTGAGCACCGTGGCAATGGTAATCCACGCATAGAGGTTGAATCCCCAGAAAACAATTGAATCCATAAGCGAGTTTTATTTGTTGATTGTTGAATGTTTAGTGTTTAGGGCTTTCGTCAGCGTAATGCGGTTATAGCCATCGGCAGTGCGCTGGTATTCCACAATGTCCATGATGGTACGCACCAGATGGATGCCCAGTCCTCCAATGGGACGGTCTTCGAGTTCTGCGTCAATATCTGCCTCGGCATGTTGGGTGGGGTCGAAAGCCACACCGTGGTCCTTGATGACAAGCGTCAACACATCGTCGCTCACGTCGGCAGTCACTTCCACATGGCCACGCATTCCTTTGGGATAGGCGTAGTTGATGACGTTGGCCACCCACTCCTCCAAGGCGAGGTTCAGAGTCTTGGCTGTATCGTCGTCGATATTGTGCTCACGACAGACGGAGAAGAAGAATGTGCGCAAGCGTCCCACCTCCGTCATCTCGTTCTTCATGATGAGTCGTCGTGAGGGCGTAGTGCCTGCCTCCTGAGCAATGCCATGCCGCAGGAACAGCATCGTCAGGTCGTCGCTTTGTTCTGTGCCGTCGGCAAACACGCTTACGTGCTGTTTCAGGAAATCGATGACCTCAATGGCCGAAGCCTTGCAGTTCTTCTGCACATCATGCAGCACACGATGCTCGCCAAAGAGTTTTCTGCTGCCGTCTGAGGAGAAATACATCGCCTCAGTCAGTCCGTCGGTATAGAGCAGCAATGCACTGCCTGGTGGGAAGTCCACCTGCTGCTCTCCATACGCATAGCGATCCTCCACGCCGATTGGCAGGTTGGTCTCCACCTCCAGCAGACTGCACTCGCCTTCAGCAGTAATCATCACGGGAGCATTATGGGCAGCATTACAATAGGTCAGGTAGTGGGTCTTCATGTCGAGCACGCCTACGAACACAGTCACGAAGATGAATGAGTCGTTGGTAGAGGCGATGGCGTGGTTCATCTCCCTCACTATGTTGGCGGCACTCTGGTAGTTGCCTGCCAGATTGCGGAACAGTGTTCGTGTCACAGCCATATAGAGCGAGGCCGGCACACCTTTTCCTGCCACGTCGCCAATGATAAAGAATAGCTCGTCACCCTCGATAATGAAGTCGTAGAGGTCGCCGCCCACCTCCTTGGCAGGGGTCATGGAGGCGAAAAGGTCGAGATCCTGCCGTTGGGGAAACGTTGTCGGGATCATGCCCATCTGTATGTCGTGGGCAATCTTCAACTCGCTCTGCAACCGTTCTTTGCTGGCTGTTGTGGTCTGCAGGTCGTTGATATGCTGCTTCAATGCATGCTGCATGTGCTCGAAAGAGTTGCGCAGCTGCAAAAGCTCGTCTTCAGACTGGATCTCAGGCAGTGGAGCTTCAAGGTCTCCATCGGCTATGCTGATGGCGGAATCGGCAAATTGTCGCAATGGCTTGACCAGTCTGTAGATGGCTATAGTACACCCTACGAACAGCGCTATCGCTCCCACGATAAAGATAACTATTCCGTACATGATAATACGCCCGCTTAGGGGTACCGACATGCTATCTTCAGTGAAATAGAAGAATACCATGACGGCAGTAAGGAACACGCCAGCCGCTATCGCCAGGATAGCAAGACTAAGCCTGGCTGCAAACGACTTCCTAAAAGCCAAGTCGTACTTATATTCAAAATTAGGTTCCTCTACCACGTTGTTTTAAGTATCACTCCGATGCAGCAAATATACGCATTTTTTCCGGTATCGTCAAAAAAAAGCGTTACCCCTTAACATCATTTATGGAAATTCAGACTTAAAACACCGTATGATCATTGGTTTAAATCCATGTCAGTTTTCGCCATAAGCCCTCCAGCGGACCGCGCTGGTGATTACTAAACCAGAAGCGGGCGAAGCAGTATCTATACCTAGAGCAGCATCATTGCTCCTGACTTCGGCGGTTTTAACATTTCCAAGGGTATGACCTGCTTGAAACCCCGATAAACAGGGAATTTTGCCTGGTGACTTGGGTGACTCGGGATTTTTGCTTACCTTTGCACCATGTTCCCACGCAAGAAGAAAAACAGGACTGGTACCATCAGTGTGGTTGTAGTTGACAAGAGCCGTGGCGGCTTCAAGGAGGTCAAGAGCTTCGGTGTTGCAAAGACCTATTGAAGATACTTTGTTCGGAAAGCTATATGGTTGGGATAAGACAGCCGATAATGATGTGGAGTTGCTGTTGTTGGGCTGAAAAACTGGCACATGTGTCATTTTTTTAGTCTAAAACTTGTGTAATTAGATTGTTTTTCCTATCTTTGCACTGGAAAACTGGCACATGTGCCATAAAATCATTGTAAGATGGAGATAAGAAGAGATGTTTACTTGAACCAACTGATTAATGCCAGACAGAATGGCTTTATCAAAGTTGTAACCGGACCACGCAGATGTGGTAAGTCATTCCTGCTTACTACTCTGTTCCACAATCATCTGCTATCGGAGGGAGTTTCTGAAGACCACATCATAGAAGTGGCTTTGGAAGACCGTATGAATCAGAAACTCAGAGACCCGGATGCCATGCTGGAATATGTCCATTCAAGAATCACTGACAAAGATTTGTACTTCATCATCTTGGACGAGGTTCAAAAGATGGATGAGTTCGTGGATGTATTGAACAGTCTTATGCACATCAAGAATGCCGATGTCTATGTCACAGGCAGTAACTCACATTTTCTTTCTACGGATATAGCTACGGAGTTCAGGGGACGCGACCATCAGATACGGATGTATCCCCTTAGTTTTTCTGAATTTTACTCTGCCATCGGTGGGGACAAGAGCAACGCATGGAAGGACTACTATACCTTTGGTGGACTTCCACTGATACTCTCTTTCAAGACTGACCATGAGAAAGCAGAGTACTTACAAAAGTTGTTCCAGACTGTGTACATGGCAGACATACTCGAGAGATACAAAATCAAGAACGACAAGGAACTCCGTGAACTGGTAAATATTCTGGCTTCTTCTATAGGCTCCCCCAATAACCCAAATAAAATTGCAAACACTTTCCGGACAGTAGAGAATTCAAACATAACGGGGCAGACTATCGATAATTATCTGACTTATCTGAAGGAGGCCTTTGTCGTCAGGAAAGCTGAGCGATATGATGTAAAAGGCCGCAAATACATCGGCACCTTGTCGAAGTACTACTTTGAGGACCTGGGCATCCGCAATGCCCTTATTAACTTCCGGCAGCAGGAAGAGAACCACATTATGGAGAACATCATCTACAATGAACTCTGTATCCGGGGTTATCAAGTGGATGTCGGAACCGTTGAAGTCCGGAAGCGTGATGAGAATGGCAAGCAGCAGAGGGTTCATCTGGAAATTGACTTTGTGGTCAACCAGGCCAGCCAGCGTTACTACATCCAGTCTGCCCTTGCCATGCCGGATGAAGAGAAGGAGGCACAGGAGTCCCAGTCGCTGATTAATGTGAACGATTCTTTCAAGAAGATCATTATTGTCAAGAATGACATCAAACCCTGGCGAAATGAAAAGGGTATTCTCATTATGGGGTTGATGGACTTCCTGTTGGATAAAAACAGTCTTGAATTGTAGCTATGGTAAAGGAAAGAATACAGCAACTCCTTTGCGAGTTGAACAAAGGAATCTACGAGAAGGACACAGAGTTGGCACTGTCTCTTTTGGCAGCACTTGCCGGTGAGAGTATCATTCTGCTTGGTCCTCCGGGTGTGGCTAAGTCCATGGTGGCCAGACGGCTTAAGTCTGCATTTCAGGATGCAAAGTCTTTTGAGTATCTGATGTCCCGTTTCTCCACTCCGGATGAGATATTTGGTCCCGTGAGTATTTGCAAGTTAAAGGACTCTGACAAGTACGAGCGAAGCATAGACGGTTATCTGCCGACAGCCGATGTGGTATTTCTCGATGAAATATGGAAAGCTGGTCCTGCGATACAGAATACGCTGCTGACTGTCATTAATGAGAAACTGTTCCGTAACGGAGACAAAGAAATAAAACTCCCGCTGAAGTTGCTTGTTGCAGCCAGTAATGAACTTCCTGCACAGGGAGAAGGACTAGAAGCGCTATGGGACCGCTTCATTATCAGGGTTGAGAGTTCGAACATCAAGCAGGAAGGCAAGTTCCTGGCAATGTTGACCGATAGTGACTCGGAATCGGATATAAAGGTGTCTCCTGAATTGCAGATAACTGATATAGAATATGCTGTCTGGGGCGAAGTAATCAACAAGACCGGTATTGACGAGAGTGTACTGAAGAGCATTGTTGTCATCAGAAAAGCTTTGGGTAGTGTCCCTGTGCAGTCGAGTGACGAGCATCATAATGTCTATGTCAGTGACAGACGTTGGAAAAAAGTCGTCAGGCTTCTGAAGACGTCGGCATTTATGCACGACCGCACTTCAGCATCGTTTGCAGACCTTGTACCGATTTTCAACTGTCTCTGGCAGGAACCTGAGGAAGCAGATAGTATCCGTCGCATCATTATCCAGTCGCTTTTCTCAGACTGTTCGGCAAGACTGGCCGACATCAAACTGGCACTCGAAGCCGACATCAGGGTGACTCGTCAGCATCGCGCGACAAAAAAGGCTCGTCAGCAGATGGAACTCTTCGACAGTAACAAGAAGATATACGATACCTACTATTATCATCTTGAGAAGCATGATACGGGCAATACCTATATCTTCATTACCGACTATCAGAATATGCGTAAGGCTACCAAGGAGAATGCCGGACAACTCGGAGTCATCTACAGGGATCCCAAGAAACCGGAACGTTCCATTATCAGGTGCTATGATGGAGCCGACTATCCCAAAGGTTCGCGTCAGGTCTATCTTACCCGTGATACGGAAGGTATCTATATCGATGGCGTATACTTTGACATAGAGAAACTTGACAAAGGAGAGAGTCAAGCAATGTTCCAGGAAAAGGGAAAAGTGTCAGAGCGTGACTTCTATCAGGAGATAGAGAAGCTTGGCTCAGATATAATGGGACGTAAGGAGCAGATACTTAGTAATATCCTGATATCTCAAAAGGACAAGCAAGAGATAACAGAAATCGTCAATTCCCTCATGAAAGAAGTCGCATACACTCGTCAGGATACGGAAAAGTTGGAATCATAGTATGGTACAAGACCCAGAGGTTGGCAAATGGATGGAGAAAATCTGGCGGAAGCGACTCTCGCCATCCTTCTATCTTAGTCTTATCGAACAGTTCGTTAAGACAGGTGAAGTTGTGGAGATAGAAAAAACCGTCCAAGTAGACCAGCCCTGGAAGATGTACTATGACCCCGTACTTCACTATCTGCATGACATCATGAGTGACCCGATAGTCCAATACAGAGTGCTATCCAGTAAGTTGGCAGGGAAAGTGTTCTATGAGACTACTGGCAGGTTCGTTCTTGAGTGCCTGCATGACGAGAAGTTTCAGAACCAGTTGGCTGTCGGCGAGCGAAGTGAGATGCAGAAGATGATGGAGTGGTCGATGCAGAAGAGAAAAGACGGATGGCAGTCTTTGCTCAATGCCGTCAGTGAGAAACATAAGGATGACGGTTTTGATCTGGACTTCATGAAGAAGAAGTTCAAGTACAATGGCTGGCAGAAACCGGAGAACTGGGAGCTGCTGAAGCGAGAGTGGAGTGGTGCTATTGATGAGCACGTCCGGAAAGAACAGACAAAGAAGATAAAAGCCAAAGCCGGTGGTGTTGCCAGCGGACTGAAGAACAAACTTGACCAGATGGAGACTCGTATGCGCAACCATGGCTACTCTGAAGATATGGCATTGCAGGCATGGGAGATGATGGATGGTCAATGGACAGAGTCTGAGTTCGAGAAACATCTCAGCATCGTTGATATACAGAACAAGTATCCAGAGATAGGTGATGTCGCCAGACGTATGGGACGACTTCCGGATGAAGATGGCCGTGATAGATTAACTGTGCAAACAGGCATCACGCATAAACTTGAACATTCCAGCGGAAGTGATATTGAAGGAATAACCATAGGCAGAGACTTGAATGCCCTGATGCCCTCAGAACTGGCCCAGTATTCAGATACTGCACTTGAAGAAGTTTTCCTGCGTAAGTACTTGACTAGCCAGTTACAGATATTCCGATACAAGTCAGAAATAGCCAAACCTGCAAGAAAGTTACGCTCAGAGAGAGCCACACGAAGAGGGCCAATGATTGTCTGCGTGGACTCGTCAGCCAGTATGTACGGAGTGCCGCAAAGGATAGAGGCATCTCTGCTTTCGAAACTTGAACAGACGGCAGAGCAACTGAACCGAGACTGTTTCCTGATAGACTTCTCTGTAGATGTTCGTCCGATTGAACTACGCTCTCGTCGGAAGAAGCGTGCAATGGAGCGCATCGGCATGAAAGCAGAGGACAACGAGAACTTTGAGAAGGGTTACTTTCCTTTCCTTGGCGTTGGAACTGATGCCCATAAGATGCTGAACCTTGCATTCTACTTGCTGGATAATGGCGAAGACAAGTACATGAATGCCGATGTGCTTTGGATTACGGACTTCCTCATTCCGCGCACCACAGAGGATTTGATGAAGCGATTCAAGGAGTACCAGCAGACTGGCACAAAGTTCTACGGTTTTAAGATTGGCCAGGGTGAAACCAACTGGGACCAGTACTTCGATAAGGTTTATGAGATTCATTATAGGCAGCCACGTAGATTTTGACAATGGCCTTCTGTAGGAAAGGTAATACTATTTACATCAGAAAAAGATGATACTTATCTCTTTAAAGATTCCGTGGTGTTCCTATTCACAAACGGGAAAGTTAGATTTCATAATTATCCGAAAGATACGTAAGTACTTCATCAGCTGTAAGGTCGCTGACAATATTCCACTGAACAGCTTGTAGAACATAGCGAGCATGAGTCTGGCGGTTTTCCTCACTATCCTCTTCGCAAATATAGTTGAGCCACGCATCATAGTCAGGGTAGAATTCGCCTTCATTTGTTCCAGCTAGCGCTGTAAAGAACATTGTCGGTAGTTCATTTTTTTGCGGTTCGCGACTCCAAGTATCCTTATGATGGAACTCTCCCTTCTCAGTGCGAACAACACAGTCACAGCCATCAGCACTTACAACAAACAGATGGCTTCCAATGATATAGTTCATTGTATTGTCTAGACGAAATGATTTCTGCATATCTGTTGATAATGTGTATTCTCTTACTTGTTCGATGTTCATGCCCACTCGAAATTATCCTTTCCGGCACCTACTTCGAAATGGTATTTGGCGATGCCTAAGTCCATCTGAGTATAACCGATCATGGAGAAGCCTTTCTTGGCGACTACCAAATGGCGGCCGTTTTTCATACCGACATATTCAAACGAGAACTTCTGCTGGTTCACAGCTGTAGGTGCGAGCAAGGCTGCTTCAACTCCCTTCTTGAACCATAATGGGGTGATGTCGCTTGCATTACTCACTTGATTGACGGTCTTAATCTTATGGCCGACTCCCTGGGTCTCTCCGTAGCCGATGGCAATATAACAGGCAATCTTCTCACCTTCATCCAACATATATGTCCCTGGCACTTTCGAATAGCTGAGACCTACCCAACAGGTGTTCAAACCCAATGACTGTGCAAACAGAACCAGATGCTCGCCGTAATAACCGACGCGTTCATCCAGATTAGCGGCTTTCTGACCGGCCACGACAATATAGTTGTTAACTCCACGGAACTTTCCGTATTTGGCCAGTGTCCCTTGGAATGCTTTGGGCTCATTAAGGACAAGTTGCATATGAAGATTGCCCTCACGGTTCAGTTCTGCAATCTTCTCTTCCAGCGTACTGACCACTTCCTTAGTTAAGGGCAGGTCTTTATATGCCCTTACGCTATGTCGGGCTTTGATGGCATCTAATATCGTCATACGAGGGCTAAAGTCAGAAGTTCACTTTCCGCTCCGGTGCAGAGAATGAGCAGAAACGGGCAGTTGCATTAGAGATGTAGAGTACGGCCATATTGTCATCATCAGCCTTGTACATCGACTTCAAGCTCTCGTTGCGGTTCAGAAATTCCTCCTTAACGCTGAGTGTTTCGTCGTTGACCAGCGTACCGCTTAGGCGCATCCATTCGCTGCCGGACTTTTTCAGTGCGCAAATCTCGAACTTGCCGTTCTTTGCCATCTGCTTGTAAACGTCCTTCACCTTTCCCGTCATGATGTAGAGACGGCCATCGATAATCTCTGATACGCCGAAGGGACGAACATGGGGCTGGTCACCATCGGCTGTGGCAATGAAGAATGCTCCGCACTCTTTCAGATATGCCTGTACTTCTTGCATGTTTGCTTCTTTCATTTCCGGACTAATTGTATCGTTAGTTACTACTTCGTTTTTTACTTCGCTGCTCTCTGTTTCGGGAGCGGCTGTCTGTTTGTTACCACATGCTGCCAGTGCAATCAGGGCGGCAAAAGCGAATAATACCTTCTACATTTTTCTAAA
>Ga0310696_10010280_pt1 | contig 10773 bp, 7 predicted proteins | sample AusTroGonzalo_MG_4_FD_203885 | JGI IMG/M metagenome (GOLD analysis project Ga0310696, IMG submission 203885) | Bovine rumen microbial communities from tropical cattle in Woodstock, Queensland, Australia - Gonzalo_02 (v2) (version 2) | ecosystem: Host-associated > Mammals > Digestive system >... | reverse complement strand
CTTCTTGTCGGTGAGGAGGATGTAGGCGTCGTCCAGGACAGCTTCCATCTTGTCGCCGTTGGTCATGAAGTAGGGGCTGATGTAGCCGCGGTCGAACTGCATGCCTTCCACGACCTTCACCTCGGTTTCGGTGCCCTTGGCTTCCTCGACGGTGATCACGCCGTCCTTCTTGACCTTGGCCATGGCGTCGGCGATGAGCTTGCCGATGTGCGCGTCGTTGTTGGCCGATACCGTACCTACCTGCTCCACCTTGGAGTAGTCTTCGCCCACGGGCTGGCTCTGCTTCTTCAGCTCGGCCACCACGGCGGCGACAGCTTTGTCGATACCGCGCTTGAGGTCCATGGGGTTGGCGCCGGCGGCCACGTTCTTCAGGCCCACGTTGATGATGGCCTGGGCCAGCACGGTAGCGGTGGTGGTACCGTCACCGGCCTGGTCGTTGGTCTTGGAAGCGACTTCCTTCACCATCTGGGCGCCCATGTTCTGGAACTGGTCCTCCAGCTCCACCTCTTTTGCTACGGTTACACCATCCTTGGTGATCTGCGGAGCACCGAACTTCTTGGAAATAACCACGTTGCGGCCTTTAGGGCCCAGGGTTACCTTCACGGCGTTAGCCAATGCGTCGGCGCCTTCCTTCATGGCGGCGCGGACGTCTGTATTGAATTTGATTTCTTTTGCCATAGTTCTTTCTGTCATGGCCGGCTCGACCGGCCATCTCTTTCCTTAGAGAGTTGCCAAAATATCAGACTGCTTCACGATGAGGTACTTCTTGCCTTCCACGGTGACCTCGGTGCCGGCGTACTTGCCATAGAGAACGACATCGTTCACTTTTACTTCCATCGGCTCGTCCTTGGAGCCCGGTCCTACGGCCACGATGACACCCTGCTGGGGCTTTTCTTTGGCGTTGTCCGGGATGTAGAGGCCCCCGGCGGTCATGGTCTCGGCCTCTTTGGGCTCAATGACCACTCTTGTTCCTAAAGGTTTCAGCATAATATTGTGTTTTTTAAGTTTCAAAAAGCCGCACCCCCGAAGGGACGCGGCTTGGATAAAATCAATAGCTGTGCCATGCGGCAGCAACTGACATTTTGGCAGGGATTATTCTACGCGGGTGATGGTCACTTCATTGTCCAGATTGATGGTATAATCGTCGCCCAGGCCGTAGGCAGAGCCCGCGCTGTTGAGCAGGCGAAGGCGCATGGCACGCCAGGGAAGTCCGGCGCTGCGTTCCAGAATGCTGATAGTGGTTGCCTTGTGGTCTTCGGCCATTTTGAGTTTGAAGATATTGCTTGCGGTTGTGGTGGTGTATGACGTCGCCCCGGACTTGATATACATGGATACCAGTTGGAGCTTGCAGCCGGAACCTCTTGAGGAGTGAGTGAAAGTGGATGAAGCATCCTGCCCCTTGAACGTGATGGTTTCATCATTCTTGTCGTAGCTCATGTAGAAGATATCATGAGCGAGTCCTTCAGCTGCGGCCGCACCTTTCGCAAGGAATCCTTTTACAATCAGCCGAGCCTCTTTCAGTGCGCCGGAGTCATCCTTGTCAGATTCGTCAACCAGAATCTCGAATTCGTCGGAGTAGTCTTTATTCTTGATGCTCGTGCCATTAAATGCCCACTTGCCAGCCCACTTGTAGTAGGTGGGACGAATATCTTCGATGGTAACGGACTTGTACTGGTAGCGACCGGAGACAAAGCCGTTTTCGCCGAAGCCGACGGCGATCAGGTAGTTTTCGCCCAGGCTCATGCCGGTGAAGTGGCATTCATTTTCGCCGGAGGACAGGAAGTCCTTGACGGTGGAACCCGGGGTGGCTTCAACCTTCTCCTGCAGCTCACGACGGGCGGTCACGGCCAGGTCGGAGAAGATCCAGTCGTCTACAGTGCCGGTGACCTCTTTGGCGGGGACGGCATAGGTGACATACGTGTCTTCTTCGCCTGCAGTGAACGTAGCGTCCATGTTGAAGACAGGGTGTTTGTAGGTGGGCGTCTGCTCTGCGAAGGTCCAATCGGTTACTTTTACCAGTTCCGGGTATTGGGTTACATCGAAAGAGCCATGGGCGGTTCCTGCCGTGTATGTCACGGTACCGAAGCGCGTCTGGGGTTCGGTGTTCGTGTCAATCGTAATCACCAGTTCATTTTCCTCGAAAACGGGATGAATCCAGGTGGATTCCGTTTCCAGTATGACAGGTACGTTGGCCTTGATGGGCATAGTGATTATGTCACCGCCTACAGGGGCCGTGATATCGCTGAGTCCGGAAAGGCCTTCTATAATTTCACCATACTGGATAACCGTCAGGTCCAGAGCGGCGTCTCCGGCTTTCAGCTTTAGCAGGGCGTAGCGGCTCTGCTTGTTGGCGTTGTCGGTGACAGAGATATAAACCGTGTTGCCGGACACGCTGGGTGCGCACCAGTCACGGTCGGTTGTGGCAGTAATGGGGGACTGGGTGTCAACGACAACCTTTCCCTTTGCAGCTACGGGCGAGAACACCAGCTCCGAACTGACGATGGGCAGTTTCGGAGTGGGCTCATACATGGGGCCGTTTTCCTTCTTACAGGATACGGCCAGCGCCAGGGCTGCAAGCATGATGAGGTATACTGTCTTTTTCATATTCATACAATTTGCAATTACTGACGAGTGAAGGTAACCCAGTTTTTAAGCCTGTTGGCCTGGGATCCCGTAAGTCCTTTCCAAATCCAGGGAGAAGGAGGACAGTCTGTATTGGCGCGGCTGCCATCCGTTTTGAAGTTGTAAAGGATGAAACCGGTGGCTTTATAGCCAGACCACTGCCCGCTGTCTCCCCATGCGATAGTGTTGCCGTCTTCACTCAGGATGCCGCGTAGGCCGGAGGTAGTATAATTCACCTTGCCTGCGGCCGTGTCGTAGCCTGCCATCATAATCTTGAAGCCGGTGCCGGTTTGAGTTTCCGTGGCAACGTACTGGGCGTTGATGAGGATGCATCCCTGACTCAGGTCGTAGGTGGCAAGCACGTCAAAGCCTTGGCCCAGACCGGAGACCGTGTAGGATGCTCCTTCCTCCTTCTGATTAATCACGATATCCTTCATCTCGTTCTCCCCGTCGTATGTAAGGGTATAGGTGCCCGGGAAATCTCCGTACGCATGCCAGCCTTCCGGCAGGGCGCCCTGCAGATCCAGGTCTACACCTTCGGCCGACAACTTCTGCGTCTGCTTGTCGAAGATCAGCTCCTGCAGCGTTACCCCGCCAATCTCCAGCGGCTGATAAAGGCTAAGGCCTTTGTCCGTGTAGATGTAAGGGACTTTCTTGGAGAATGCATTGCCTTCTTTATCCTTCTCGTCCGGCAACGTGAAGGTAGCCTGACGGTAGCTGAGATCCATGGAGACAGACAGCGTCTTCTCCCCAAGGGTGCCATTGAAGGAGCTCAGGAACATCTGGTTGAGCAAATCATCGAGCTTTTCAAGATAAGACTCGGAAGATTCCTTCAGGGGGAACATATGGATGTGGCTTCCGTAGCGTTTGCCGCGCAGCACCACTTCTTCGGGCGTGGCCGAAAGAATCATGAATTCAAAGTCACCTCCCAAAGCCTGATAATTGCCGGACATCCCGTACAGGTTTTTGCTGGAACCGGAAGGCGTGCAGAAGTAGTGGAATGCATGGTTGTTGGTGTCGAAGGACAGGACGGGGCCGTCATCCTTGGTCATCGAATACATTGAAGTGAAGTAATCATAGTATAATTCGCTTCCTACGGTCACTTCTTCATCGGTGAATTGCATGGTGTAGATGTATCCACCTAACTGGCGGGTTTTTCCGCCGGGGAAGTAATACATGACCCAGCCGTTTTCCGGGGCGGTAAGTACCTTCTGTGCGTTGGCCAGCGCCTCGCTAAGACGGACGGGCGCCGATTTGTCGAACAGGTTTCCCTCATCCTTTACGCAGGACGTAAACGTGAACATTGCGCATACGGCAATGAGCAAAGCACGAAATGTTTTATGCATAGTCATATGGCAGTCAGTTAAAGGATTTCAAGGGCCTCAAGGTCAATGTCGCCGGACATAACTTCCTCCTGGCGGCGCAGAATGGTGTTGCGCAGGTCTTCCAGGTCAATGTCAAAAGCAGTTTTGAAATAACTCTTGACAATGTCCAGTTTGGTGGTGATGGATGCACTTCCGGTGGCGCCGGCTTTCACCATCTGGGCCTCCCACCACGCGGCGTCATGCGTGATGAACATGGAAGTCATTTCGGCAAAATCCTCGCGGTCGGAATGCTGGGCGTAGGTAGTAATGAAGCCGCGCTCCAGGTTGTTCTTGTATTCGTCGGTATTCCAGGCGTCGGTCACATATAAGTCAGGCGTAACCTGGGTGAAGTCGGCCGGGAAGTCCTGGGTCTGGTTCAGAATGTGGGTGAACTCGTGGTGAATGGTCTTCACATAGTAGTGGTTCACGGCTTCGGCGGGGTCGGTGTGGCCGCCATAAGCGCCCTCCATAACATAGGGCAGGTAGTTGATACCGGTCAGGTAAATCTTCTTGCCGCCTTCGGCCGTACCCAGAATAAAGGAACCGTTGTTCTTGTATTCCCATTCTCCGATGTAGAAGAACATCTTGGGGAAATAACGGCGGGTGAAAGCAACGCCGGCTACCTCGTCGTACGAGTCAATGCACATGTACTTCACCAGATGGGCCATGACGATGGAGCAGTCCATGTCGGCCGGGATGGTGATGTAGGAATAATCGGCCTCATCCATCTCAAAACGGTATTTCACCTGGATGTTGTAGGGGTGGACATAGTTGGCTTCCAGCCACTTGTCAAAAGCATTCTTTGCGCGTGTGGGCACAGAAATAATGCTCTCGGGGTTCAGCGCAGGCTCCTTCTGGCAGGAGGTTATGGAAAGAACCGCCGCCAAAGCCGCGCAGAGGGATATGATGGTTTTCTTCATAACGTACACAGTTTATTCGTTTTCTGCATCGGCACGTTTGGTGGGCTCGAAGCCGGCATCGCGGGCTCTCTGGGGAACCTGGAAGGCGCGGCGCAGGTCGTTCGGAGTCATGGTGTCGGAGATGCTTTCAAGGTTGGAGACGGCATCTACGTGACGGCGGTAAATCTCAATGCCGTACCGTTTGATGTCCAGCCAGCGGTAACCGTAAGCAAGCGTTTCAATGCGTTTGGCACCGAGGACGGCGTGCAGCATGCTTTCCTGCACGGAACCTTCTTCCTCAATGGCGAAGCCGGGATGCAGGTGCTTTTTGGTCGTGGGCTCGTCCCAGGTGTAGTAGGGAACGCCGGCATAGAAGGCCTGGATGCTTTGAGGCGTAATGTCGAAGGTGATCCTCTCGTTGCCGGGCTTGTAGGTGTTGTTTATCCACAGTTTCAGGTCTTCGCAGGCCAGGTCATATTCTTTCTTCATGACATAAGCCTCGGCGCGTTCCAGCAGCACCTGGTCGGTGGTGAAGGTGGCGACGATGGTCTGGGTGTAACCACGGCCGGCCACGGGGTCTGTGTATTCAAACAGATTGGGAACCTTCCAAACCAGGGTGTAGTGCAGGGTGGAGGCATTGTAGTCGCGCGGCGGGAAGCGGTAAGAAGAACCGGTTACGCCGTTCTTCATCCAGGGCTGTTTGGCATACAGGACCTCGGTCTCGGCAATCTTGGTGGTGAAGGCATAGCGTTTGGCTGCGCCGGAAGTGTTTCTCCAGGTGTTACGGCCCATGTACGGGGACATATTGGTCTGGAGCAGCAGGTTGCACTTCTGGTCGGAGGCAACGTACATGGCTGCTGCGGTCTGGATATCCGGCTGATGCGAGAGGGCATCGTTGTCGCGGAGGATGGTCTGCGGGGCGGTACCCAGGCAGTTATTGGCGGCTTCGATGGCCTTGTCCCATTTCTCGTAGAAGAGATAGAAGCGGGTAGCAAAGGCGTAGGCGGCCTGACGGGTGAAGTGGTACTTCGGCGCTACGTAGTTATCCTTCACGTATTTAAGGCCTTCTTCGATATCCTTCTCAATCTTTTCATATACATCGGCCACGTTGCCTCTTTCGTACTGAGGGTTCAGACCATTTTCCACGGTCTCCATGTAGGGGATACCCTGGTCGGTGGCGCTTGTGGCCTTGTTGTAGTTCAGGCAGAAGATGTTTACCAGAACGAAGTGGCCGTAGGCACGGCAGAGGAGGGCTTCGCCGTAAGAGGCCGACAAGTTGGGGTCGTCTTTTCCGCCCAGTTGCTCAATGGCTTCCAGGGCCTGGTTGGCGGCGGCAATGGCTTTCCAGTTGTGCTGCCACACGTTGTCCGGGGAATCGTTGGCCGTTTCCGTAATATCTTCCCAGTTCCAGATCTGTTCGTAGTATTTGCCCGGACTGGCGTTACTGACAACCTTGGCGTTGTCGTCCATGTTGTCGGAATACATCTCGGCGCTTTGGGCGTAATGTCTGGTGGAGTAGGCCGCCACCAGCATGGCCTTTACTTTATCGGGGGTGTCTACTTCTGCACGGTTGTCCGGCATGGTATCCAGGAAACGGTCGTTGCAGGATACCAGACCTGCCAGGGCAGCGCAGACCATTAAAAAATATCTCGTTTTCATACTCGTGTCATTTTATTTGTTGCCCAGGCCAATCTTCAGGCTCAGGGTGAACTGCTTGGCCATAGGGACAGCCACACCGCCGGCATTGAAGAATTCAGGATCCTGCCCGTTGAGTTTCTTGTCGGCATACAGCAGGCAAAGGTTCGTTGCCTGGAGTTTCAGGCCCAGGCTGCTGCAGTTGATGGCCTGTGCCCACTTCTTCGGCAGATCGTAGCTCAGGGAGATCTCCTTCAGGCGAATGAAGTCGCCGCTGGCAATACGCTCAGTGGAGTAGTTGTATGCGTTGTAGGCGTAGTCCAGGTGAGAGTAGTTCGAGTTCTGCATGCGGCTGGCAATGACAGGAATCGTCGTGATGTTTTCATCGCCCGGAACAGCCCAGCGGTTGTTGAATTCCTTGGGCATGGAGTCAAGGTCGGAGTAGTTGTTGTTGAACACAGGGTCCAGACGCACGACATTGCCGAAGGAACCGGTGATGAAGACGTTGAGGCGGAAGCCCTTCCATTCAAAGGTATTGCCGATGGAGCCGACGTCGGTCGGGTCTGCAACACCGGAATACTCCAGGAACTCGATGTTCTTGGGGTCGGAGGCGTTGGTCTGGAAATAGATACCGTCAACGCTGATGTTACCATCCTGGTCCAGGAAGGTAGGAATACCCTCTTCGTTCAATCCCTTGAAGGGGATGGAGAAGATGGAGTGGTTGGGGTAGCCTTCGAGGCCGAAGCCGGAACCGGAGATCAGGTCAATGACACGCTTGGTGGTGTACAGCTTGGTGATGAGGTTCTTCGAGTGGGAATAGATGAAGTTGGTGGTCCACTTGAAGTCCTTGCTCCGGATGTTCTCGGTGGTGAGGGACAGTTCAAAACCGTTGGAGGTCATGCTGGCCACGTTACCGTACTTGGTCAGTTCACCGCCGATACCCTGGGTGTTGGTGAGGGCGATGAGGTCGAAGTTGTTACGCTTGTACCAGTCGCCGGTGAAGTTGATACGGTTGTCCAGGAAGCCCAGTTCGACACCCACGTTGAGCTCGTGCTTCTTTTCGAAGGTGAGGTCCGGGTTGGCCAGGCTGTTGATATCCAGGCCGGACTCTTTGTCGCGGGCGTTGTTTCTCCAGGGGTTGTAGGCCTCGATCACGGCGTAGGAGTTGGTTACCCATGCGGGACCGCTCTCTGCCGTCAGGGAGTAGGAGAGCTTGAGGGCGGCGTGGGAGAGGCCGGGCTGCAGGCCTGCCATCCACGGCTCGTCGATGAGATTCCATCGGCCCGACACATTCCAGGTGGGCAGCCAGCGCGCGCTACGGGATTTACCCAGGCGGTTGGATCCCTCATAGCGGACGGTGGCATTGATGCTGTACCGGTTCATGAGGCCGTAGGTGAAGGTGCCGAAGAACGCCTGGCGGCGCTCATGGGTGTTGGTCATGCTGAAGTAGTCGGAGTTTTCCTCCACACCCTTCTTGAATACCTTATAATCGGTAATAGGAATTTCACCCATGTCGTACTGGAGGCCCCAGCCGCGGAACCATTTGCTGTGACGGTCTACGGAGTTCATCTCCATACCGGCGAAAGCGCTGAGGGTGTGAATGCGGTTGAAGGTCTGGTTGTAGTTGAGGGTGGCGCGGGCATCCCAGCCGAACATGGAGTTGTCGTCGGTCTCATAGATACCGCCGAAAGGCAGGATGGTCACCGGCAGGGCGAAAGGAACGTCCGGGTCCGTGTAGAGGAGGTTGTTACCGTCGCGGATTACCGTGGTGTAGGCGGCACGGTAGGACTGGGCCTGGTTGGAGGAGTCCGTGATGTGGTGCTCGCGGGACGTGCCGGCGTACTTGGCGGCAATGAGGCCGGATGCTTCCAGATGCTTGCCGATCTTCCACTTCAGCTCTCCCTGGAAACGCAGGTTGGTCACATCCAGATCCAGGTAGTTGTTATCCAGCTCGTGGAGGATGTTGAACGGAGCGTAGTCGCGGGTGTAGTAAACTTCCGGATCCAGGGCGCGGGACGTATTCAAAGCATAGGAATACGGGTTGATGTCGAACTGGCGGGTAACCTTACCGCTCACGCCGTCTACCTTGGAGGAAAGGGTACCGGGAGCGCGCTGCTTACGGTAGGAGGCGTTGCCGATCATGTTCAGGGACAGGTTGTCCGTGATCTTGAACGTGGTGTTCATATTTAAGGTATAACGGCGGACGGCGCTCTGCAGCGTCCAGCCTTCATCGTCCATGATGGACATGGAAGCGTAGTAGTTGGCCTGGTCCGAGCCGCCCGACATGGAAAGGGAATGGGTGTGCTGGATGTTGTAGCGGAACAGCAGGTCGAACCAGTCGGTGTTGCGGAACTCGGCCGCTTTCAGATATTCGGCCTTGGCCTCGTCCGTATTGGCCAGCATGAACTCTCCGGTGACGGGGTCAATCTCGGTGAGAAGCTGGTACATCTTGCCGTAAATACCGCTGTCGGATGCATTGGCAACGCGGGCATAGTTCAGCCAACCTTTCTGCTCCAGTTCCTGATAGATAGCCATCTGGTCCTGGGAGTTCATAATATTATAGTTGGCGTAGCTGGGCTTCAGACGCATGGTGTACTCACCATTATATGTAATGGAGTTGTGACCGCTGCGGCCTTTCTTGGTGGTGACCACAATAACGCCGGCCATGGCGCGGGCACCGTAGATAGAGGTAGCAGAGCCGTCCTTCAGGATATCGAAGGACTCAATATCGTCAGAGTTCAGGCCGGCGATGGCCGATGAAATCAGGGTATTGGCGTCACCGGAGCTCAGGTCTTCGGCCGACACTTCCACCACGTCTTCCATGATGACGCCGTCTACCACCCACAGGGGCTTGGAGGAGCCGTAGATGGAGGTGGCGCCGCGGACGCGGATCTTCGGGGCGGTGCCGAAGGTGCCGGAGACGTTCTGCACGCTCACACCGGCCACGCGGCCTTCGAGGGAGCGGGAGATATCGGCAATACCGCTGATTTTGGCTTCGGCTGCATCCACCTTGGCGGCGGAGCCCGTGAACAGACGGCGGTCCATGGTGGTCATACCCGTGACGACGGCCGATTCGAGCATTTCATTATCGGCCTTTAAGACAATTCGCTGATTGTCTTGCGCGGGGACGACCTCGTCCACGTATCCCATGCAGGAGATGACCAGATTCTTGGCGTTCTGCGGGACGTTGGGCAGCACATAGTTGCCGTCCAGATCGGTGAGGGTTCCAATCTTGTTCTGGCCTTGCACGGTTACGAAGGCGCCCACCACGGGCAGCCCGTCATCTTCTGCAATGACGGTTCCGTGGAGCGTCTTGTCCTGCGCGTGCAGGGACGAGAGTCCAAGAAGGAAGAAGCCAGCGCCGACGAGTAAAGCTGTCAGTTTGCTTCTCATAAAAGTTGTGTTTGTGTTTGTGTTTTGTGTGTTTGTAGGTTGCTTTTTAGGTCAAAAGCGTCCCAAATTTATGATTTTTGACTGAATAATCAAATAGGCACTTTATATTATAAAGGAAAAAAATTATATCTTTGTAAACATGAAAAGGATTGTTTGCATATTGTTTCTATTGTTAACCACTTTGGCTTTGCAGGCCCAGTCCTTCAAGCTGGTTTTCTCCGACAACATCCCCACCGACGCCCGCGCTCTCCTCGAGCAGCGCTTCGTGCAGATGCTCAAGGCCGGCGGTCTGGAGGTGGCCGATGATGGCGAACTCCTCATGGTCGAAGCGAAGGTTACCAAGCGCATGGAGACGCCCGGCTCGATGAGCCAGGTCGCCCTCAATGTAGACCTCATTGCGAAGACCGCAGCCGTGGCCGAAACCTTCCCCCTCAAAGGGGTCGGAGAAGGGGAGGCCGATGCCTGGTTGCGGGCTGTGAAGCAGTTCCTCCCGAAGTCAAAATCGGCCCTCAGTTTTGTTGAAAAGCTGAAATAGCTGGTTTTCAAGACTTTGTAAAAAATTTTAAAAATTTCTTCGAAAATTTGTTCGAAAAAATTTGCTAGTTCAAAAAAAGGTAGTACCTTTGCAGTCCCGTTCGGAAACGAGCGGGTTTTTAACGCCCCAAACCGAAAGGTTGGGCACCAAAAAAGTTCATTGAAAAGACTGAAAGGAAAGTACAAGCAAGTACCGAGAAATTGTAATACAATTTATCAATAACGAGCGTCAGTTTCTTTAAGAAACTAAAAGCGTCAGGAGCAAGCTAAGCATTATAAAATATACAATGAAGAGTTTGATCCTGGCTCAGGATGAACGCTAGCGG
>Ga0310696_10010279_pt1 | contig 10775 bp, 8 predicted proteins | sample AusTroGonzalo_MG_4_FD_203885 | JGI IMG/M metagenome (GOLD analysis project Ga0310696, IMG submission 203885) | Bovine rumen microbial communities from tropical cattle in Woodstock, Queensland, Australia - Gonzalo_02 (v2) (version 2) | ecosystem: Host-associated > Mammals > Digestive system >... | reverse complement strand
TTATTTTTTCTCGGAATACTTGACCATAAGAAGAACTCTCCGCAATATCTCCTTCTTCTATTTCTCCGCTTAACATATTGATCTTCAGCAAATTTGAATTGTCGCCAGATAACATCGCGTTCATCCCAGATATCTTTGCTGGAATACTGGAATTAGCATCAACAATAAACAAAATCTTACTCCAATTATCGGACACTTCGATAACTCTTCCGATTATACCTTGCTCATTGTATGCGAAATTATCCAATTGAACTCCACGATTTTTCCCAACATTTATGAGTGCTGATCGAACAAAATCATTATCAAAAATATTAATAACTTTTGCGAAAATTATCTCATCTTTGAAAGACTCTTTCATCTTCAATAATGATTTTAATCTATTATTCTCTGAAAGAACCGAATCTATCTTATCTGCCTGCAATTTTAACTTTATATTTTCACATTGAAGATTAAAAATCTTCTCTCCGACATCCTGGGAAAAATTATGCTCTAGATTAGTAAAACATCTTGAAACTTTATCGGAAATTTCAAAAAAACAGAATCTTAGATTCGAAAACAAGCTGTCAACATACGCCATAACGCTCGAATGACGATGCACCGCTAAGATACCCAACAACACCAGAAGAATTTCAAACCTTTTTCTTTTGTTGTTCTTAAATAAGCGAAAAGACCTCTTTCTGATCTTGCTCTCTCCTTAACTTATACTATCAATATCCCCCCAGAAGGACACTTTTCATTATTTTTAATTCTTCGAGAGTTTTTCCAGTCCCAATAGCGACACAAAGCAACGGATCTTCTGCTCGTTCCACAGGCAACCCTGTTTTTATTCTCAACAGTTCGTCTAAACGAGAAAGCAAGGAACCACCTCCCGTCAGAATAATCCCTTTATCCACGATATCTGCAGATAATTCCGGAGGCGTATTTTCAAGAGCAAACTTTACTCCATCAACCACAGCAGTCACAGGCTCTGATAAACTTTCCCAAATCTGCATTTCGGTAATCTCGATTTCGTTCGGAAGTCCGTCTACCAAATCTCTTCCTTTGATGAACATCTTCTTCCCCTTTTCATCTTTAGGGGGCACGGCTGTTCCTATTTCCTTTTTTATCCTTTCTGCCGTTGCTGCTCCCACCAACAAATTATGCTGTTTCCTTATATAGTTGATGATAGCCTCGTCCATCTTGTCACCGCCTACGCGGACAGAGTTACCGTATACGATTCCCCCCAAGGACAACACTGCTACCTCGGTAGTACCTCCTCCGATATCCACAACCATGGACCCAGTCGGTTCAGTCACGGGAAGTCCTGCCCCTATAGCCGCCGCCATAGGCTCTTCTATCAGGAACACCTTTCGCGCTCCCGCGCCCTCGGCAGACTCTTGGATTGCTTTACGCTCGACTGCCGTCGCTCCTCTAGGAATACATATAACAATTTGCGGAGAAACAAAATTCCTTCGATGGTGAACTTTTCTTATGAAGTGCTTTATCATCTCCTCCGCCACTTCGAAGTCTGCAATAACTCCGTCCCTCATCGGACGAATGGCCGTAATATTCCCAGGAGTACGACCGATCATCAACTTCGCGTCCTCTCCAACGGCAAGGACTCGTTTTTTTCCGCCTTCATCAGCTAACGCCACAACCGAAGGCTCATTCAAAATTATCCCCTGCCCTCTCACATAAACCAAAGTATTGGCCGTTCCGAGATCAATTCCCATATCGGAGGAAATTAAGCCGCGCAAGAATGAAAACATCACTTATCTCCAGCACCTTTTAAAAATATAAATGGTATTTTTTATTATAACAAGGGCTAACAATTGAAAAATTCCCTATTTAATGTAACATTGGAGCATGTTTAAATGGAATTTGGAGAAAAATTTTCATGAGGAAATGTATTTGGTGTTTAATTGTTGCTTTTTCTTGTCTGGACGTAACCGCTGAAAGAGAGCAAGTTGTTATTGAAAATGTAGTTCAAAATCAAAGCGAAAATAAAGATATTAACAACACTCAACGTTCCAATCGAGAAACTAAGAACCGTTTTAATGTTGCTGCTGAAAAAATAGCGGGAATCGGTCTTCCAAAAAGTAACGACCCTGAATTTCAGAAATATTCTGATTTTATTAACGCCTCTTGGAACAAATTATACGAAGAAAGCCTCGGCCTTGTTCCATTGTGGACTGAAAAAAATATAAGAAAACTGAACGATAAGTATGACACAGTCTTCTATCCTTTCGGAGGACCGGATATTTCCTATGCAGTTAGCTTTTTCCCGGATGCAAAACGTTACATTCTGGTCGGTTTAGAACCGTTGGGGGATTTTGATCAGATAGAGGGAAACTTAACAAATCCAGAGTATTATCATTCTGTCCAGACTGCGTTTTCAACTTATCTGAATATGGGGTATTTTATAACTTCGGAAATGACAACCCAGCTGTCGAATCCTACTGTAAAAGGCGGTCTTAATTTGATACTTTTGGCATTGAAAAAATTAGGATTTGACGTACTGAAAGTTAGTAACTGCTCGATTGATGCTAACGGAGATATCTCAGAAACTACATCCCCTGACAATATTAGTTGCGTAAAACTAATATGCGAAAAAAATTCGGAAAAAAAAGAAATTTACTACATAAGAACAAATCTCAGCAACGGAAGCCGCAAGTTAAGTAATTTAACTAAATTTGTTCATAAGTTCGAGTTTTCAACCTTCGTCAAAAGTGCCTCATATGCTTTACATGACAGAAATTTTACAAACATAAGAAGTTTCATCCTGAATAAAACACACTGTATTCTTCAGGATGATACAGGGATTCCTTTTAACTTCTTCAGACAAAATTGGGATATTCATATTTTCGGAGCCTATACAAAACCTACGTTACAGGTATTTCGCACGTACAAGCAGAACAGTCTGAGCGAATATTATTCAAACCATAAGGCCGAGCCTATTTCTTTTTCGATAGGATACGGGTATATTAAACGGACGCCCAATCTAATTTTTGCCATATCACAGAAGAAAAAAGTGGAAGAACAGGTAAATGAATTAAGGGGGCAATTGAAAAAAAAGAAGTGCAGTTGCAGTGAAAATTCGCAAGGATAGGATGAGAAAATATGAAAAAGATTAAGATAGGAGTTTTTTTTGGTGGTCGTTCAACTGAACATGAGGTAACGATTTGGTCGGCAAAGAGTATCGTTGCAAACCTTGATCCCGATAAATATGAGATTCTCCTTATCGGCATTGATAAATCCGGAAAATTTCATTTCGGAAAAAATGAAATATTGAAATACATCCCTAAGGCAGAAGAATTATTCGCGGAGGATAAATTTTGCAAGGAATTTCCGAAAGAACTGAATGAACATCTTTCGGAATACATAGATGTCGCATTTCCTGTTCTTCACGGGTATTTGGGGGAAGACGGCGCGATACAAGGTTTTCTGAAAATTTTGAACATCCCTTTTGTCGGCCCGAATATTTTGAGCTCCGCGGCATGCATGGACAAGGAAATCACTAAAATATTGCTCAAAGCTGAAGGAATTCCTGTCGCAGATTATATTACATTGCACAAACCTGAAGTTATCCAATATGAAGAGGTTTCCCAAAAGCTGGGTGACATCGTTTTCGTAAAGCCTGCTTCATCGGGATCGTCGGTCGGAGTGAGTAAGGTTCGGAACGAATCCGAGTTGCTTGCTGCGATAGATGAGGCTTATAAATATGACAACAAGGTGTTGATTGAGAAAGCTGTTCAGGGAAGAGAAATTGAGTGTGCAGTCATAGGTAATGAAAATCCGAAAACTTCGGATATATGCGGTGAAATAATCGCTCTGGACGATTTTTATACTTACGAAGCAAAATATATTGATGAAAACGGAGCAAAGCTGGAAATCCCGGCGAAATTGTCCCCTGAAACACTGGAAAAAGTAAAAGCAACAGCGTTGAAAGCATTCAAGACTCTAAATTGTGAAGGAATGTGTCGCGTCGATATGTTTGTTTCGGGAAGTGACGTAATCGTAAATGAAATGAATACGATTCCCGGATTTGTAGGGGGAACAAGTATGTATCCTTTGCTTCTTCAAAAGAGCGGTTTGTCTTATCCTGAGTTAATCGATAAATTGATTGAACTTGCAGTAGCAAGGCATGAGAGAGATTCGAAATTAGAAACTTCGAAAAATGACAAGGTTAAGTTGGGGATAGCATCATAACGATAGCGTCTTGGGGGCCGTCCGGAAATTTATAGTAATTTTTTCTCACGGAAATTTGTTCAAATCCCAGCGATGAGTAAAGATTCCGAGCGACGTGGTTTTTCTCGGCGACTTCCAAAAAGATCTTACATTGGTTTGCCTTTGCAAAATCTAATACTTCCTGAACTAATTGTTTTCCCACGCCTTTTTTACGATGAGAAGGAGTAACACAAAATGTCACAATGTCGATGCTGTCTAAAGCTTTGCGGCACAAGATAAATCCGTGATCGTCTCTGAACCCGAAAAAACTTTCGTCCGACAACATTGTCGCGAACTCACGCTCCGACCAAAAATCAGCAAAGCTTGTCTTCCTGATTTTGGCAAGATCTCCAGCGTCATCTAAAGTCAGACTACGCATTGAAATACAACCGTAAAAATTCGAAATAGATATCTTCCAGCTTTCTCAAATCCGCGACTTTTACCCTTTCGTTGATTTGATGAATAGTTCCATCCTGGATTCCAAATTCGATCACATTACAATATTTAATCATATGTCGACCGTCTGAAGTACCACCTTCCGCTGAAAATCGAGGAATTAGTCCTGTAGTATTTTTGATCGCCGCAGACATCAGATTTTTCAAATTTTCGTCGTCGCAACAATAGGCCTCCCCGCTGACTCGGAAACTCAACTTTATTCCCAACGGAGTTGCTTTTTCTGACAGAATTTTTTTGAGCTGATCAGAATTATAATCGGCGCCAAATCGAATGTTTATGTTCGCAGAACTCTCTCCCGGAATGACATTTTCGGCATAATTTCCCGTAAACAACAACGTTGGTTCCAAATTCGTAGATGGAAATCGCTTGTCCTCGTGCCTCCATTCGTAATCCTTCATGGCTGCAATATATCTGCAAACTTGGGTAAGTGAATTTTCGCAACCATTGGAATAGGCGACATGAGACTGCTTGCCCATCGCCTCTACGCGGACGTTAATGCTTCCGCGATGGCCGGCATAAATTCTGTCTCCGACTTCTTTATCGGACGATGGCTCGCCAATCAGGCAATCATCGGGAATTTCTCCGTGCTGCTCAGCCCAATCCAACACAGACCGCATGCCTTGATACGACCCAATTTCCTCGTCTCCTGTAATGAAAACCTTTATGGACCCGTTGAAGGATTTTTCTTTAACAAATTTTTTCACGGCGCAACAAAAGGCAGAAATTCCTCCCTTCATATCGGCAACACCTCGACCAATTAAAAATCCGTCGCTTTGAATAGGATCGAATGGATCGGACTTCCATCCGTCTCCCGCGGGAACGACATCAGAATGGCCTAAAAATCCAAGCTTTCGCCCCTCACCTTTTTCGAATTTCGCGAATAAATTTCGGACGGTCCTGTCTCCTTCCGAAAATTCCAAAATTTTCGTTTCAAATCCCAAATTTTTCAAAAATTCAGAAATATAATCAATTGCTCCGTCATCTACGGGAGTGACACTTCTACACCGAACCAAATCCGAACAAAATTTCACGACATCCATAGCAAAATCCCTTATCAATCCCTAAGTAACTCATTGATCGAAGTCTTTCGCCGAGTCTGCTCCGTAACTCTTTTCACAATCACCGCGCAAGCCAAATGAACTCCGTTTTTCGACGGATATGTTCCCGGAACAACTACCGAATAGGCAGGAATTTTTCCATAGGAAATTTCCCCGGTTTCCCGATCAATAATTTTCGTGGACGCAGACAGCATTGTCCCAGTAGCAAGAACGGCTCCTTCCTCGACTATTACACCTTCTGTGACAGCACTTTTCACTCCGATAAAACAATTATCCTCGATAATCACGGGATTTGCCTGCAGAGGCTCAAGCACTCCGCCGATAGTTACGCCGTCCGAAATATGGCAATTTTTCCCGATCTGAGCACAGCTTCCGACCAATGCATTGGAATCAACCATCGTCCCTTCATCGATGTAAGCTCCGACATTGACGAAACTCGGCATCAAAACGACAGATTTTGCAATGTATGCCGTATAGCGCACCAGGCTTCCGGGAACGGCACGAAATCCTGCATTTCTGAAATCTTTCGCCGTCCAACTTTCGGTTTTCAAGGGAACTTTATCAAAAAAAGAGCAGGAATTTCCGCTGATAATTTTCGAATCCGAATTTTTGAAATACAGCAATATCGCTTTTTTCAGATAATCGTTGACCTGCCAATTACCTCCTCTCTTCTCCGCGACACGCAGCTCACCTTTGTCCAATTTTTCCAGAGCTTCGTGCATCGCGCTCAAATCAGAAACCTTGCCATTCCAAATTCTCTCAATTTCTTCTTTCAGCATTTATCCTCCGTTTTCGAACTTCAGCAGAGAAATTGTCTTTCCATCGATAAATTTAGCTTCTCATCCTTTTTAATGCAAGTTACCTCATCGAATTCACTTAAACCTAAGTTTCTTTCTCGGATGTAATTGTTTGTCAGGATGAAAACGGAAACCCATGGCATCCTTCTGTATTGCATGGCATCGCAAATTTAAATTATCCTGATACTCTAAATTACAAGCGTCTTTCTGTATTGCTCGGCTCAATAAATTGAAGATATCCTGGCGCCCCAAATTATATGCCAACAGCAACGCGGTTTGGTTGTAATTATTGGCTTGCTCTACGTTAGCACCGTGTTCTACTAAATACTTCACTATTTCGAATCTCTCATTTCGCACAGCAACGATCAGAGGAGTATCTCCATAATTCGCGCGAGCATTGACATTGGCATTGTGGTCTATCAACCATTCTACCATTTTCAGACATCCTTTCTGAGCGGCAATATGTAACGGAGTATTTCCGTTCACATCACGTAAGTTGATATCAGCATTATGAATTGCAAGAGTTTCCATCACACGCAAGTCCCCATATTCAGCCGCAATGTGAATCGGAGCCTTTCCATCAACGCCCAAAGCATTGACATTCGCACTCTGTCGACGAAGAAGAGCACTTCCATTACTACTCAGAGTATTGTCAGATGAATTATAAAGGGACAAGTAAGTCAGTATATCCGAGTATCCATGTTCAGCAGCAATACGAAGCATACTACTTCCGTCCGGATCAGGCCTATTGATGTCTACTTTCTTCTCCTCTACAAGATATTTGACCATATCTAAGTTATTGGCAACAATTGCCGCACGCAAAGGAGTTATCGCATTTATATCGGCGCTGTTGATGTCAACTCCTTGACTTATCAGATATTCCACTATATCTGTAAATCCTTCCCGAACAGCAAAGTGCAGCGGAGCATATCCGTAAATATCAAACTTGTTGATATCAGCTCCGTGCCATATCAAATAACTTAACATATCCAGGTATCCTTTCTGAGCGGCAATATGCAGCGGGGTAATATTTCTTCTAGAACACGAATTAATATCCGCTCCGTGAAGAAGAAGGCACTTAACCATATCTATGAAATTGTTCTGCACCGCGATGTGAAGCAAGGAAAAACCTTCAATATCAATATAATCATTTACTGAGCTGTATTTTAATAAATAATCAACTACATCGTAGTGCCTGTTCCAAACGGCCCAAAACAGCGGAGTAAAACCGTAAGAATCCATTGCTTTAATATCAGCTCCGTTTTCTACCAAATATTTGACCACATTTAAATGCCCACATGCAGATGCCACATGAAGCAGAGTCTCACCTTTGCTGAAAGATTCATTAACATTCGCGCCATTTTCTACCAAATATTTAACCACATTCAAATGTCCATGTGCAGATGCTACACGAAGTGGGGTGTCATTATCACTGAAAGATTTATTAATACTAGCTCCGGAAATTAACAGCAATTTAACTATATCCAAATTCCCTAACACTGTGGCTGCATACAATGGGGTCATCCCAAAATCCGTAGGCGAATTGATATCAGCTCCGCGGATTATGAGATACTCTACTATACTTATTTGATCACCAGCTATCGCAAGATACAACGGAGTCATTCCATTGCTCGCATATACGTTGACTTCTGCTCCACGAGTTACAAGCCACTCAACTATATTTAAATGTCCATGTGCAGACGCGATATGTATCGGTGTGAGTCCGCCATAAACTATTCCGTTAACATCTGCCCCATGAAGCACCAGACATTTCACTATGTCCATGAATCCATTCTGAGCAGCCACGTATAGAGGTGTAAATCCTTTTGCCCCTCCAAGAGCGTTAATATCCGCTCCCTGCTCTACCAACCATTTGACTACATCTAAATGATTATTTTGTGTCGCGATATGTAGCGAGGTAACCCCATCAAGACAGCTTTCATGGATATCCGCTCCGTGCTGTGCAAGGTATTTCAATATCTCCAAATCTCCTTTTTGAGCAGACATATATAACGGAGTGGCTCCGTCATTTGTACGTACGTTGATATCCGCTCCGGCTTCTACCAGAAATTTAACTATATCGAAATCTCCATTCTGAACAGCAATATATAGAGGTGGAACTCCACCACTTGTACAGGCATTAACGTTCGCACCGCGGCTAATCAAATATTTTACCACTTCAAAATGTTTGTTTTGAACGGCAATGTGAAGTAACGTATTCCCTCTCACATATGCGACATTGATATCCTCTATTTGGCTTTCTAGATTTTTGATTTCTGCTAAGTTTCCCTCCCAAGCCAATAACACCAGTTGTACTTGAATCTCACTCAGGGTCGGACCTTGTTCAGCTCCTGGCATTTGCATCTGAGTTCGGGGAATATCAGATCTTACTTCATTTTCAGACGAATGATATCCTTCATCAACCGGGCTCATTTCGGACTTTGGCGTATATAACGAAAATCGAGAATTAGCTGAGTTCATTGCCCTAAGTTCAAAAGAAAATAAAGTCGCTGTGGCTAAAACCATAGCTGTTTTTTTATTCATAAAGAATCTCCATTTTTAAATAAACAAATTCATCATTTACACGAAAACTTAAATTATCCCTGCTATCTTCGGAGTTAGGTATAATGCATATTGTTAACATTATCAACAAAAAAAGCAAATATTTAAACAAATAGTTATTAAATGATTATTAAATATTTGCTGAATTTTTTTTGTAAATTTATCAAAACTCAAATGCTTTGTGTTGCCTTTCAGGCTGCCGGGGCGACTGGAACAATGTCATAAACTCCATTCAAAAGCATATAATTTTCAAGAAGGTAGACTATGTTTGTATATTCGTATTTTTTTTTACCCCACATCATTCCCTCTATAGCAAGTTGAAATACTGTTTTCCCTCTGTTATCAAGCAGGTCAACTTTCGCATTGTGAGCTAACAGATATCTGACAATATCCAAATGTCCTTCCTGAACAGCTATGTGCAAACATGTACTGCCGTTTAAGCAAACCTCATCGATATTTGCTCCGTGAGTTATCAAATATTTCACAATTTTCGCAAATCCTTGCTGTGCTGCTATATATAGGGGAGTCCCTCCCCGAGGAATACAAGAATTAACACTTGCTCCGTGGGTTACCAAAAATTCAACCACATCGCTGTGTCCGTAACTGGAGGCGACGTGCAAAGCAGAGAATCCGTACATATTTACCTCGTTAACGTCAGCCCCATGTTCCACTAAAAATTCGACTATATTCAAATATCCGTTCCAGGAGGCAATACATAATGGAGAAGCCCCGTTTTTCACATGAGCATCAACGTCTGATCCGTAGCTCAACAACAACTCCGCGGCTTTCAGACGACCTTGTTGAATCGCTATATGAAACGGAGTATATCCGTCGTCGTTAATCTCGGAAATGTTGGCTCCATACGTCACTAAGCATTTTATTACATCCAAATGTCCTTCTTGAGCAGCAATATATAGTGGCGTAGCCCCTTGATCTATTCGAGCATTAACATTTGCTCCATGAGATATAAGTAATGTAACCATTTCCAGATGCCCTTCCTGAGATGCCACGTGTAGACAAGTGCTCCCTCTGATGCCTCTCCAATTAACATCCGCTCCCTTTGACATTAAATACTTGGCTATATCCAGATGTCCTTCCTGAGCAGCAATATATAGCGGAGTAGCCCCACAATTTAGAGGTAAATTTATACTCGCATCTTCAACAGTAAGATCTTTTACCATTTTCAAATTTCCGGTAATTATCGCATTTATTAGAAATTTCTCATAGACTTGATGATTTAACTTATTTTGATAATTCATGCATTCTGCACTGTTGCTCGAACACAACGACATGACAATCCATAAAATCATCGTTATTTTTTTCTTTTTATTGAATTTTTGTTTAGCCGAAAACATCTTCCCAAAATACGAATCTAACATACATAAATCCATACATTCGAACTATACGTAATGATATTACCATATACAATGAACGTCACTTGTTATTTATTTAATTTTTATTAAAATATTTAGTGGTTTTTGATATTTTAAGAGCGATATTTACCCCTTTCTCACAAATGAAATTGGGTGTTGCAAAAAAACACCGATACCCATCAATTTTGATCATTTTACTTGAATTACATATGCTAAATAGTATCATTAAGCAGACATTGGATAGTGGCTGTTATGAGTTGGACTATTACGAAGATAGCATCTGTGGTTTTGTGCGCAATGGGATCCGGATTTGTGTTCTCATG
>Ga0310696_10010277_pt1 | contig 10778 bp, 8 predicted proteins | sample AusTroGonzalo_MG_4_FD_203885 | JGI IMG/M metagenome (GOLD analysis project Ga0310696, IMG submission 203885) | Bovine rumen microbial communities from tropical cattle in Woodstock, Queensland, Australia - Gonzalo_02 (v2) (version 2) | ecosystem: Host-associated > Mammals > Digestive system >... | reverse complement strand
GAAGATGATCTTCGAACGCAACGACGGCGCCAGACCGGCCTGCCGCGGCAAGCCGAACTTGGTCGAAAAATCGTTGTGAATCCGGGCGATGATCTCCATAGATGTGCAAAGGTAGTGAATTCTCCCCGCTATTTCACCGTTACTCTCGGGATTTCACTCCAATGCGTGGTGTAGCGCGGCGACTGCTGCTCGCGGGCGCTCTGCACTTTTCCATCGCCCTGGACACCAAACAAGACCGTGCCAGGGCCATACGCAGCCGTGAGGCTGTCAAGGGTCCGCGACAGGCGTTCGCTGCGTTCATCCGCATCCGTGTCGCGGAACAGCGAACGCGTGTGGCCGTCTTTCTGGATGATGCGCGTGAACACCACCCCCGCTTTCTTGTAGCCGTAGCGCGGGTTGAAGAACGTACGGACGGCGTCGGCGGCTGCCATAACCACAGCGGAATGGTCGTCGGTTCCGTCGGGAAAAACCACCAACTGGCTGGCGATGGTCTGCGGATCGTCTTCGTGGAAACGGTTGGTCAGGGCGAAAGCCACCATCTCGAGCACCAGCGACCCCTGCCGCCGCAGCTTGGTCACCGCCGACTCGGCAAAGGTGGCCACCTGGCTGCAGAGCTCGTCCATATCCTTGATTTCCCGGGCGAAACTGCGCGACACACAGATGCTCTGCTTGGGCTCGATGTAATCCTCAAAACCGATGCAAGGCTCCCCGCGCAGCTCCTTCCACGTGCGCCAGCCGGGCAATGCGAAGTGCTTCCGGACATCGTATTCCTTGAGCTGCGCATAGTCCCACGCCGTAGCGACGTTCATCAGGACCAACTTTTTCGCCGAACGGCGCCCGATGCCCCACACGTCTTTCGCCGGGAAACGGCGGAGCACCTTCTCGATGTCCTGCGGCCGGTACATATAGCAGCCACCCTGCAACTTGGGATACTGTTTGCAGAGCTTCGACGCGATCTTGGCCAGCGTTTTAGTGGGGGCAATGCCCACGGATACGGGGATGCCCGTCATTTTCTTGCAGGCCCGCGAAATCTCCCGCGCGTACGCAGCCATATCCGCCCGCTCCACACCCCGCAGGTCCAGGAACGACTCGTCGATGGAATACTGCTCGATCGACGGGGCGAACATCCGCAGCACCTCCTGCACCCGACGCGACATATCGCCGTACAGCGCGAAATTCGACGAAAACACCGCCACGTGGTGCTTCTCCACGATGTCACGGATTTTGAAAAACGGAGCGCCCATCGCGATGCCCAGTGCCTTGGCCTCGTTGCTGCGGGCGACGGCACAGCCGTCGTTGTTGCTCAGCACGATGACGGGCTTTCCCTCCAGATCGGGACGGAACACCCGTTCGCACGAAGCGAAGAAATTGTTGCAGTCGGCCAGGGCGAACATCGGACTAGGCCTTCTTGATGATGTAGGTCACGATGCCCCAGATCAGGAAATCATTGTCGGGGCCGACCGGAATGGGCTTGAACTTCCGGTTGTTCTCATTGCAGGGCAGCAGCACGACGCCACCGTCCGAGATGGAAACGCGCTTGACGGTGTACTCGCCGTCGATGAAGCACACGGCCTTGCAGTCGTTGTAAGGGTCCACGGCCCGGTCCACGATCAGTATGTCCCCTTCGTCCATATCGGCATCGACCATCGACACACCGTCCACCTGGAAGAAAAAAGTGGAGGCGGAATGCCGTACCAGCAGCTTCACGAGGTCCAGTTTCTCGCGCAGTTCCTCGGCGGGAGAAGGGAAACCGGCCTTGACGGCGCCGACCAGGATGCTCTCGTACGAAGCGGAATCAGTTATCGGATGGGGTTGCATACTGCAAATATACTATTTTTGGCTTATCTTTGCGCGAAATACCCGAACCCTATGATCCGGAACATCATCTTCGACTTCGGCGCCGTCCTCGTGGACTGGAACCCGCACTACCTGTTCGACAGTTATTTCGGCGATGCCGACAAGGCCACCTGGTTCCTCGACCACATCTGCACGAGCGAGTGGAACCGCCAGTTCGACGGCGGCAAGCCCTTTGCGGAGGGCATCGCCGAACTGAAGGCGGAACATCCCGAGTGGTCCCGCGAGATCGACGTGTACTGGTCCGACTGGACGAAGATGATGGGCGGTGCGATTCCCGGTATGTACGAGCTGATCACCGACCTGAAAGCCGCCGGTTACGGCGTATATGGCCTGACCAACTGGTCGGCCGAAACCTTCTACAGGATCGAGAAGAACTACCCGGTCTTCGCCCTGCTCGACGGCAAGATCGTCTCGGGCGACGTGAAGCTCCTGAAGCCCGATGCTGCCATCTTCCATTGCCTCCTCGACCAATACGGCCTCAAGGCTGAAGAATCGGTCTTCATCGACGACACCTATCCCAACGTGGAAGGCGCCCGCGCCATCGGCCTTGCCGGCCTGCACTTCAAGGATGCCCCTACCCTGCGGAAAGAGCTCCTGGCCCTTCTGCCGAAGGCTTTCTGAAATCAATAGCCGTAACGCTTCCGGTAGGCCAGCAACAGGGAGACGCTGAGGAGGAAGCAACAGACTTCGGCGGCGTCCACGGCGAACCAGATGCCGTCGGGACCGAAGAGGGCGGGCAGCAGGAACACGAAACCCAATTCCAGCACCAGATTGCGAAGGAAGGCCACGACGGCCGAGACCCGGCCATTGCCCAGACCCGTGAACCAGGACGAAGTGAAGAGGTTGACCCCCACCAGCACGAAACTGGCCATCGAAATGCGGATGGCCCGCACGGTCAATGCCGTCAGCTCGGGATCATACCCCACGAAGAGGCGGGCCGCCGGCCACGCCGTCAGCTCGGCAATCAGCGTAACGACCATTCCCAGCGTGAGCAGCAGCACCCAGAAATGCCGCAGCAGGCTGCGTAATTCCGCCTTGTTGTCCGCCCCATAGTTGTATCCGACGAGCGGGGTGGCCGTAATGTTGAAGCCGAAGAATATGGCGGCGAAAAGATAGCTGTAATAAAGCAGCACGGAGTAGGCCGCCACGCCGTTCTCCCCCATCAGCCTCAACAACTGCAGGTTGTAGCAGATAGCCAGCACATTGAACGAGATGTTGCCCACATATTCGGACAGCCCGTTGCTGCAGGTCTTGCGGATGTGCTTGCGGTCGAACAGGGCATAGACCAGTTTGAGAGAACTGCCATTCCATTTGCTGGAGAAATACCAGACCGGATAGAATCCGCCCACGAAGCAGGCCGCCATCGATGCGACGGCAGCGCCCGCGAGACCCCAGTGAAACACCACGATGAACAGTGCGTCCAGCGCCATATTGATCACGGCGCAAACCAGCGACATCACCGTGCCCAGCTGCGGCTTCTCCGCCGTCATATAGAACGACTGGAAACACATCTGCAGCATAAAACCGGGCAGGCCGATCGTGCAGATACGGCCATAGATCACACACTGGCGCACCATTTCCCCTTCCGCGCCCAGCAGCCGGGCCAGCGGCCCCATCAGGAAATATAGCGGGACCATACAGATCAGGGCCAACACCACCACGAACTGGATCAGCATCGAAAAGACCCGCTGTGCCTCCTCGTGGTCGCCTTGACCCTTCTTCATCGATACCAGCGCCGCACCGCCCGTGCCGACCATCAGGCCCAGCGCGCCGATCAGCATAATGGCGGGCCAGATGACATTGAGCGCCGCGAAGGCCGTCGTGCCCACGAAATTCGACACGAACAGTCCGTCCACGACACTATAGACGCTGCCCACGATCATCATCACGACGCTCGGAGCCGACGACCTGACCAGCCGCCAATAGCCATAATGTCCTTTCAGTTCGATCTGCATATCACAAACCCGCGTGGAGCAGCGCGCAAAAGTAAGAAAAATGGCGTAACTTTGCCTTGTTATGGCGTCTTATCTGCAAATCGAGAACATTTCCAAGTCGTACGGCCCCAAAGTCCTGTTCGACCACATCGGCTTCAACGTGAATGAAGGCGACAAGATCGCGCTCATCGCGCCCAACGGCACCGGAAAGACATCACTGATGCGCATCCTGGCCGGCAAGGACAAGTCCGATTCCGGCGGCCAGATCAAGTTCCTGAAAGAGATCCGCATCGCCTTCCTGGAGCAGGACTATGCCTACGAACCCGCATCCACGCTGCTCGACCAGGTAATGGCCGGCAGCACGCCCTTCCTCGAGCACCTCGACGACGCGGGACGCTTTGCCTATGAACACCGCATCATCCGCATCCTCACCGAATTCGGTTTGAGTCCCGAACAGCGGATGAACGAGCTCTCCGGCGGCGAGATCAAGCGCGTCGCCATCACCCAGGTACTGGCCACCGAAGCCGACTTCCTGATCCTCGACGAGCCCACCAACCACCTGGATGTTGATGCCATCGAATACATCGAAAATTACCTGCGCCGCTCCCGCTGCACCCTCTTTATGGTCACCCACGACCGCTATTTCCTCGACCGCGTCTGCAACATCGTGATGGAGCTCGACCACGGCCAGGTCTACGTGTACAAGGGCGACTACGAAAATTATCTGGAAAAGCGAGCCGAACGCATCGCCAACTACAACGCCGAGACCGACAAGGTAAGGAACCTCCTCCGCCGCGAACTCGAATGGATGCACGCCACCCCGTGCGCCCGCACCGGCAAGGCCAAATACCGCAAACAAGCCTTCTGGGAGTTGAAAGACCGCGCCGAACAAGTCCACACCGTCCGCCAGATCACGATGGAAGCCCTCGAAGGCACCACCCGCCTCGGCACGAAGATCATCGATTGTTTCGATATGTCGTTCGGCTACAGCGCAGCTGCGGGTGGATTTTCGGAACGCGAGCATTTTTCTGCGAGCGGAACGAAAAACCAGAGCAGCGGAGCGCTGATCCAAGATTTCACCTATAAATTCCAACGATACGACAGAATCGGCATCGTGGGACGGAACGGAATCGGCAAAAGCACGTTCATCGACCTGCTGACCGGCGCGCTTGAACCGACATCCGGACGGATCGAACGCGGCGAATCCCTCAAGATCGGCTACTACCACCAGCGCGGCATCCAGTTCGACGAACGCCAGACCGTCCTCGAAACCGTCAGCAACCTCGGCCTGCTCAACCAGTTCCTGTTCCCCCACGATATGCTGAACAACCCCGTGTCGAAACTCTCCGGCGGCGAAAAACGGCGACTCTACCTGCTGACCATCCTGATGCAGCAACCCAACCTACTCATCCTCGACGAACCCACCAACGACCTCGACATCGTCACCCTCAACATTCTGGAAGAATACCTGCTCGACTTCAAAGGCAGCCTGATCGTCGTCTCCCACGACCGCCACTTCCTCGACCGCGTCGTCGATCACCTCCTCGTCTTCTGCGGCGACGGCCAGATCAAAGACTTCGTCGGCGGCTACACCGAATACCGCACATTCATCAAAGACTACGAAGCTGAACAGCGAAAGAGAAAATTGAAAAGCGAAGCTGCGGGTGGTTTTTCGGGCCGCGAGCATTTTTCTGCGAGCGGAACGAAAAACCAGAGCCGCGAAGCGCCGAATGGAAAAAAAAGATTGTCCTACAAGGAACAACGCGAATTCGACGCCCTCGAAGCCGAACTCGAACGACTCAACGCCGAGAAAACCGCCATCGAAGCCCTCCTTTCCGAAGGCACTGCACCCTACGACCAGATCCGCACCGCCTCCGAACGCTACGAAACCCTCAAACAAGAACTGGACGAAAAAGAAACCCGCTGGCTCGAACTTTCGCTGTAAGCGGAATAATATGTATCTTTGCGCGATATGAAGAAACAACCCACCGTAGCACTCATCTACGACTTCGACGGAACCCTGTCGCCCGGCAATATGCAGGAATTCGGATTCATCCAGGCCATCGGGAAAACCCCGGAAGAATTCTGGACCCAGAGCAACGAAGTACCCGAAGGACAGGAAGTCAGCAGCATCCTCTCGTATATGAAGCTGATGATTGACGAAGCCAAAAAGAAGGGGATCTCCCTCACCCGCGACTCCTTCGTCTCCTTCGGCAAACACATCCAGCTCCACGAAGGCGTACGCCACTGGTTCCGCCTGATCAATGAGTACGGCCGCAGCCACGGCGTCAACGTGGAACACTATATCAACTCGTCGGGCCAGACCGAACTCATCGAAGGCACGAGCATCGCCCACGAATTCAAGAAAATCTTCGCCTGCTCCTTCTGGTACGACGAAAACGGCGTCGCCGTCTGGCCCGCCGTCGCCGTGGACTACACCGGCAAGACCCAGTTCCTCTTCAAGATCGCCAAAGGCATAATGGACATCAGCGACAACACGAAAGTCAATGAGAGCCAGAAAGAAGACGACAAGCCCATCCCCTTCAGCCATATGATCTACTTCGGCGACGGAAGCACCGACATCCCCTGTATGAAGATCGTCAAGATGTTCGGCGGCAACTCCATCGCCGTGTATGACCCGGAAAACCGCCGCCAGACCGAAACCGCCCGCAAACTCCTGCGGCAGGACCGCGTCAACTTCATCTGCAAGGCCGACTACCGAATCGGAGAAGAAATCTACCAGGTCGTTACGACCATCATCGATAAAATCAAAGCCGAGAGTGATTTCCAGGCGCTCCAGCGCAAAAACCGCAGAAGATGACCTCCACTAAATCCCTGGCCCGTACCGGCTGGATCGCGGTATTCCTCCTCTATATAGCCGCCCTCGCCTGGCTCTGCTTCGGCAACTTCAAGCCCGACGAGAACATTCCTCGCTTCATTCTCGGAATACCCATTGACAAGTGCGTACATTTTACGATGTTCCTCCCCTTCCCGATCCTGGGTACGATCGCCTTCCGCAAGAATTCCTGGTGGCGTACGCTCTGCTGGAGCACGTTGGCGGCCAACTTCATCGCCATCGTGTTCGAAAGCCAGCAGACCCGCATCAATCCCACACGCTTCACCGACGCGGCCGACCTCAATGCCAACCTCGCCGGCATTGCAATGGGTATGCTCATTATGGCCCTCGTCGGCCTGATCTCCAAAAAGAAATAGCCTACAGCTGAAAACTTCTCGACACCGGGAAGAGGCCGAAGAGGCCACCGGTGTGGATGAAGAGGATGTTCTCCGACGAACGGAGCCGGCCGCCGGGTTTGAGTTCGTTGACCATACCATAGGTCGCCTTGCCCGTGTAAACCGGATCGAAGACCGTCGCCTCCATCCGCGCCATCCGTGCAATGTGCACCAGTTCTTCGGGACGGCTCAGGGCATAGCCGATCCCGACGTATTCCTCGAAAAACTCGAAATCCGTCGGTTTGAGGGAAGCGGCCACGCGGTCGGCCCGATCTTGCGAGAGTTCTCCCTGCGCCACCAGATAAGGTAAAGCATCAGTAGAGATGCGAGCCGCAATTTCCTGGAAATAAGCAGCATCATCGCAAACACAAACACCGATGACCCGCTTGCCATAGCCGTTCACCAGATTGGAAAGTTGCAGTCCGGCGAGCGTACCGCCGGAACCCGTCGCCACCACCACCGTATCGAAGGTGATGCCCATCTCGCGCTCCTGCGCCACAATCTCCTTCATCGCGAAATAGTATCCGAGCGTCCCCACGCCGAAGGAAGCACCCTCCGGAATGATGTAGGGTTTGAAGCCCTTCGCGGCGTATCCGTCGGCCATCTCCTGCATAATCTCTCCCCTATGGTCGCGGTATTCGTCCCGGGTACAGAAACGCACGTCGGCCCCCATCAGGCGGTCGAGGAAATAATTGCCGTCCAGGGGCGGTTCCTCGCTGATGCGCAGCAACACGGCGGAGCGCAGGCCCAGGCGGGTTGCCACGGCCACCGTGGCGCGGCAATGGTTCGACTGGATGCCGCCGCAGGTAATCAGCAGGTTGCAGCCCTGCTGCAGCGCCTCGGCCACCGCAAACTCCAGTTTGCGTATCTTGTTGCCCGACCATTCGCTGCCGGTCTGGTCGTCGCGTTTGACATAGATATTCTTTCCGGTTTCGGCAGACCAGCGGGAAAGGTGCTGGATCTGCGTGGGAAGGTTGGCAAGGGATAATTTGTTCATATCTTACTGATCGAAGGAATGCACGTCTCCACAAATATACGTAAATTTGTCGGATAAAGAATCATTCGATGAAACGCATTTTCCCTTATCTCTTCACCCTCCTTCTCCTGGCCTTCCTGTCATCCGCAACGACACAGGCCGCCACCCGGGACAAGGACCTCGTGCCGATGGCCGACTCCATCTCCCACTATCTCACGGAAAAAACCACCGTGCGCAGTCCCGTCTCCGTCGAGAAAGCCGTCGTCCTGAAAAACGGCACTCTGCAGCTGACCCTCAGCCGCTCCCTCGTGGACTACCCGTTGCGTGACCAGGAGATCCAGGACCTCTATTCCATCGCAAGGGAAACCCTGCCCAAGAAATACGCCCAATACAAGAAGAAACTCTCGCTCATCGCCGACAAGAAGCCCATCGAGTATTACAAGAGCCGCTACTACGGCGACAAGCGCGATCAGAAAGCCGTCGAGGAGCACCAGCAGATGGCCGGCCGCTTCCACGACCGGATGGTGGCCCCGCTGGTGACTCGCAGCTCCTCCCCGAACCAGCCCACCAAGGGCCTTCAGAACCGCCACATCGCACTCTGGCAGAGCCACGGCTGGTACTATGAGCAGTCGCTCAAGCGCTGGGAATGGCAGCGCGCCCGTATCTTCGAGACCGTGGAAGACCTCTACACCCAGAGCTACGTGGTACCGTTCCTCGTGCCGATGCTGGAAAATGCCGGTGCCGTGGTGATGCTGCCCCGCGAACGCGACTGGAACATCCACGAAGTGATCGTGGACAACGACGGAAACGGCAAGGGCTACAGCGAGCGCGGCAGCTGGCAGGCTGCACCCGATACGGGCTTTGCGAACCCGAAACCCTATTACGAATACCTGGAGAATCCCTTCAAGATGGGTACCGCCCGGATGACGGAAGCCAGCGAAGACGGCAACAAGTTGGCCAGCTGGATCCCTGACATCCCCGCAGACGGGGAATATGCCGTGTATGTCTCCTACCAAACCGTGGAGAACAGCACTTCCGCCGCCCAGTACGAGGTGCGTCACCAGGGCGGCTCGACCCGCTTCAGCGTGAACCAGCAGATGGGCGGCAGCACCTGGATCTATCTGGGCCGCTTCCCCTTCGTCAGGGGCGCGCACAAGGGGCAGGGCGTCTTCCTCACGAACCTGGGCCACGGCAAGGAAGTCGTGACGGCCGACGCCGTAAAGTTCGGCGGCGGTATGGGCAACATAGCCCGCAAGCCCCTGGAAGTGAAGGAAGGCGACTTCGATATCGAAGCGGAGGTGTCCGGCTATCCCCGTTTCACGGAAGGATCCCGTTACTGGCTGCAGTGGGCCGGCGCCAACGACACCATCTACTCCCGCAACCGCGGCACGACGGATTACAACGACGACTATATGTCGCGCGGCCTCTGGGTCAACACGCTCTCGGACGGTTCCTACCTGAAACCGGACAAGGAGGGCTACAACATTCCCCTCGACCTTTCGTTCGCCTTCCATACGGATGCCGGCACCACGCTCAACGACTCGATCGTCGGCACGCTGGCCATCTACACCCGCCTGTCGAACGACGACGAGAAATATCCTAACGGCGAGGACCGCTCCATCGGACGCGACTACACCGACATCGTCCAGACCCAGATCGTGAACGACATCCGCGAACTCTATGAGCCCATCTGGAGCCGCCGGCAGCTGTGGGACCGCTCCTATGCGGAAAGCCGTATGCCGGAAGTGCCCGGTATGCTCCTGGAACTCCTCTCCCACCAGAACCTCGCCGATATGCGCTACGGCCTCGATCCGACCTTCCGTTTCACCGTATCGCGCGCCATCTACAAGGGAATGTTGAAATTCCTCGCCTACATCAACGGCTTCGACTATACCGTGCAGCCGCTGCCCGTGGAGAATTTCGAGGTGCATCTCAATGCCGAGGGGCAGGCCTGCCTCACCTGGTCGCGGACGAAAGACCCGCTCGAGCCCACGGCCGACGCTACGGGCTACATCCTCTACACCCGCATCGATGACGGCGGCTTCAACAACGGCACCGCGCTCAACGAAGCCCACGCGGAAATCGACATCCGGCCCGGACACATCTACAGTTTCCGCGTGACGGCCACCAACGCCGGCGGCGAAAGCTTCCCCAGCGAGACCCTGTCGGTGGGCGTGGCTTCCGAGAACGCGCCTACGGTACTGATCGTCAACAACTTCACCCGTGTCAGCGCGCCCGTGAGCTTCGCGACCCGCGATTCCTCCTACGCCGGCTTCCTCAACCGTATCGACGGCGGCGTGCCCTACGTCTATGACATCTCGTACATCGGCAACCAGCACGAATTCCGCCGCCCCATTCCGTGGATGGATGACGACAGCGCCGGATTCGGCGCTTCGGACAGCGACTATGAGACGAAAGCCATCGCCGGCAACACCTTCGACTATCCGTACACGCACGGAGTCGCCTGGATGGCAGCCGGCTGCAACTTCGTATCGGCCAGCCGCAGCGCCGTGGCGAACCGCCGCATCGAGATGAACCGCTACACGACGGCCGACCTGATCTGCGGCGAGCAGGTTACCACCCTGATCGGCCGGAAGGAACTCGGAACCCTGCGCTTTGAACTCTTCCCCGCAGGCCTGCGCGAGCAGATCGCCAACTTTACCCGTGTGGGCGGCAACATCCTGGTTTCCGGTGCCTACGTGGGTTCCGACCTGTGGGAGCCCATCTACGATTTTGACATCGACTCGACGCTGAACGCCGATTATTTCGTGCCTGGCAAG
>Ga0310696_10010274_pt1 | contig 10781 bp, 6 predicted proteins | sample AusTroGonzalo_MG_4_FD_203885 | JGI IMG/M metagenome (GOLD analysis project Ga0310696, IMG submission 203885) | Bovine rumen microbial communities from tropical cattle in Woodstock, Queensland, Australia - Gonzalo_02 (v2) (version 2) | ecosystem: Host-associated > Mammals > Digestive system >... | reverse complement strand
ATACTACGTCTACGGAACGGACGGGGAGTGGAGCGAAGTCCCGTCCGGCATCGACCCGCGGACGCCGCAGTACGAATACGCAGGGGAACTGGAGGATGCTTCGGCCCTTCCCGCGTCCGGAATGCCCCCGTACTACGTCTACCGCATCGCCGAAACGGACACGTACTACGCCTATGCGCCCGTTCCCGAATGGCATCTTCTGCCGTCTGGAACGCTCCCGTACTCGTACAAGGGCTTCGTCTCCAGCGCCGCCGCCCTGCCTTCGACGGGCGTCTCCGCCTACGACGCATACGGCATAGCGGCAAGCTCCGAGGCAGTTCCGAGCCAGTATTTCGCCTACACCCCCGCCGGACAGTGGGCGGCCGTCTCTTCGGGCGTCGATCCGCGGAAGTCTCCATATTCCTATGCCGGATTCGTGTCGAGCGTCGATGCCCTGCCTTCTTCCTCCGGCGCCAGCGCCTACGAGACCTACGGCATAGCCTCCGGCGCAAGCGCGACGCCGACCGCCTTCTACGCCTGCAACTCCGGCGACTGGGACAGGCTTGGCGGCATCGTCGATCTTGAACCGTACGTGACCTTCAGCCAGTACGCCAACGCACAGTCTGCAGGCGTCATGTCTCCAATGGACAAGGCGAAGCTGGACAGCGTTGACCCCGGCGCGAAGAACGTCTCCGTTGATTCCGCGCTCAACGCCAACTCGAACCGCCCCGTCGCGAACAGCGCCGTCACGTCCGCCCTTGACGACAAGCTGAACAGGAACATCCCCGCATCGTACGTCATCAGCGGCGAAGAGGTCATCTGGAGCCAGAACGGAGCGATGCTTGCCGAAGACAAGATCAAGCTTGACGCCATAGCCTCCAGCGCAAACTACTTCGTCCTTTCTCCTGCGACGGACGTCAGTCTCGGCGGCGTTATCGTCGATGCAGGCGTCTATTCCACCTATGTCGACAGCGCTGGCTCATGGACGCTTGACCCCGTTATTTCCGGACCGTACGAATACAAGGGGGCAGTCCCGAGCGTGTCCGCGCTTCCCGCCTTCGGAGCAAAGCAGTACGATCTCTGGAGCGTCCCCAGCAGCTATCAAAGCGCGTGGAGTTCCGGCGGAAGCTCCGGCAGTTCATGGATACCCTTCTACTACGCCTGCACGGCAGACAGCTGCACTTGGGTCAAGGTTTCTTCCGGACTGAAGCCCAGCATCAGCTCAAGCTGGCCGGAGGTGTTCAGCTACAAGGGCGACAAGCCCCTCTTCGAGACTCTTCCGCGTTTCGGCGCAAGCAAGTACGACGTATGGGGGATATCCGCCTCCGGCGCGGATAGCGCGTCCGAATACTGGTACTGCGCCTCCGCCATAGACAAGTGCCAGTGGCAGGCGCTTCCGCCTGAACCGTACAATTCCGTTGCGAGAATTAGCTCCACGGCGGAACTGCCGCTGGACGGAGCCGTCGCCGGCGACGTCTACGGATACTCCGAAGGTCCGCGCCCCATGTACTATCTCTGCACGGCGGCGAGCTGCATCTGGAGCGCACTGCCGTCCGGTCTCGATCCGAATTCGTGGCCATTCTCCTACAAGGGCGAGAAGACGGCGGCAAACGCGCTTCCCGTCTACGGCGCGGAGGAAAACGACGTCTGGGGCATCCCCTTCTCGTCCGGCACTTCGAGCGGCGCTTCGTACTACGTCTGCACCGTCGGCGTTGAAAGCAGCGTCGAAGGGCTTTACCAGAAGCTTCCGCTCCGCACTTCCTATTCGTACAAGGGCGAAGTCGCCAGCGTTGGAGAAATCCCCATGTCCGGCGCAAAGCTGTGGCACCTTTACGGCATAGAAAGCGGCGGCTCAATGGGCTACTACGTCTGCACTCTGGCCGCCTCTGCATCCGGAGATGCACGGATACCCGAATCGGAGGTCGGCTATCATGTCGTGCGGAACTCCGCCGCGTATTCCGCCATCAGCAAGAGGATTACCCGCGAAGACTCGGCTGTGGCGCCCGTCAACTTCCGCGGCGGAAGCGCGGGGACAATTCCTGCGGCCGATCTTGAAAAGCTCCGCGGCATCCCGTCCAACGCGAACCATTTCGAGCTGACGCCTGCAACGACCGTTTCCCTTGGCGGCGTCATCGTTGACCCGCAGGTGTACACGACCTATGCGGACGTGAATTCATGGGGCGCGTTTGACTGCCCATACCAGTACAAGGGCGTCGTTTCCGCGGTCAGCGCCCTTCCCGCCTTCGAGGCAAGCGCATACGACGTCTGGGGCGTTTCCTCTGCAGGTGCGACGAGCGCAGTGTACTACAAGTGCACAAGCGCGGTGGACAGCTGCACGTGGTCTTCGATCCCCGCTGAACCCGATCCGACTTCCAGCGCCGGCTACAGCGGCACCGTCGCAAGCTACGAAGCTCTTCCGAAGTACGACGCCGCGACTGGAGACATCTACGGCATTTCCGGCGCGTCTCCGTCGCAGTTCTACAAGTGCACCGTTGACGGATGCTCATGGGCTTCTCTCGACTCCGGCGCGCCCTACGAATACAAGGGCGTCGTCGCGGACAGCGCCCACCTTCCCGCGTCCGGCGCGAAGGTGTACGACATCTACGGCATAGCCAGCGCCGACCCCTCCGCCTATTTCATCTGCACCGAAGTAAAGCAGCCGACCGACACGGGGACTTCCGTCGGCGCGTCCAGAATACCCAAAAGCGAAGCCGGCTATCATGTCGTGCAGAACGCCGCCGTCTATTCCGCGCTTTCCGGCAAGATCACCCGCTCCGACTACGCCGAACCGTCAGTCAACGGATTTGGCGGAAGCGCGGGGACAATTCTCGCGTCCGACCTTGAAAAGCTCCGCAAGATACCCGAAGACGCAAACCATTTCGAGCTGACGCCTGCAACGACCGTCTCCCTCGGCGGCGTCATCGTTGACGACGGGCTGTACGTCACCTACCCGGACGTGAATTCATGGGGTTCGATCGACGCGCCGTATCTGTACAAGGGGGGCGTCGCCGCCGTCGCCGGCCTTCCGAAATTCGGAGCAAGAAAGTACGACGTCATGGGCATAGACGGGGCTTCTCCGTCCTCATACTACAAATGCACCGTCGGCGTTGACAGCTGTGCGTGGAGCTCCATCGCGTCAACTCCGGGCATAACCTCAAGCGCAGGGTACAAGGGGCTTGTCGCAGGCTCCGGCGATCTGCCGAAGTCCGGCGCGTCCATTGGCGACATCTACGGCATCGAAAGCGCGTCTCCGTCGCAGTTCTACGAATGCACCGCGGACAGCTGTGTCTGGGCAAGCTTCGTTTCAGGCGCCCCCTATATGTACAGGGGCGACGTCGCGAACGCCGCCGCCCTTCCGCAGTCCGGCGCGAAAGTGCACGACATCTACGGCATAGAAGGGGCGTCGCCTTCTGCATACTATGCCTGCACTTCGCGTCAAGCCGCCCCTGAAAGCGGAAGCGCAAAAATTCCCGAAAGCGAAGTCGGATACCATGTCGTGCAGAACGCCGTCATCGTTGCCGGCATGTCGAGCGCGTCCGCCGTCTTCAACGACGCAATGTCCGCCTACGTTCCGATCAAGGGCGACGTCGTCGTCAGCGGAGCGAAGACCTTCGAGAGCGCCATCGTAGGCAACGTCTCCTGCGTCGCGATCAGTTCCTGCGTCTGGAGCGCGCTTGCCGACGGCGCCCCGTACAAGTACAAAGGGAACGTCGTTGACGTCGAGTCCCTCCCGACGACGGGCGTTGAAGATTACGACGTCATGGGCATAGCAGGCGCATCTCCGTCTTCCTACTACATATGCTCCAGCGGCGCGGACGGCTACGAGTGGACAGCATTTGAAGACGGCGCCCCCTACATGTACAGGGGAAACGTCAACGCCTCGACCGCCCTTCCTGAATACGGCGCAAAGGCGTACGACCTGTACGGAATTCAGGGCGCGTCTCCGTCGCAGTTCTACGCATGCACGGGCTACGGCGAAGCCATGAGTTCATGCGACTGGCAGTTGATTGCCAACGGCGCCCCGTACAAGTACAGCGGCGACGTCAGCGCCGTCGAAATGCTTCCGAGGTTCGGGGCGAGCCAGTACGACGTCTGGGGCATTTCCGCTTCAGGCGCGGTAGGCGCATCGGAATACTACAAGTGCATTCTCGGCGTAGACAGCTGCTTGTGGACTTCCATAGCGTCAACTTCAGGTATAACCTCCGGCTCGGGATACAAGGGACTTGTGTCTAGCGTCGAGGCTCTGCCGGCGTCCACCGCCTCCGTCGGCGACATCTACGGCATCGAAAGTGCGTCTCCGTCGCAGTTCTACGAATGCACCGTTGACGGATGCGGCTGGGCAAGCTTCGTTTCAGGCGAGCCATACATGTACAAGGGGCTCGTTGCAGGCGAAGACGCCCTTCCGCTGTTCAGCGCGTCGGTGTACGACCTGTACGGCATTGAAAGCGCGTCTCCGTCCAGATACTACGTCTGCACCGGAAGCTCCGTCATGCTTTCCGGCGGAACTGCCTTCCATGCGTCAAGCGCGACCTTTGCAGAGTCCGCGGCGATCGCTGGAAAGCTGGAGACGGCAAGGACGATTTCTCTTGAAGGAGACGCATCCGGTTCCTGCAGCTTCGACGGATCCGTCAACGTCACCATCAGCACGACGGTTCCCGAATACTCGTGGGAAGACGGCGTTGGCGGCGTCAAGGGGCTTGTCCCGCCGGCGTCGGCAGGCGACGTCAGCAAGGTTCTCGCGGGGAACGGAACATGGGTGGATGCCTCGGCAATCGCCGGCAACTTCGTCCATCTTTCCGGCAACGGCTCGGACGCAACGGCTGTAGAAGTCGTCAACGGCGCGAAGGTGTTCAACGTATCCCCGATTGTTCCGAACATTCAATACCCCGCCCCCAGCTTGAACTATCTTGGCGAGGCATACTCGGCAAGATACAGGTTCATCATGGGTATCTCCGCTACCGGATCGACTGCCTTGGCGCTGCCTGCTGCAAGCTTGTTTAACGACGGAACGGTGTTTGTCGTAACTAAAAGCGCCGGAAACGAATTCAAGGCATTTTCAAAAATTACGACAGGAGCGGCTAGCTCCCAGGTATGGGCTTCCGGAAACATATTTGACAGCGGATGCGTGTACATGGCTGACGTCTGGACGTACTCAAACGGGGCGTGGCCTGTCGGCAGCATCGGCTCTTCCGGCGGTTCTGGGAACTTCCAAATTGCGACCTGCACAAACAGAGGGTCTCAGGCGGGTATAGTATATCTCACTCTTGTCAATAGCAACGTCGGCTCCGGCGCCGTTTGCATTGTTGGCGAACAAGCCTCAAACGGAACGCCGCCGCTTCAGGGAGCGGAGGCTTTCTCATACGGCGGAAGCAGCTGGCACCCATACAACACTGCCGCCGTCGGAGACGCCTTCTACGCAAAAACGACGATGACTTCAGGATCGAACGTATATAGCAACACAGCCCTGTGGGTGCATACCGGCGACGGGGCATGGACAAGCAGCTATTCCGGAATTCAGAGGGCGGTGAACATCGGCTACATCCTTTCTGCCTTGGGCATCAAGGACACCATTTCCGCCATGTCGGAATTCCCGTCTACAAGCAGCGGGGGAAACGGCTAGCCGCCTAGTCTAGCCTGAAAGGGCGGGGCGGCTTCAATCTGCCGCTCCGCCCGTCAAGGAGGACAGCATGAACTTCCGCTACAGAAAGTCGCAGCTGCGCGTCAACGCCCCCGACGTCGTTTCCGGCATCGACGCGCTTGCGACCATCCAGAGCCAGTACGCAGGCTCCCCCCGCATCGTCAAGCTTCTCGTCCTGAAAGCCGCCCTCATGGACATGGGGCGAGACATGCTCCTGTACTGGCTGCACGCCTTCAATCCGAAGACGGCGAACGGGTGGGGGCTCGACGCATGGGCGCGGATCGTCGGAGCCGTCCGCACGATCAAGCTTCCGAAAGACGACTACTTCGGGCTTGCCCCGTCGAAGCGCAAGTCCTACATGGGGAACGGCGTCGCGGAAGAATACTACAGCCTCTACGGCATCCTGTACGACTACCAGGAGCTGGAGTACGCATCGGAGCTGGACGACGAATCCCTCCGCGCCCTCGTCTTCTGGAAGGCGGCGTCCAACATCGGGGCGGCGGATGCGCGCACGATCAACGTCCTGCTGTCCTCCTTCTTCGGAGACGCAGGACTTGTCCACGTCATCGAGATCGCCCCCATGTACATCCGCGTCGTGAGCAAGTTTGAGCTAGACGACGTTCATAGGTCAATATTCAAGCACACGGGCGTCATGGGGCGCGGAGCCGGCGTCTACTGCGACTGGCTTGAAGTGCCGTACGAATACTTCGGCTTCTCCAACGACGAATGGACGCCGGAGACCGGCGACTGGCGGCCGTTCGGAAACGACGGCGAAGAAAACGGCGGAGCCCCGTTCTTCGACGGCGTCCCATTGGCGTACGATCCCGACGCGGCATAGGCGTCAATCAGGAGGAAATCATGAGCGGCGAAAGCGTCAACAACGTGTCTACATTCATAGCCCAGCCAAGCCCCATTCCCAGCCCGTGGGGCGCAATAGGCGGACAGAAGGAGCTTGCCGTTCCAGACGGCGTTGACACTTCTGCCGGCTTTGGGCGCGCCACATGGGCGAAGGGCTTTCCGTCCGAAACTGCCCAGCCCATCAAAAGCGGCGGCGTCCCCCCGCACTATCTGGACTTCCAGACTGTGCTGTACCAGATAACCGATCACGTCTTCTGGGAGCAGGTCGGGGCGCGGTACAAGTACGACGCCGCCTTCGACTACCCGAAGGGCGCCTGCGTGGCGGACGGCAGCGGGAACGTCTATCAGGCTTTGGCGCCGAACGGTCCGCATGCGGAAAACGGCGTGAAAGCCCTGTCCGTTTCGTCCTGCTGGGCGAGGCTTGCCCCGGTAGACGGGCAGACGATCACGCTTGACGGAAGCGGACGGGCAAAGGTCAATCCGGTCAACGTCGGCTCCGCCATCGTCGACAGCAGGACGGTCATCATGAGCGGCGGCGCCCTTGCCGTCAATCTCGCCAACATAGGCGACGGAACGACGATCGTTTCGTCTGCCATAAGCGGCTCCGGAAAACTTGTCGCAAAGGCGAACGGGCTTGCAGACGGAGCGACGATCTCGGCAACGAACGCGAACAGGCTCGGCGTCAATCTGGCGAACATCGCCGACGGATCGACCGTGGTCGTCAAGGGGACAGGCTCCAACGCAAGGCTTTCCTGCGCCGTTACGGCGCCCAGCCTTTCCGCCTACATGAAGACTGCCGACGCCAATTCGGCATACGTCAAAAAAGCCGGAGACACGATGTCCGGCCGCCTCACGGTCACCTCCAACGGCATCGTCGTGAGCAACGGCGGCATTACCCTTTACGGCGCGCCGGCGCTGACCGTCAACGCTACGAACGGACTTGTCGTCAATTCGGGGCGCATAACCGGAAAGGCGGGGATCACCGTAAGCGGCGGAGCCGCTGTCAACGGAGACGCCACCTTCGGCAATAATCTTGTCGTCAAAGGCACCTTCTCCGCCGTATCCGTCGTCGGCTACGTCGCTACGCCCGTCGCCGGAGCGTCAAGCAAGGAAATCGTCAACGCGGCGTGGGTGAACGCAAGGATCAAGGAACGGATGGGGTACAAGAGGGCTCCGATAACGCTCGTGAGCGGCGTATGGAGCGGCGCAAACTTTTCAGCCGGAAACTCAAGGCACTTCATCTGCAGCATAGGCGCAACCGACGCAGGACACTCTTCGTACAATTCTTCAAACAACAGGACTACCTTCTACTGGCCCGTCGTCGAAGGCCGCTACATAATCAGGGAATGCACCCCGTACAAGCCGGTGATCGTGCTTCACGACAGTCTGAAAGGCGGAGACTGCTGGCTTAGAATAAGAAAGGGGTACGGCACGTACAGCTACAATCTCGGCAAGGTGACGATTGGCGGTCCAACGGTTTCCGGCAAGACCAGCAGCTACGCGGCGGCAAACGCCACGGAGAAGATTTCCTGCTCCGCCGTCAGCGGACTCACAGGGGCAAACTGCTACGGCGGCGGAACCGTTGCCGGCCAGTGGTACGAACTTGGCATCGGCGACAGGCTGGACGGAAACGCCTTCATAGTCATGCCGACGGCAACGACCTGCGTTATTGACGTATGGGACGATACGAGGGGCGGAACGAAGCGGCGTTCCGACGACGACCGCCTCTGCTTCTTCAACTAGCCCTATGGTGCAAGCGGTGGTGCAGCCGTGGTGCAAAGCCCGTCCAACTACCCGAAAGCACTGAACGCAAGCCTCTTCATGTCGAAGAGGGACAAAACAGCGTAACCTGCTGAAATAGCAGTACATATATATCTGAAGCTGCACCATGGCATGGTGCGGAGACGGGGCGTCCTTCGGGGCGCCCTTTTCTCTTCTTCTGCCCCGTTTGAGCGAGACGGAGCCGGCGGCTACAGTATTCTGAAAGGGCTTTCGCGGAGGTACCTATGGCTGGAAACGCCGCCCTGCAGAGGGCGAAGAGACAGAAGAACGACGAGTTCTATAGCCGCTACGAGGACGTAGCCGAAGAAGTCGAGCACTACGTCCGTTTCGATCCGGAGCAGTTCAGGGGCAAGACGATACTCTGCCCCTGCGACGATCCCGACAGATCGGCGTTCACGCGCTGGTTCAGGGACAATGCGGAGCGTCTCGGCATCGTGCGGGTTCTGTCCTCGTGCTTCGTCAAGGGCGGACATGGACGGTGGGAGGACTGGACGCCGGAGAAATGCCTGCGCGGCGAATGGGATGGAGACGGCGACTTCCGTTCCGAAGAAGTCTCCGCCTTGAAGAAGAGGGTAGACATAGTGGTGACTAACCCGCCCTTCAGCCTGTTCCGTGAATTCATGGCGTGGCTTGAGCCGGAGCAGGGGTAGGGCGTGAAGTTTCTCGTCGTTGGAACAAAAAACTGCCTCAAGTACAGGGACATCTTTCGCGCGTTTACGAAAAGACGCCTGACTGTCGGAGCGTCAATGCCAGACGAGTGCATCTGCCAGAGCGGCCGCGTGTCTGTTCACGGAATGCTTCTCTGGTTCACAAACCTGCGTCACGGATACAGGCGCAAGCTTCCAGAGCTTCGTACCATGGATGAGAATTTAACGTCGAATGTTCGCCTGCGCAAGCACCTGCTAAAACGCTATGGACAAATTTCATACCCCCGCTACGTTAACTTCGACGCCATTGAGGTGCCTTTTATCGACGCAATTCCGTCGGACTATCATGGAGCTATGGGCGTCCCATCGACTGTTCTTATGTACGACATTGAAGGCCTGTTTGAAATTGTAGGAAGGGCGTCGGGAGTCGACGGGGCGGCCATAGGCATCGGCGTTAATCATACCGGCAGAACAGACGCCGCTGTAAAAACGGTAGACGGACTCGCTCGAACGTATGAGCGGGTTATTGTTCGCCAGCTTGAGCCGGAGCGGGGATAGGGCGTGAAATTTCTTGTCGTCGGGCCAAAGGGCGCCATAACCTACAAGGAGACGTTCCCTTTCCTGCGCGTCAGGCGCGTTCGGCTGGGTGCAAGACCTATGGGCGTCGACATGCTTTTCGACGTCCCGCCTGAATCGGAGGCAGAGGCGGAAGCGTCGGGCGGAGGCTCTGCTTTCGTCAAGAAGGACGGACAGTGGTGCGGACGATGCGCCTGCATCTGGCTCACGAACATGCGCCATGACTTCCGACGATCTCTGCCCCCGCTGAAGACGATGGCGGAGAACTTGGCGACGAACCGCCGTCTGCGGAAGCACCTGCTGGAGAAGTACGGGCGACTCGAGTATCCAAAGTACGACAACTACGACGCCATCGAGGTGCCGTTCGTCGACGCCATACCGTCCGACTATGAAGGAGCTATGGGCGTTCCGATCACGTTCCTCGACAAGTGGGAGCCGGACGAAGGCATGACCGTCGTCGGCTCCTTCAACGCCAGCAGTCTCGAAGAGAAGGGAGCCGCCGGATACGTCCAGAGCGCGGACGCACCCTGCATCGTCAACGGCAAGGAGACGATCTGGAACGGTCCGGTTGTCGGCAGACGGCCGCTGTACAAGCGCATCGTCATCAAGCCTCGCTTTGACGTCGTGCAGAGCCGAAAGGGGGATGACGGGAACGACCTCTGCGTCAACGGAAAGGCTCCGTACTACCGCATCGTCGTTAAGCCCCGTCCTGAATAGAAAAGGGGAGGCTAACGCCTCCCCCTCAAGCCCTGCCTTCCCCTGTGGGCTGGGCGGCTAGGCAGGCATGTCGTAGTCGACCCACTCGCCGAGGCCGCAGAAGGCGCACCGGACGATCTCGTAGCGGTCGTCTTCGATCGCCCTGACGTCCTCAAGGGCGTCGATGATGGCGTCGGGGTGCCAGAATATCCTGACCCCGCGCCCGTCGAAGGAGCCTCTGGAGTTGATTTCGGCGTTGACCAGCGCCGCCCCTGCAAGCGTCATCTCGTAGCCGGATGCGGTGGCGCGGAAGTTGTCCCTGACGAATTCCGCAGGTGCGCAAAGCAGGACTTCCTCCATGCGGCGGACGAAGCCGTTGTGGCTGACGCCGTGCGCCTCGGCATACGATTGGCTCGTCGCGCGGAAGGTGCGGTCGTTCTTCAGGTCGTCGTAGAGGATGCCGAAGCGGCGGTCGAAGTCCTGAATGAGGTTCTTCATTGTCATGCTCCTTGTTCTGCTTTGGTTTCGGACGGACAGCCTATGCGGCTTCTGCAGGAATGACCTCGACGTCCATGAACTTGTGGTCGTCGATGTTTACCCAGTCG
>Ga0310696_10010272_pt1 | contig 10781 bp, 8 predicted proteins | sample AusTroGonzalo_MG_4_FD_203885 | JGI IMG/M metagenome (GOLD analysis project Ga0310696, IMG submission 203885) | Bovine rumen microbial communities from tropical cattle in Woodstock, Queensland, Australia - Gonzalo_02 (v2) (version 2) | ecosystem: Host-associated > Mammals > Digestive system >... | reverse complement strand
AGAAACGGACAGATCCACAGGATCCGGGACAGCACCACGTTGTTGACCAGTATTGCTCCGACGGTTATCAGGAGCCATTCATTGGAAGGCATCGCTCATTCCTCCGTTTTTCCAGCGGTATCGCCGCATTCTACGTGCGGCAATGTGAACTTCAATAAGCATGTATAAGATACTCCGTTTTTCCTTTTTTTCAAGGGCTGCGAAGCCCTTTCCCAGCCTTCCTCCCCGAAAAAAAAGTCCGGGCCGGCGGATACCCACCGGTCCAGACGCCTTGTCTGTTTTTTACGTCAGTCAGAAGAGACTCTTGAATTCGGGGATCTTTCCGAACTGATCCTGCAGCTTGTCCCGCTTGCCGATGGACACATTTTCCAGAATGATCTTCAGGGCATTCTTGATTTCGTTGACGAACGGACCGTTCGCCTTCAATTCCTCCGGACTCATTTCCGCCTTGACGGTCTTCAGGCCGGATGCGTCGCCGGAAAGCAGCATGTAGAGGAACAGAGCGTCTTTCTTGTCCGTCTTGTCCGCGGCGAGGAAGACCAGTTCCTGCTTGGTTTCGACGGGCAGTTTGGCGATCGGGATCGCCGAGAACTTGCTCTTGTCTATCTTGTAGCGCAGCTTGCCGTTGGTTATGCTCTGGACCGTCACTTTCCGTCCGTTCAGATTCAGCTTGCTGTTCGCCAGAGTTTCGCCTTCGCCGAATGCGGCATCGTAAATCGCCGCGCAGTCGCCCAGCGAACCGGAGAAGCGGCGCAGCAAGTCCGTCTGGCCCTGGAATGGGCCTTTCAGCTGCGGCGTTTCCTGGATCATCTTGTCCAGTTTTTCGCGCATGCCGTCGAGCGTCTTCTTTGCTCCGGCGAAATTGCCCTTTGCCGTGTCCGCGAAAACGCCGGCCATCATGTCGGCTTTTTCCTGGGGCAAGGAAGTCTTGGCGGCTTCCAGGATCTGTTTCGCCCTGGCGGCCTGTTCGGCTCTCTGCCGGGCGAGTTCTTCCCGTTTGCGTTTTTCTTCCGCTTCGCGTTCCGCTTTCTGGCGGGCGGCGATTTCCTGTTTTTCGATGATCTCGGTGCGTTTCCGGATATAATCTTCGCGCCGTCTTTCCGCTGTTTCACGCTCGATTTTCACCAGCAGTTCATCCGCCCGGGAGAAGAGGGCCATGAATTCCGGGAAGATCGCACTTTCCGCCTCGTTCTCGGGACCGGTGTAGGTCGAGAGGAATTTTTCGCATTTCTGGTGCACTTCCTCTACCTTCTTCTTGTTCAGCTCCGCGAAGGCGAGAATGTCGTTCATTTCGCGGGAAGCGGCCGTGGCAGCGGGCTTCTTCTTCCGCAGAACCGGCTTCGGCGCATGGTGGACCGTCGGTCCTTCGTCGGCGGAGGATCTCAGCACAATCGAGGTTACCGCGCCCGCGGCCAGGATCACGACTATGATGATGGCCGAGATCACCAGCTTCATCTTACGCTGTTCTTTCTTCTGGGCGCTGATGACCTGGGAGACGGATTCCTCGGTGAACAGATGGTCCTGATTGTCCGTGTTCGCTTTCTCTGCCGCAGCCTGCAGGCCGCTCTTCAGCCCTTTCTGCGGCTTCAGCCCGATTTTGTGCGGCCCTGTCTTTCCATGTCCGGTTTTTGCCGGAACCGGGCCGGCGGCATCCACCATCTTCTTCGCGATGCGGAGGTCGTCCACCAGCGATTCGGCCGTCTGATAGCGCATGATGGGATTCTTGGCCATCATTTTCTCGATGATGCGGGACACGCATTCCGGGACCGCCGGATTCACCTTGCTCGGCGGGATCAGCGGTTCCGTGATGTGCTTCTGGGCGATCTCCGCGCCGGTGCGCCCTTCGAACGGGAATTTCCCCGTCACGAAATGATAGAACGTCGCACCAAGACTGTAGATGTCGCTCCGCACGTCCATGGGCGCTCCCGTCAGATGCTCCGGACTGATGTACTGCGGCGTCCCCATGACCTCGTCGTCTTCCGAGTCGTCGATATCGCCGGCCACACGCGCAAGACCCAGGTCGGCCAGCTTGGCGCGGCCCGAAGATGTCAGCATGATATTGTCGGGCTTGATGTCCCGGTGGATCAGTTTCTGCTCGATCCATGCGTAGTTCAGTGCTTCGGCGATCTGCTGGATGATGCTGATCGCCTGATCCACGGGGATGATCTTCTCCCGCTTCAGCACGCTCTTCATCGTTTCCCCGTCGATATTTTCCATGGCAAAGTAGAAGATCCCCTCGTCCTCTCCCACCGCGTATGCCTGCACGATGTGCGGATGATTCAGTTTCGCCGCCGCCCGCGCTTCCTTGATGAATCCCACCACGAATTCCGCGTTGTTCGCGTACTGATCCGCCAGAACCTTCACGGCCGCGGGACGGTCCAGACTGATCTGGTGCGCCAGATATACCACGCCCATGCCGCCCCGGCCGATCTCGCTCCGGATGATGAAATCCCCCACAAGACACCCCGGCGCCACTCTGGACGAAGGAACCCTTACGATTTGCGAACAGTGTCCGCACTGGACCATGGTGTTGAGGTCGCCGTTGTCCACAGCCACGACCCCGCCGCATTCGGGACATTGAAATCGCATTTTAACGTAGGTCCTTTCTTATGGTTCCGACTGGATCGTCCTTTATCATTTCCGTTCCTTTATTCACTGACATAGCTTACCGCCGTCCGCCCGGAAAGCGGATTCACCGTGAGCACCGCGTATGTCGTCTCCGTTCCCGTCTTCTTCAGCGTGAACGAACTCGAACCGGGGACTTTCGTGCCTTCCGCCGCCCGGATGTACATCTGCGTCACCGCCGAACCCGTGAGGATCTGGCCGCGCGGGGAGAAGATGATCGTGCGGGCCACGGAGGCGGAAGCGGTTCCACCCACGTCACTGAAATCCACACCCGAAACGGGATACGAGGGATCTTCGCTGGCTCCCTCGCGGAAATTCTTCGTCGTGCCGTCCGGAGGGATCACGACACCGTCTCCGATGCCTTCCCAGGGACTGCCGTCCAGCCATTTTACGAAAACGAACGTAAAACTGGTATCCGAAATCTTCTTTTTCCGCACTTCGGCCAGCCGCAGGGATGTGTTGGCGAGTTTCGAGTCGTCGGGAAGACTCAACGTGTCATCCGTCGAGGGAAAAACCAGCGCCGTGTAGATATTGTCCGACACCGCACGGGCCCGGGCCAGCGAGATGTTCGCCGCAATAGTGCTCGCGGCTCCGGTGATCCGCCGACCGGCCGAGATATTGTAGAATGCGGGCAGCGAGATGGAAAGCAATATGGCCGCAACGGCGCAGACCAGCACCAGCTCCAGCGCGGTAAAGGGAAGTCGTTTCTTCATTCTTCCTCCTTGGATTTCTTCTTCGGTTTGTCTCCAGTCTTCTTTCCGCCGGACGCCGCTTTTTCCTTCGCCTTTCTCAACTCTTCCGCCTGTTTTTCCCGGTACCACTTGATATACTCTTTTCTGCGGCGTTCCCGGTTTTTCTTTGTTATGACAGAAAGTTCTTCCGCAGATATTTTCCTCGGAGGCTTGTCCAGTACCGCCAGCGTCTCTTCCACTGCCTGTTCCCAGGCATTCTTCGCCGCCTGATACTTCCGTTCCACACAGAGGTCCTTTACGCTGTCCAGCGCTTCCGAGGCATCCTGAAGCGGCAGCGCCGCATTGTAGATCTGGCCGTACCAGCTGCGGGGCAGTTTTGTCACTTCCTCCACATCCGGGTGCATCGCGATCAGATCACGCAGATACACGAGGCGGGTCCGAATTTTGCCGGAGGAAATTGCCGAGAACTCGTCAGCCCGTTTCTGAAATTCCGCCCCGGTAGCGGGAAGTTCAGTGGATTTTAGCGTTTTACGAAGATCTTTCAGCTGGGCGGAAAAGAATTCAGCCTGAAAATGAGGTGCCAGAGCCTCCGAGGGAACTCGGATCTCCTCTTTCTTCCCGGATCCCTTCTGCTGGGCGGAAAGAAGCTCCGGCGTCAACAGCGCCGTCAGGAGAAGCGAGGCAAAGATAAAAGTTCTGTCAATCTTCATTTTGCACCTGAACGATTTTCCATTTTCCCTGAACCCGGTCGTAAAGCAGGCGTCCCACCAGTCTGGTTTCCCCCGTGATCCGGTCCGCACCGTTGTCGTACCGCCCGAATTTTGCCGTAACCTTATTGGGAATATTCGAGGGAGCCGGGAAGAAGCCCGGATTGGTGATCGAGCTGCCGTCCTCCGCATAGGAGTAGTATCCGGCTTTCAGTTTCGCTTTGTCCGTGCCCGTATTTCCGGAGACGGATCCGTTTTCATCCCAGTCGGGATACACATCGGCATTTCCGCCCATATCCTTGATGGACTGGGCCAGCACGATGACCGTGGCGGAGTCCGGTGTGGTGTCGGCGGTGGTGAGCCCGATAGTCCGGCCGATCAGCTGTTCCTGCTGGGCATCGGTGGTGAGGTCCGAGCCATCCACGGGACTCTTCGACATCATATCCCAGAACGCGGCTCCCGAGGGCGCCTGATAGATATCCGTCCGGCGGTACAGTTTGACAAAGTTCGGCGCCGTTCCCAGTTTGTTGGCCAGGACTCGCGCGTTGTCTCCGGGCACCTCCGTCGTGGAAGTCCGGGCGTAGCCGGATGTGGACCACGGCATTTTGCGGAACAGGGAGTCGAAAACGAAACGGCGGGTACTTGTGCCCGGCGCGTTCAGATTGACCTTCCCGAACAGTCCCAGCGGGGTATATGACGTACCGCCCTGCATGGTCACCTGATCCAGGATCCGGAAGTCGCCTCCTCCGTAAGCGCCGCCGCCTTTCGTCGTCAGTTCGGTGGTCAGCGTGTCGGAACACGAGCCCGGCTTCTTCAGATTGATCGTCTGCCAGGGCGCCGCCCGGTGGATCGCACCCAGTTCCCACATCGATTCCATGGGTGCGTGCCGGATATAGGCCGTGGAGATCGTTCCGCCCGCCGGATCCGTCGCTGTTTCCGGATCCTGATTCCAGCCGGTCCCCTCGGTGAAGGCGCCGCCCGTGCAGGTCAACCCGCTGTTGGCCGATCCCAGCGATTCTTCTTGTTCCGTCCAGTCTTCGGCGTGCAGATTGTGCCTCGGGTCGTTTGCGGAAAAACTCTTCTCCACGACGGTGGTCCCGCCGTCGTCAAAGGCCACAATATCGTCCGCTTTGATTTCGGGCAGCTCAACGAAATCCACATTTTCACCATCTTTCGTGACGGCAAGTTTGAGTTTTATGGATACATTCTTGATCTTGAAGAATTTCGTGTAATCCGGAGAAGGAACGATCACAAAGGGGCCTTCGGCGAAGGCACCGACGTTAACATGGCCCACCATGGAAGAACTGCCGCCGCCTCCGGAGAAATAGCAGGTTTTATATCCGCTCGATCCCGTGAGGGAACTGCATGCGAAGCCGCCCAGCAGATTACCTCCATCGCCTTTGGCTGTGAAAATATCTCCGGCGGAGTAGGTAAGACTTTCGAAGTCTTCCGAGTTGGTGTAAGTGGTGCCCCCATCGGAATAACTCCACTTGTCGCATTTGAAGGAAACATCACCGAAAACCTTGACGGAATATGTGCCGGGCAGGACATCCGTATACATATTGATGATTTCCGGCTTGACAATAAGTTCCACCTTGATTTTATTCGGCTGATCGCCGCTTCCATAGGAAACCCAGTACTTGATGCCAAACCAATCTACGGTGTGGGACTCCGTTTTCCCTGTCTCGGCCGTCACTTTGAGTTTGACATAGCACTCGTTCAAATACCATGTACGCTTGTTTCCCGTGTAGGCTGGGGCATTGGAAAAACTCCAGGAGGCGGGATCCTTATCGGACACGACGGCTCTTGTCTCCGGGGCGCAGTAGTTGATGAGGTTGGCCGCGATCTGCCTGGCTTTCGTGGCTGCATCCGGCCAGTTTCCGGTCTTCTCCGACCAGCTGTTCAGCCAGGGAATGCCGGTGCTGTTTATCGATTTGGGCGATTCTCCGGTGTAGAATGCCTCCGCAGATTTCAGAATGTCGTTCACGGTTACCGTGTTCCAGTCTGTTCTGTTGAGACGGAAACGCTGGAAGAACTCCGTCTTATCCTTGGTCCCGTTGCCGTTCGTATCGCCGCCGAACCAGGCGTCCGGCTCCTTGACGGCATCGGAGAGGGAGATGTTGAGCAACGCGTTGATGCGGTTCCGGACATCGGCATCGGTCCAGCCGGTCTTCGGAGCGCATGCGGGGTAGAGAGCTTCCGGACTGGCGTACTGCTTGACGTCGTCGCCATCCTTGACGGCCTGCAGATTTTCCGCATTGAATTCTCCTCCGCCGAAGGTGAAGATGCTGGAAAACGCAGAGGGATCGAACTGCAGTTCGGCCGCGGTATTGCCCCGGCGCTGCGCCCGGAGACAACCGGATCCGCCGTCGCAGGAGGCCCCGGCCTTGCAGAAGCTGTGGTCCAGTATGGCGTTGAGATTCAGACGCTTTTCGCCGATGATGATGTAGGCGTACCGTCCGATGATATGCCCATCGGAATCACGGACATACTGCCAGCGGACGGGACAGCTTCCATCCCGGGGGAGGATGCGTCTTTCGGGATCCAGCTTCCAGAGCCAGTCGAAATCATCGTCACTGCCGACTTTCACGGAATGGAACGCCGTTCCCGACGCGGCATTCTTCTTGAACTGCAGAAGCGCCCGTTCAAAGGCAGACTGGGCCAGATCCCTCGATTCGCTGTAGCGGGAATAGGCGGAGGCCACTTTCCGGTCGGTGACCGCGCGCTGGGAGAAGATAAGAACGGCCACAATGACCAGGGAGAGGATCCCCAGGGCGAACATGACGGCGATGCCCCGGCGGGAGGTCCTGCTTTTTTTTCGGAGAACGGGATTGTATCTCATGATTCAGTATCCTTGGCTTTTCATCTTTTGTCAGCGTTCAAGCTCGATCTCCCGGGAGAATACCCGGACTTTATCTTTCCCGTTGAATTCGCTTTTTGCGGGGTTCAATGTGTCCGGAACACTGCCCAGTTTCTCTTTCGCGTTTTTGTACGCTTCGGTGGCTTCGCCGTCCATCAGTTCCAGCTCGATCCGCACATAACCCGGGATCCTGGGCGCCCCGGCGGTGTCGGCCAGAAGGTTGGCCGGAGTCAGGTCGGAGCCGGTTACACTGTACGGGGTGACTTTGAACTTGACGACGCCCTCGGCCAGAACGCCGAAATCGGCCGCATTGGAAAGATGATTGAGACTTGCCCATTTGGATCCCGCCTGATCCTCTCCCGCCAGTCCCAGCTTCAGTGTGCATTCGGCCGGATCGAATTCGTATGTGACGAGCGCCAGACTGGATGTCTTGTTCCCGGATGTCAGGGTGCGGAACACCCGGAAGGTGAGCTTTTCCGTGTTGCCGCTTTCGTCCTTCTGGCGGTACACTTTTTCGCTGAGTCCTTCGGTGTAGTAGATGTTCTGCAGGTCATTGGCCAGCAGATCCATGACGATCCTGGCCCGCTCATACTGGTCGGTTTTGCTGGTGGACCGGTTCATGACGTCCTGGGACGCGTTGTAGAAACGCATGACGAACAGCATGAAAATCATGAGCACGGCCATGGCCGCGGAAAGTTCCAGGAGGGTGAAAGGCTTCTTTTTCATGCTCACGGCGCCTCCTCCACAAGTCCTTTTTTATCGTAGAATTCCCGAATGAAGATCCGCTTTTCCCGATTGTCGTAGGCGGCGGTCACCGGCCAGCTGACTTCCAGATAGACCCGGATCAGATTCCGCTTCCCGTCTTCGTTTGCATTGACGACGTCGGGAATGTCGTCCGGGTAGCACTTCCATCCGCACAGATCCGCCTCGAAATCAGGGAAATTGGCGCCCTCTTTTCCCACGCGGATCTTGAAATAACTTTTCCCGCCCACCGATGCCGACTCCATGTCAACTCCGCTCTCGGTAAAAGTATATTCGGCAGGCAGCCGGATCATGGAGGCTTTCTGTGCCGCCGTCAGATCTGAAATGGGATTCTTATAGACGTTGACGGTGTTGCTGTCAGGGGTGGTTACCGATTCTTTACTCGCTACGGGGAAAGGAATATTCGCAACCGAAGTACAAAAGGTCGAAAAGTCAGATGCCGTTGCCGCGTTGCGGGTCAGCCGCGCGAAATAACTGTTGGCGATATCGGCGGTGAAGGTCTCGGCCATGGCGTCGCGGTTGGCGTTGAGGCCGAGGGGGATAATGCCCATGAGGCCGGTAATGCCGACGGCCGTGATACCGAGGGCAAGGAGGACCTCGATCATATTGAAGAACCGGAGTTTCATGGCTGCATAATCTCCTGAAATACTGATAAAGACAACAGAATCCGTCAAGTTGTAACTTATATCCGTTTTTCCGTCTTTCAAGTGATTAATAGAGAAAAAAACGAAAAAAGCGGACAAAGGAGGGCTGCGGAGGATGTTTTTTGCGGAAAACTTGCATGGGCGTGTTGATTTCCGGGAGTTTCGGCAGTATTTTATAATATATGCTCTGCCGGACGGATCGTCCGCCGTGTTCTTTCAGGATCATCGGGATCAGGCCGTCCGGCGTCGGAGAGCGCAGGGAAAGAGCTTCTGAATCGGAGACCGAGACCAGATGAAAGAGGAATTTGATACGATCGAGAGCGTTCTGGAAGACGTTCGTGCGGGGAAACTGATCATTCTGACCGACGACGAACAGAGGGAGAACGAAGGCGATCTGATGTGCGCGGCGGAAAAAGTGACGCCGGAACTTATCAACTTCATGATCACCCATGCCCGGGGCTTGGTGTGCGCACCCATCACGGAGGCCAGAGCCAAAGAACTCGGCATCTTCCGTCCGCCCTCCACCGATCACTTCAAGACGGCCTTCACGGAGAGTCTGGACGCCCTGACCGGCGGGACTACCGGGATCAGCGCCTTCGACCGGGCCAACACGATCCGCCGTCTTCTGGATCCCGGCGCGAAACGGTCGGATTTCGGGATCCCGGGTCACATCTTTCCCATTGCGGCGCGGCCCGGCGGGGTGCTGCAGCGGACCGGCCACACGGAAGGTTCCACGGATCTGGCGAGGCTGGCGGGACTGGCGCCCGCGGGCGTGATCTGCGAGATCACGAAGGACGACGGGACCATGGCGCGGCTGGACGATCTCATGGAATTCAAGAAGAAATACGGACTGAAGATCTGTACCATCGCGGACATCGTGGCGTACCGGAGGAAAACGGAACGGCTCATCGAAAAGGAGTCCGAGGCGGCGCTGCCCACAAAGTACGGTGACTTCCGTCTCTCCGTCTACCGTTCGAAGCTGGACGGCATGGCGCATCTGGCGCTGGTCATGGGCGACGTGACTACGCCGGAACCCGTGCTGGTCCGCGTTCACAGCGAATGCCTCACGGGGGATGTGTTCGGGTCGGCCCGGTGCGACTGCGGCGATCAGCTTCACGAGGCCATGCGGCGCATTGCGGCGGAAGGACGCGGCGTGCTGGTGTACATGCGTCAGGAGGGGCGCGGGATCGGACTGGAGAACAAGATCCGGGCCTATCAGCTTCAGGATCAGGGATACGACACCGTGGAGGCGAATCTGAAGCTCGGTTTCCCCGCGGACCTGCGGGAGTACGGACTGGGCGCGCAGATCCTGCTGGACCTGGGGGTCCGGAGCGTGCGTCTTCTGACGAACAATCCGAAGAAGCTGGTGGGGATCGACGGATACGGACTGAAGATCGTGAAGCGGGAGTCGATCGAGATCCCTCCGCAGGCGCACGATCTGCGCTATCTGGAAACGAAGAAGGAGAAGATGGGGCATCTTCTGAATCTGAATGGCGGCGTGAAATAAAAACGAAGAAGAAACGTACACGATAATCAAAATAATGAGGAGTCGGACCATGGAAAAAACAGTGAAAAACGTGCTGGAAGGCAAACTGGATGCTTCCGGATTGAAAATCGCCATCGTCTGCGCGAGATTCAATGAGTTCTTCGTCAGCAAACTTCTGGGCGGCGCCATGGATTCCATCGTCCGCCACGGCGGCAGCGCGGAGAATGTCACGGTGGCCTGGGTGCCGGGCTCGTACGAACTCCCCTTCGGCGTCAGTCAGCTGCTGAAGAGCGGAAAATTCGACGCGGCCATCGCCATCGGCGTGGTGATCCGGGGCGCTACGGCCCACGCGGACTACATCAACGGCCAGGTCTCCAAGTCCCTGGCGCAGATCGGCCTGGATACGGGCGTGCCGGTGATCTATTCGGTGGTGACCACGGAAAACATCGAGCAGGCCATCGAACGGAGCGGCACCAAGGCGGGCAACCGCGGAGCCGACGCGGCGGTGAGCGCCATCGAAATGGCCAATCTGACGAAGCAGATCCGGGGGCTGTGATGAGCGGAGAAGATGATATCGCTCCGAGCCCGGCGGCCGGGCATGCGCCCCGCCGCACGCTGAATTACAAGCGCCTCGGACGCGAGTTCGCCATGCAGTTTCTCTTTCAGTGCGACCTGACCGGAGGCGAACGGACCGAAGAGATGGATTCGTGCTTCTGGAAACAGGCGGAGGAGTCGGGCGAGTTTCCGGTGAACCGCGTGTTCCGGAAGGCGCGGACGTACGCGGAAAAACTCATCGAGGGCGTTCTGGCCTACGAGCCGGAAATCAGCGACCTGATCGTGAAGTTCTCGCGGAAATGGGATTCGGAGCGGATGTCCGCGGTGGACCGCAACATCATGAAGGTGGCGATCTACGAGCTGGTGTACTGCCCGGATATCCCGGTGCTGGTCAGCATCAACGAAGCCATAGAGATCGCCAAGGAGTTCAGCTCCGAAAAATCGGGGATG
>Ga0310696_10010271_pt1 | contig 10781 bp, 8 predicted proteins | sample AusTroGonzalo_MG_4_FD_203885 | JGI IMG/M metagenome (GOLD analysis project Ga0310696, IMG submission 203885) | Bovine rumen microbial communities from tropical cattle in Woodstock, Queensland, Australia - Gonzalo_02 (v2) (version 2) | ecosystem: Host-associated > Mammals > Digestive system >... | reverse complement strand
TCACTTTCAGCCGTCTTCTTGAGGAAGTGAAGAGCCGTAAGGACTCACTGTGGTTTACCGGATTCCTGAGCCTGAGCAGTCATGAACCGTTTGAGGTTCCCTATAACCGACTTGAGGACAAGGTGGATAATGCGTTTGCATACACAGACAGTTGCCTGGGAGCTTTCGTGGATGGACTTAAGCAGAGTCCCGTCTGGGATAACCTGCTTGTGATGATACTTCCGGACCATGGATTCCGTTATACAAAGTCAGGTCTCTCAAGTGACCCTCATGTTCATCATATACCTGTCCTGTGGGTGGGCGGAGCTGTCAGGGAACCTAGGATAATTGACCGTTTCACCGGACAATCCGATATGGCCGCTACCATACTGGGGCAGTTGGGTATTGATCACAGCGATTTCCTGTTCAGCAGGAACGTGTTGTCATGCTCCTACTCATACCCGTTCTCATTCTACACTTACAACAACGGATTCTGCTTTATTGACAGCACAGGCGTGACACTTTATGATGACGATGCGTCAGCATGCCTTATAAATGATTCACATGGATCTGATGTGCGCCTTAACCGTGGAAAGGCCATTGTGCAGACACTGCATGATGACCTGGGCAGCCGTTGATCAATCTGCCTGTCTGCTTATCCTTTCTGCGGCCGTCTTGTGTTTGGCCAGCCAGTTCTGATAACCCTCCCAGGTGCGTTTCCACCGGTTATGTGTCCAGAGCCAGAGCTCGGGGCAGTTCCTGATGTTCTCCTCTAGCAGTCGCATGTACTTTTCTGTTACTGCATACTCCGGGAGATCCTGGGTGTGGTCAAACATGAGGGTTATGTCACAGCGGTAATAGCCGCGTCGCTTTCGGGTTATGTTCATATACCAGACCTGTGTATCGAGCTTTCTTGATATACGCTCAGTGCCGGTGAAAACGGGAGTTTTCTGGTTCATGAACTCTGTCCAGTAGTGTATGTTCCAGTACAGGGGAACTTGATCGGCTATCATTCCGATAAAGAAGGTCTGCCCGTTGTTGCGGCACTGTACCAGACGTCGCATCACCTGTTCCATAGGTATGTTCTCAGTGCCGAACCTGCTGCGCAGCTTGAGCATGAAAAGGTCCATTGTGGCGTTCTCAAGCCTGTGGTAGACCTGACCACCGATAAAATCGTTCACGCCCTTGAAATAGAGCATCATGGAAGGTATCCACTCCCAGTTGCCTACATGTCCCAGATATCCGAATCCGGAACGGCCTTTCCGTGCCTCCTCGACAATCCTGTCACATCCGGTAATCTCCATGTGACGCTTTATCCAGCGCTCACCCACTGATGCGGTCTTGAGGCTCTCCATTATCTGGCATGCAAACTGATAATAGAAACGTCGCTCGGTACGGCGCAGCCATCTCTTGTCCTTATCGGGGAATGAATTGGCCAGGTTCTTCTGTACTATATCCTTTCTGTAGCGCAGGGGCGGGCAAAGATACATGACCAGCCACATGATATCCGCAAAGAGATAGAGAACGGGAAGCGGGAGCAGTGAGAAGACCCATATGATGCCGTATAGAACCGATGAAAGGAATTTTGCCATAATCAGAAAGTGAAATTGAATTGGGCACCCAGGACAAATGAGCGCCAAACCTTGTCATAATAATCAAGACCGCCGTGTACTGACACACTGCTGAACGATGATGTCCTCACTGTCATTCCCAGGTTCGCAAAGCAGTGCATACCTGCGGGAATCTCCCATTCCAACGGCTGATTGTCATAAATGAAGCTGTAGCTGTTGGTGGTGGGAGAGTAACCTGCTATAGCCTGTCCGTTTATGCTGAGCCTGCTTAATACAGGAATCTCCATGTCAACTCCGGCGCCAAGGGTATAGACATCGGCAACGCTGCCGTTGGGGGGCAGGTAAAGATAGTCAGAGCCGGTCCATTTCATCTGGGTAAGCCCGGCACGTACCACAGCTCCTACATACCATGGCATCCAGGATGCGTCAATACCTATGGAGCAGGCAGGGCGTGCATCAGGGTTACCGTATCTGGCTGTAGTAAAGACATCAGATCCTATGCTGTAATCTGAGTAGAGACCGAATTTCCATCGGGGTGTCTCATCGATATCGGCAACCACAACGGGCCTTTTCACTCCTCGGTCACCAAGTAAGATGTCTGTGAGCTCATAACCCAGCTCTGTGGTGATTATTCCTATTGCCGCTCCCCCCAGGACATCGGAACACCAATGGCGGTTGGCTATGACGCGGAATATGCCGGTGGTAGCTGCTAATCCGTATCCGGCTACGCTAACCCACGGACTTAAGGTCTCACCATACTCCTTATGCAGCATCTGGGCGCACATAAAGGCGGTAGCTGTATGTCCCGACGGGAATGAGTTGACACCGCGTCCATCGGGTCTCTCTCTATCTATCAGCTCTTTGACGGAGAGTGTGACGCCTATCTGCAGCATGGCCGCAGCACCGTTGGATACTATCATCCTGGACCAGTTGTTGCGGCTTGGCAGCCCGGCTATCTTCATGAGATAGAGAATGCAGGCAGGTGAGTACTGCAGATAATCGGCCGCTTTCAATGCCGGTGATGATATCTTTCCCTGATGGACAATACGTTTGTCCAGGTCATTGTCATTGTAAAGGATGGCTGTGGCAAGCAGGCCTATCGGTACCAGTGAACGCTGGGTGAGTGATTCCGGCTTGAAGGCTATGCTTGTGGAATCATGCAGCAGTGACCAGTTACGGTTTATATCGATACCCGGGAGGGTATTGTCCGGATTGAGTGTGTTTGCGGCTGCCCGGGCTCCGTTAAACGGAACAGACAGCATCAGCATGGCAATAATGAGAATCCTTTTCATCGGTGTATTCGTGGAAGGTGATCTGTGTTCAGCCTGTACCTGACAGTTATAAGCTGCTGGTTATGTACGGGTGTATCGGGGGTGAAATGCAGATTCCATCGGAACCCGAACTCAACGTTGCGGTCAGCAACGAACATGACTCCCAGCTCTGTCCTGTTGTAGAAAGTGTGATTGTAGAAGGGGTCACTGCGGTGGAAAGGCATGCCAGCCTCGGTATCATCCAGGAATGGCTGCTGAGAGCCGCCTGCATATACGGTGCTCTTTATGTCAAACATGCGCCAACCCAGCTGTATGTCACCCAGGAACCCTGCGGGGGTGTGCCAATCTCCGTCCTTGCGGCAGCGTACCATTGAGCATAACAGACCGGCATTGGCCTTGAGCGTGAGTTCCGGGGCAACCTTACCGGAGAGGTCCAGGCTTAGGTACGGATTGAACATAAACTTCTCATAGATGTAGTGTCCTCTCTGCTTGGGCTTGGCAAAATGGGTCATGGCCATATACCAGCCTCCGCCTATTGTCTTGGAACCGGCATAGCCGTCCCATACGATGCGGAAAGCCTCCCTTACGGTGTCGGCTTGGCGGCTGAACCAGTTGCAATAGAGCTCAGTTTGCAGACTGTTACCGTTATACTGGATCACGGTACCTCCTATGGTGGGCTCAAAAAATGCGATGGAATCGTACAGAAATGCATCGGGTAACTGACGTTGCAGGTTCTGGCGGGGTATGGCTCCGAAATAGGTGGACCACCTCTTGCCCTGGTACTTGTAGTAGAGTATGATGTCCGGATCGATCTTTTCATCGGATCCGAATTCCCATATCTTTGAGAATCCTGCCATCAGGGTGTGGTTGTCAGTGGCAATACCCATCTGTGGGCTGATACGCATTCCGTAGATGGTTTGCGGAATCATATCACCCTTGTATTCACGGTTGTCAAATAGTCCGTCAAATGAGATATCGGCACATGGCCTCTGACTGTAACCGTTCAGGCACAGCAGAGAAACCAGTGTGGCAGTAAACAGTTTACCTCTTTCTGTCATGAGCTTGTAAAAGTTATCAACAGATTCGGCAAAGTTACCTATTAATGCGCATTTCCCGTTTTTTTGGCCGTATAAAATTCGTATCTTCGCGTTTGAAACCAATTAAATTACTCAATGAAAGAGCTTTTTGCTTTCCTGAGGCGCTTTGTACGTCCCTACCGCCGCAATCTGGTGGGTAGCGTAACATATAACCTGCTGTCGGCAATCCTTAACGTATTCTCGTTCGCTCTCATTGTTCCTATCTTGAGGATCCTGTTCAAGATAAACACTGAGGCATACGTTTACATTCCCCTCTCTGAGGCGCACGGAGGCAAGGAGCTGGTTAACGCTCTCAAGAATGATTTCTTTTGCAAGGTTTCAGAATTTGTGGATACCTACGGAGAGTCACGTACACTGCTTATCCTTGGTTTGGTACTTATCCTGATGACATTCTTCAAGACCGCCTGCTATTTTGGAGCATCGGCCGTTATGGTGCCGTTAAGGAACGGTATCGTCAAGGATATAAGGGTTGAGATCTACAACAAGATACTGAACCTGCCCATGGGATTCTTCTCAAAGGAGCGTAAAGGTGATATCATAACCCGCATGAGCGGTGACGTATCGGAGATAGAGAACTCAATAGCCCAGTCTCTTGACATGCTCATCAAGAACCCTATCCTGATTCTGGTTTATCTGGGTACATTGGTTGCCATTAGCTGGCAGATGACCATTTTCACCATTGTGATTGGCCCGGTCATCATCTGGGTGATGGGTACCATAGGCCGTAAGCTTAAGGCCAAGTCTCTTGTGGCACAGTCTTACTGGAGCGATACCATGTCAGAGCTGGAGGAGACGCTGGGCGGACTGCGTGTTATCAAGGCTTTCCTGGCCGAGGGTAAGATGTCTTCCCGATTCACCAAGAGCAGTGAGAACCTGCGCAAGGCATCCAACCGCGTCCACATGCGCCAGGCCCTGGCTCATCCGGTAAGTGAGTTCATGGGTACGGCACTCATCGTGGTAGTGCTGTGGTTTGGCGGAACTCTCATCCTGGGAGGCAACGCAGCCATTGACGCATCTACCTTTATCTGGTACATGACCATCCTCTACAGCGTGATCAACCCTATCAAGGATTTCTCAAAGGCCGGTTATGCCATCCCCAAGGGACTTGCATCGGTAGAGCGTATTGATAAGATACTGCTGGCCGAGAACAACATCACAGACCCGGAGAACCCGCTTGAACTGACCGAGCTCAAGGATGAGATCAGATACAACGGCATATCATTCTCTTATGAGGACGGCCATGAGGTGCTGCATGACATCAACCTCACTATCCCTCACGGCAAGACCGTTGCGCTGGTGGGCCAGTCGGGTTCAGGAAAGTCTACCATGGTGGATCTGCTGCCCAGGTTCTATGACGTAAGCAAGGGTTCCATAACCATCGATGGAAAGGATATACGTGACGTGTCACTCAAGTCACTCCGTAGCCTTATGGGTAATGTAAACCAGGAGGCCATCCTGTTCAACGACACGTTCTACAACAATATCACGTTCGGTGTCAAGGATGCCACCCGTGAGCAGGTCATTGCAGCTGCCAAGATTGCCAATGCACATGATTTCATCATGGAATCCGAGAACGGATATGACACCAACATAGGTGACCGAGGCTGCCTTCTTTCAGGCGGTCAGCGTCAGCGCATAAGCATTGCGCGTGCCATTCTCAAGAACCCGCCTATCCTTATCCTGGATGAGGCTACCAGTGCCCTTGACACTGAGTCGGAGCGTCTGGTTCAGGAGGCTCTGGAGCGTCTTATGAAAGACCGTACCACGATTGCCATCGCACACAGGCTCTCAACCATCAAGAATGCCGATGAAATCTGCGTTCTCCATGAGGGTAGGATAGTGGAGCGCGGCACTCATGAGGAGCTGATAGCTCTTAACGGATACTATAAGAAACTGCATGACATGCAGCAACTGTAAGGAAACTGTTTTCATTCAACTATATGGTAAAAATAGGAACTCCGCTTACAAAGGTTGCCAAGAAGGCGCTTCTGTGCGGCTCAGGTGAACTGGGAAAGGAGGTTGCAATTGAGTTGCAGCGTTATGGTGTCGAGGTTATTGCCCTTGACAGGTATGAAAACGCCCCTGCCATGCAGGTGGCTCACCGCAGTTATGTACTCTCAATGCTGGACGGCGCACGTCTGCGTGAGATTATTGAAAAGGAGAAACCGGATATGATCATTCCGGAGGTTGAGGCTATCGCTACTCCCGAGTTGGTTAAACTGGAGAAAGAGGGATACAACGTTATTCCTACAGCCAATGCCACATTCCTTACTATGAACCGTAAGGGTATCCGCCAGCTTGCTCATGAGAAGCTTGGCCTGCCCACATCCAACTACCGTTTTGCCGCTACACGTGAGGAGTTTGATGCCGCTCTCAAGGAGATTGGCACCCCCTGCGTCGTTAAGCCTATCATGAGTTCGTCAGGTCACGGCCAGAGCGTATGCAAGACCATGGCCGATGCCGATGAATCCTGGAAGATTGCACAGGAGGGCGGCCGTGCCGGTGGCGGTGAGGTTATCGTTGAGGGCTTTGTCAAGTTTGACTATGAGATAACCCTGCTTACCGTACGTCACAGCGGTGGTACCACATTCCTCAACCCCATAGGTCACCATCAGGTAGACGGTGATTACCGTGAGTCATGGCAGGCACAGCCCATGAGCGACAAGGCTCTGGCCCAGGCTCAGGACATTGCCAAGAAGATCACCGACGCTCTGGGCGGTTACGGTATCTTTGGCGTAGAGATGTTCATATGCGGTGATGACGTGCTGTTCAGCGAGGTTTCACCCCGTCCGCACGATACCGGTATGGTTACAATGATTTCTCAGGACCTGTCAGAGTTCGCACTGCATGCACGTGCCGTGCTGGGTCTGCCTATCCCCAAGATCAACTTCTTTGGCCCCAGCGCATCAAAGGCTATCGTTGTTGAGGGTGACACTGAGATGATAGAGTTTGAGAATGTAGACGAGATACTCTCTGAGCCCGATGTTCAGGTTCGTTTCTTTGGTAAGCCCTGGATCAAGGGACACCGCCGTATGGGCGTTATCCTGGCCCGTGCCGAGAGTGTTGAGAAAGCTCTTGAGAAAGTGGAGCGTGCTTACGCCAAGCTCAAGGTCAAGGTATATTGATTATTCGGGAATAACCAATTCTTTGGTTGTCATGTGCTCAAGGTACTGTTGAATCAGTGCCTTGAGTTCTTTTATCATCTCCTCTTCAACCTGGGGCTGTGTTCCCTTAAGGTTCTCCTTGAGTGCCGGATCGTTGCGGAACGCAAAGAGACCGGCCTGCTGCTCACCGTCAAACTTTATCATCCAGTCTCCCTTGTAGTACATGTACATGCCGTTCATGTAGTTGGCTGCCCATGTCTCCTCATCGGGGGTGGCAAAGAGGTTCTGGCCGAAACTTATGATAGGCTTGTCATATCCCAGATAACCCAGTATGGAGGGCTGGATGTCAGACTGCTGTGCTATGCAGTCCCTATGGCCTGCAATATCACCTGACGGATCATAGAATATGATGGGAATGCGGAACTTGCCGTACTCTGACTGATATGCTGGATGCTCTGACTGGTTGGTGTGATCGGCCGTGAGGACGAACAGGGTGTTCTTGAACCAGGGCTCCTTGCTGGCCTTCTCAAAGAAGAGTCGCAGGGCATTGTCAGAGTAACGTATGCAATGGTACATATCCAGGTTGGGTTCTGGAGGATAGACATCCTTGTAACGGTCGGGGACGTTGAAAGGATGGTGTGATGTAGCGGTGAAAACGGTAGAAAGGAAAGGCTCCCGGAACGTGCCGATGGTGGCGCACATGAACTGCAGGAACTCCTCATCCCAGATGGCCCATACTCCGTCAAACATGCTGTGACCTCCAAATCTGGGGTCGGCATCAAACTCATCCATGCCAAAATAGTCCTTGTAACCTATGGCACGTGCATATGACTGGAATCCCATGGACTGGTTGTCAGCTCCGTGGAAATATGCTGAGTAGTAACCCTTGCGGTCCAGCTCCTCGGCCAGTCCGCTTACCTCCTTTGACATCATGGTGGTGGTGAGCACAAAGTTATCCTTGAGCATGGGTATACCGGACAGTACTGACGGTGATGCGTCTATGCTCTTGCGGCCGTTGGCAAAAGAGTACTCGAACGTGAGGCTCTTCTCCATGAGTGAATCCAGGAAAGGAGTGCAGTCATGTATGCCCTCAACGCCCTTGTTCATGTAGCCTACGTACTCTCCACCAAAGCTCTCAAGTATGAATATGACCACGTTCTTGGGGGTAAATACAGCGGTGGAATCGGGCTTTATGACAGGTGTATATATCTGTTCAAGTTCCTCTTCACTGAAATAGTCGGGGACCTGTATCTTAACTCTTCCGGCTGTACGTATCACGCAGAAGGGTGTGTTGAGCACTGCTGCGGCGTCGGCCGGACGGTCGGCGTACTGGTAGGCGTTGCTCATGGTTATAGGTCTTATGCTGGTGGATATGCCGCCTCTGATGCCTATCACGCTGATGAACATGAAGAGCATGAAGCAGAAGGTCTTGACCAGATAGTAGGCGGGAAGGTTCCTGTACTTGACGGCAACAGGCACCTTAATGGTGATGCAGAGCAGCCATACCATAACGATGAACAGCAATACCAGATACCAGTTGTCCTTAACGGCATTCAGTACAATAGAACGCATCTGGCCACCGCTCTCGTTCTTGAACTCAGACAGCACATTAAGGGTGCTGCGGCATCCTGTGAACGGGAAATAGACGGTGTCAATGAGGTTTGCGGCTATTCCGGCCGACACCATTATGATGAGTATGACCTTTACGATGATGTAATATGTCCTGTTCTCCTTGAAGTGGAAGGGAAACATGGTGAGCGCCATGTACAGGACTGTGAGATACATTATTCCGGCAGTGTCAAACTTGAGCGCACCCATAAGCATCTTGGTAAGGACGGGGGTGCTCAGGTTTCCGCTGAATACGTTCCAGTTGTACCATATGAAAACTACGCGGCACAACATGAATGAGATGTAAATGACAAGGAGGTTAAAAAGAACCGTTGCGAACGGTGTACTGAGCAGGGAGTTGTCTTTATTTCTCATTTCATCGGGTTATTCTATGCGGTAACGTTTGGCAAATTCGGGGCTGACGTAGTTGGATGTGCTCATGCAGGCCTCTGTTCCGAACTCTATGCCGTAGCCTATCAGGTGGCTCCATTTTTCTTCGGTCATATTGTCCAGGTCATCGTGCATTATGCCTTCACGGATGAAACCGTAAATCATTCCGGCATTGAAGTTGTCACCTGCACCTATGGTGCTTACCGGGATGATGGGGCGTGCGCTGAAATAGTACTCCTGGCCGTGGTCAATCACATGCGCTCCATCCTTTCCGCGGGTGCAGATAAGGCGTGGGCAGTAGCGTGATGTCTCTTCATCATAGATCCTGCGGCAGTCGTCATGACCAAACAGGTTGATGAAATCCTCATGGCTTCCGCGTACTATGTCTGCCAGGGCAAAATTCTCTCGGAATGTATCCCTCAGACTCTCTACCTCATGAGCGTGGTTGTCACGGAAATTAAGGTCATAGTAGAGTATGGCACCCTGATCCTTGGCGTACTGAAGGAAAGGTTTCACCTTGTCGCGGAGTACGGGGTTGAGTGAGAAATAGGCTCCGAAAGCCATGATGTCATTCTCCTCAATGAAGGGCATCTCAAAATCCAGACGGTTGTTGGGGTAGTCTTTGTAGAAGCTGTACTTTGCATCACTGTTCTCATCCAGATATGCCAGTGAAATGGCTGTTTTCTTACCCTGGTAACATGAAACGTAATCGGTGTTGATGCCGTTTTCCTGCATGAATCCCAGGATATGCTGACCCACCAGGTCAGAGCCTATCTCAGTGACAAAGGTGCAATCCATACCTGTGCGTCCCAGTGAGATGAGTCCGTTGAATACGGATCCCCCGGGGACTGCGGCTACAGGTTTGTCTCCCTTGAACAGGATATCATAGATGGTCTCGCCTATACCGAATATTTTCCTCATAGCAGTTTTTTGGAACGCATTCCAAGATATCCTCCGTGATGGCGTTTGTTATAGTCTTCTACAGTGAATCCAATCTTCTTCATTGTCTCTACCACCAGGGCATCACCTATCACGTTCATGACAGTGGTGCTGGTTGTGGGGGCCAGCCCCAGGGCGCATACCTCATCGGGTTTACCGGTGGAGAGTACCACATTGGCCTGACGTGCCAGGGGGCTCTGGGTGTTGCCGGTAAGCACAATGAACTTGAGGGTGGGGTCAAGCGTAAGGCTCAGGTCCATAAGTTCAAGCACCTCACGTGTCTTGCCTGAGTTTGAGACCAGCAGGAACAGGTCATTTTTCTGGAGTATGCCCAGGTCACCGTGCTGTGCCTCACTCGGGTGAAGGAAAATGGACGGTGTACCGGTAGAACTGAATGTGGTGGCCATGTTCATGGCTATCTGTCCAGCCTTGCCCATGCCACTGGTAATCAACTTTCCTTTCAGTTCGTGGACGTGATGAACAATCAGGTCCACAGCTTTCTCGTATTCATCGCCTATGGGGATATTCAGTATGGCCTGTGCCTCCCTTGAAACGATGTCTTTAATTGATTCAATCATTGCTTTTATCCAATGAATTCTTTGTGAACTCGCAAAGATATGCATTTATAATGAACGTTACAAATTTACTTTGTCGGGCGGAGCAATACGTTAAATATTTGGTGGAATCAATGCGAATCGCTAATTTTGCCGCAATTTACTCTGAAAGAGGAATATTTTTATTAGATGTTTTAATATTTTAATGATGAAAATTGTAACAAAAGAGTTCCAGCTTCCTGATGGAAGAACCATCAAACTGGAGACC
>Ga0310696_10010268_pt1 | contig 10782 bp, 8 predicted proteins | sample AusTroGonzalo_MG_4_FD_203885 | JGI IMG/M metagenome (GOLD analysis project Ga0310696, IMG submission 203885) | Bovine rumen microbial communities from tropical cattle in Woodstock, Queensland, Australia - Gonzalo_02 (v2) (version 2) | ecosystem: Host-associated > Mammals > Digestive system >... | reverse complement strand
CTTAAAAATAGAATTCAAGGCCAACTGTGTTTCAGGCGGCCTGCAACATAAGCACAGAACAGGAACCATATATAATAATAGTTTACCTTTCTTCATGTGACCTGTAGATTGAACTGATGTCTATCGACACGAGTGTAAACAAAGATTTGACTTATATGTCCACGATAAAGTGCCCTACAACCCACTCAAAGTTATGTGACTGTGGACAATGAGCCGGATTTGCCCCGTTGTCCACACCAATGTGCCTCAGATGCTTGTACAAGCAGGGAGAGCGTGGACAGGCAAGTTAAAAACTTAAAAGATGGGCCAGGTCAGGAGAGGAGGGCGGAGAGGGCGGCGGAGACGCTCTTGAAAGTGAAGAGCTCGAGGACGTGGTCCATCTTGGCAGCGATCTGGGCGTTGCAGAGGTTGCCGACCGAGCCTTCGTGAGTATGGTGGAGTTCGCCTTTCCAAGTGAACTCCCCTTTCTGAATCTCCATTCCGACCTGGCGATAGGCGTCGCGGAAAGGCACGCCCTCGGCTACGCGGCGGTTGACTTCCTCGACGCTGAAGGCGAGCTGGTAGCGGGGGTCGGACATCAGGTCCTTCGCCACGGTCATATTCTCGATGGCGAACTTGGCGATGTCCAGGCAGTCGTCCATCTCCTCGAACATGGGGACAAAGACTTCCTTGATCAGCTGCATGTCACGGAAATAGCCGGAAGGCAGGTTGGTGCCTATGAGGCGTATGGTGCCGGGAATGCCGTTGATGCGGTTGCAGTGGGCGCGGATGAGCTCGAAGACGTCGGGATTCTTCTTGTGCGGCATGATACTGGAGCCGGTAGTGAGGGCGTCCGGGAGCTTGACGAATGCGAAATTCTGGCTGTTGAACAGGCAGCAGTCCATGGCGAGGCGGCCGAGCGTTTCGGCTACCGAGGCGAATGCGAAGGAGATGATGCGCTCGGTCTTGCCGCGGCCCATCTGGGCGTAGACGGAGTTGTAGTCGAGGTCGTCGAAGCCCAGCAGCGCCGTGGTGAGGCTGCGGTCGAGCGGCGCTGAGGAGCCGTAGCCGGCAGCAGCGCCGAGGGGATTTCGGTTCGTGACCTTCCAGGCCGCGAGGAGCATCTCCATGTCCTCGGCGAGGCTCTCGGCGTAGGCGCCGAACCACATTCCGAAAGACGAAGGCATTGCCACCTGCAGATGCGTGTATCCGGGCATGAGGATGTCCTTGCACTCTTCGCTGCGCTTCTGGAGGACGTCGAAGAGGGCCTTGACCTTGCCGACGGTCTTCTCGATCTCGGCGCGGGCGAAGAGCTTGAGGTCCACCATGACCTGGTCGTTGCGGGAGCGGCCGGTGTGGACTTTCTTGCCGAGGTCGCCGAGCTTGCGGGTGAGCATGAGCTCGACCTGCGAGTGGACGTCCTCGATGTCGTCCTCGATGACGAAGGAGCCGTCGCAGGCTTGACTGTAGATGGCCTTGAGCTCGGGCAGGAGGGCGTCGAGTTCGTCCTTTTCGAGGAGGCCGACGCTTTCGAGCATGGTGATGTGGGCCATGGTGCCCAGGACGTCGTAAGGTGCCAAGTACAAGTCGAGTTCGCGGTCCTTGCCGACCGTGAAGCGGTCGATCTTTTCGTCTACGGAAAATCCTTTATCCCAGAGTTTCATTTTTCAGTTTCTATTGATAATCAGCTTATTACTTTTTTTCATGACCTGCATCTCAGGATGCGTCGCTTCGCGACCCTACCCGGGAAAATGCATCCTGGAGATGCAGGTCATTCAAATATACCTAACAATCAAACATCCAAACCACCAAGGCATCCAGACCATGCAGGTCATTCAAATCATCCTATCATTCTAACATTCAAACCATCAAGGCAACCAGACCATGCAGGTCATTCAAATCATCCTAAATCAAGGCCGTCAAGGAGGGAGAAGTAAGTGTCAATGGCGGAGGTAATTTCCTGTATTTCAATGTATTCGTCGGCAGCGTGCGAGCGCGAAGACTGGCCGGGGCCGATCTTGAGCGTCGTGAAGGGCACGACGGCCTGGTTGGAGGTGGTCGGCGAGCCGAAGGCCTTCAGGCCGAGCGACAGGCCGCGCTGCACCACCGGGTGCGCCATGTCGATGTGCGAGCTGCCGATGCGCGTGGAGCGCTCCTTGACTTCGCAGGAGACGGACTCCTTGATGAGGGCCAGCAGCTCCGGATTGGTGTACATTCCGTTCGGGCGGACGTCCACGACGAAGGTGCAGGCGTCCGGAACGACATTGTGCTGCGTGCCGGCCTGGATCATCGTCACGGACATCTTGACGGGTCCCAGATAGGGCGACACCTTAGGGAAGCGATAGTTCCTGAACCAGTCGATGTCCTTCAATGCTCCGTAGATGGCATTGACGCCCTCCTCACGGGCGGCGTGGCCGCTCTTGCCGCGGGCGGTGCAGTCCAGCACCATCAGGCCTTTCTCGGCCACGGCCATCTGCATTCCCGTAGGCTCGCCGATGATGCCGAGAGCCACGGGGCCGAGTTCGGGAACCATCAGCTCGATGCCGTTGCGGCCGCAGACCTCCTCCTCGGCGGTCGCAGACCAGACGAGGTGATATGGCTGCGGCTTCTTCGCGAGGCGCAGGTATGCGCCGAGCAGGGCGACCACCGAAGCGCCGTCATCGTTCGTGCCCAGACCCCAGATGCGGCCGTCCTCCTCGGACGGAGTGAAGGGGTCGCGGGTGTAGCCGCCGGCGGGCTTGACGGTATCTATGTGGCCGTTGAGCAGCAGCAGGGGCTTGTCTGAGCCCGGCTCTGCGTCCAGCCAGAGATTGTTGCCCTTACGGCAAGGCTCCAGCCCGTGCTCGCGGAGCCATCCTTCGATGAAGTCCGCGACAGGGCCCTCCTCCCGGCTGAAAGACGGGATGGAAACCATGCCCTTGAGCAGTCCTATGAGCTCTGCATCGGTCATAACACTATGCTTGTTCCGCCCTGAGGCGCGTCCGCCCGGGTAATCCGGACTTCGTGCACGCCCCCTTCGAGGGCGTCCAGGGCATTCTGGAGTTTCGGGATCATGCCGCCGGCGACAGTGCCGTCAGCGACGAGTCCGGCAAAGGACTCCTTGGTAATCAATGGAATGACGCTGCCGTCGTCGTCCGGGTCACGCAGGACTCCGGCCTTCTCGAAGCAGTAGACGAGAGTCACCTCGAAGCGCTCCGCCAGAGCCCTGGCAACGCTGGAAGCGATGGTGTCGGCATTGGTATTGAGCAGTGAGCCCTTGCCGTCGAAGGAAAGCGGAGCCATTACGGGGACTACACCGCGGGCGATAAGGTCCGCCAGGATGGAGGTGTCGACCTTCTCCATATCCCCTACGTATCCGTAATCTATATCCTTCACGGGACGCTTGACGGCACGCATGCAGCCGAGGTCGGCGCCGGTGAGCCCGAGGGCGTTCACGCCCCGGGCCTGGAGCGCCGCCACGACGCCCTTGTTCACAAGGCCGCCATAGACCATAGTGACCACCCTGAGCATATCGGCGTCGGTGATGCGGCGTCCGTCCACCATCCGGGTGGGGACACCGAGCTGCGCGGCGACCTTGGTCGCGGCGCGTCCGCCGCCATGCACCAGGACTTTCAGTCCCGGCATGGCGGCGAAGCCCGCCAGGAACGCATCCAGCGCCTGCGGGTCCTCGACGACCGCCCCGCCCACTTTCAATACCGTAAGTTTCTCCATATCAGAGGCTTTCAAGCATATGCTTCATCACCACCTGGGCCGACACCACACGGTTGGCGGCTTCGGGAATGACCAGGCTCCGAGGCGAGTCGATGACCTCGTCGGAGACTATCATGTTGCGGCGCACCGGCAGGCAGTGCAGGAACTGAGCATTGTTGGTGACGGCCATATGCCTGGCATCGACGGTCCAGCCCATGTCCTTGCTGAGTATCTTGCCGTAGTCGGCAGGATTGGTCACTCCGGGGCAGCTCCAGTTCTTGGCATAGATGAAGTCAGCCCCTTCGAAGGCCTTCATCTGGTCGTACTCGACCTTGGCGGGACCCACGAAACGCGGATCGAGTTCATAACCTTCCGGATGGGTGATAACGAAGTCCACGTCGGCGGCGTTCATCCACTCCGCGAAGGAGTTCGGAACAGCCTGCGGCAGAGCCCTCGGATGCGGCGCCCAGGTCATTACGACCTTGGGACGCTTCCTCTCCTTGTGCTCCTCTATGGTGATCAGGTCCGCGAAAGCCTGGCACGGATGCACCGTGGCCGATTCGAGGCTGATGACCGGACGGCCGGAGTACTCGATGAACTGGCGGAGGATCTCCTCGCCGTAGTCCTTCTCGCGGTCCGTCAGGCCCGCGAAGGAACGCACGCCGATGATGTCGCAGAAGCTCCCGATCACGGGGATGGCCTCGCGCAGATGCTCGGACTTGTCACCGTCCATGACGACTCCCATCTCGGTCTCGAGCTTCCAGCTGTCGCCGTTGACATTCAGCACGATAGGGTTCATGCCGAGGTTAAGGGCAGCCTTCTGGCTGCTCAGACGCGTGCGCAGGGAGTTGTTGAAGAAAACCAGGATGATGGTCTTGTCAATGCCCAGATGCTTCCAGGCGAAGGGGTTCTTCTTGACCTCCAGGGCCTCCTTGAGGGCGGCGTCGAGATCGCCCATATCCTGTACGTGGAAAAATGACTTCATAAGACTTCTTTCAATGCTGTAATGAATGTCGCCGCCTCGTCCTGCGAGAGGCAGAGCGGAGCGAGCAGGCGTATCATGTTGGAGCCTGCGACTCCCGTAAATATATGTTTCTCAAATAGAAGCTTGCGGCGGATGTCAGCTATCGGGCAGTTGAACTCCATGCCCAGCATGAGGCCGCGGCCGCGCACCTCGTTGATGAGCGGGCTCGCGGGGATGTTGTCCTTGAGATACTCCCCTACCCGCAGGGCGTTGCCCACGAGGTCTTCGTCGCGCATGATCGCGAGGACCGCGAGGGCCGCGGCCATGGCGAGGTAGTTGCCGCCGAAGGTGGTGCCGAGCATGCCCTTCGCGGCCCTGATGTGCGGAGCGATGAGGATGCCCCCGCAGGGGAATCCGTTCGCGATGCCCTTGCCCATGGTGATGACGTCCGGCCGGACGCCAGCCCACTGGTGGGCGAAAAAGCGGCCGGTGCGTCCGTAGCCGCTCTGCACCTCGTCGAGGAGCAGAAGGGCTCCGTACTTGTGGCAGAGTGCCTCCAGCTCAAGCATGAAGGCGTCGGACGGCACGTGTATGCCGCCACAGCCCTGGATGCCCTCTATGATGACGCCGGCGACATCGCCCTTGGCGAGTTCCTTTTCCACTCCCGCAGCGTCGTTCAGGTCGCAGAAAGTGACCTTGTGGTTGGCATTGAAGGGCGAGACGATCTTGGGATTGTCAGTCGCGGCCACGGCGCCGGAAGTACGGCCGTGGAAGCTCCTGTGGAAAGCGACGATGCGGTCGCGGCCGGTCTGGAACGACGCCAGCTTAAGGGCGTTCTCGTTCGACTCGGCCCCGGAATTGTCCAGAAAGAGGCTGTAGTCGGTGTAGCCGGAAGCCTCGCCGAGCTCTTTTGCGAGCTGCTCCTGCAGCGGATTCTTCACGCTGTTGGAGTAGAAGCCGATGCGGTCCAGCTGGTCCTTCAGCGCAGCCACGTAACGCGGATGGGTATGCCCTACGGAAATGACGGCGTGACCGCCGTAGAGGTCCAGGTACTCCTGGCCTTTGTCGTCCCATATCCGGCAGCCCTGAGCCCTGACGGGCGTGACGTCGAACAGGGAATATACGTCGAAAAGATTCATAAGTCCGAGTGTTAGAAGGCCGAAGCCTTGAGTCTGAGTCCGGTGTCCTCCGGCAGCCCGAACATAAGGTTCATGTTCTGCACTGCCTGGCCGGAGGCGCCTTTCAAAAGATTGTCTATCACGGAGTTGACAAGCAGACGGCCGCCGTGCTTCTCGACAGAGAGCAGGCATTTGTTGGTGTTCACCACCTGCTTGAGGTCTACATTGCCGGGGAATACGTGCGTGAAGACAGCGTCCTTGTAGAAGTCCGCGTAGAGCGCTTCGGCCTCGTCCTGCGACAGGTCGCAGGCGACGTGGGCCGAAGCCAGGATGCCGCGGGCGAAATCGCCGCGCACCGGTATGAAGTTCACCACCCCTTCGAAGCCCGGCTGGAGCCGGTGAAGGTTCATACCTATCTCCTTAAGATGCTGGTGCTCAAAGGCTTTATATACAGAGACATTGTTGTTCCGCCAGCTGAAATGCGTCGTGGCACCGGGCTTCACGCCAGCTCCGGTGGAGCCGGTGATGGCCGTAACCTCCACGTCCGAGCTCAGCAGGCCTGCAGCTGCCAGCGGCAGCACGGCCAGTTGTATCGCCGTGGCGAAGCAGCCGGGATTGGCGACGAGCTCAGCACCGACGGTACGGTCGCGGTTGATCTCCGGTAGGCCATAGACATAGCCGCAGCTCTCGTCGCGGAAGTCCTGGGCCAAGTCGATGACCCTGAGCCCCGCAGGGCGGGCGTTTTCAGCCCAGAAAGCCGTGCTCTTGCCGTGACCCGAGCAGAGGAACACCACGTCCACCGCGTCCAGGTCATATTCGCTGCTGAAACGCATCTCGGTATCGCCGAAAAGCCCGGAATGCACCTCCCAGAGCCTGTTGCCGGCGTTGCTGGTGGAGTGCACAAATGAAAGCTCAGCATCCGGATGGTTCAGGAGGATGCGTACGAGCTCCCCGGCGGTGTAGCCGGCACCTCCTATGATTCCGACCCTGATCATTTCTCAAGCTCTTCGCCCTCGTCGGGATGGGTGAGATAATATGCCCTGAGCGGGGTGGAGCTGACCTTGATGAAGCCCTTGGCATCCTCGCTGGTCCAGCCCTTGGCGCCCTCGCCGTACTCTCCGAGCTTGTTCTTCACCAGGTCGTCCGGCGAGTCCACGCCGACGGTAGAGAAGCCGTAAGGACGGAGCTCCATCGTGACGGTGCCGTTGACGTTGCGCTGGCTGCTCTCGAGCATGGCCTCGATGTCGCGCATCACGGGCTCGAGGTACTGGCTCTCGTGCAGGAACATTCCGTACCAGTTGGCCACCTGGTCCTTCCAGTACTGCTGCCACTTGCTGAGGGTGAACTTCTCGAGGAACTTATGCGCGGCGATGATGAGCATCGGGGCGGCGGCCTCGAAGCCGACGCGGCCCTTGATGCCGACGATGGTGTCGCCGACGTGCATGTCGCGGCCGACTCCGTAAGGGGCGGCTATCTCCTCGACCTTCTGCACGGCCTTGACGCCGTCGTCGAACTTCTCGCCGTTCACTCCGACGAGCACGCCGGCCTTGAACTCGAGGCTGATCTGCTCGGAGCCTTCCTTCTTGACCTGCTTGAGATAAGCGCTCTCGGGCAGGCCCTGCTTGGAGTCGAGGATCTCGCCGCCGCATATGGAAGTGCCCCAGAGACCTACGTTGTAGGAATATTTGAGCTTGGTGAAATCGGCCTTGAAGCCGTGCTCGTTCAGGTAATCGACCTCCTGCTTGCGCGAGAGGTTCATGTCGCGAGTGAGGGTGATGATTTCCATATCGGGAGCGGCCACGAGGAAGGTCATGTCGAAGCGGACCTGGTCGTTGCCGGCGCCGGTCGAGCCGTGGGCGATGGCCTGGGCACCGATCTCCTTGGCGTAGCGGGCCACTGCGAGGGCCTGGAAGATACGCTCGGACGAGACGGAAATCGGATAGGTGCCGTTGCGAAGGACATTGCCGTACACCATATACTTGATGCTCTTCTCATAGTACTCGGAAGTGACGTCCAGGGTGACGTACTTTTTGGCGCCGAGCTTGTAGGCGCGCTCCTCATTCTCCTTGAGCTGCTCCTCGGAGAAGCCTCCTGTATTGGCGCAGGCGGCATAGACGTCGTAGCCCATCTCCTTCGTCAAGTACATGATAGTGAAGGAAGTATCGAGGCCGCCGCTATAGGCGACGACGACCTTCTTGCGCCTGTCTTCGGGATGCTTGGCCGGGTCGTAGAGCATGCCGGTGCAGAGGCAGCGGGTGCAGTCGTTGCGGCAGAGGATGTCGTAGTTGATGCAGCTCTCGCAGCCCTTCCAGAAGGTCGGGTCGGTGGTGAGGTCGGAGAATGTCACCGGGACATAGCCGAGCTCGGTGTTGATCTTCATCACGGCTGCGCCGGTGGTGAGGCCGAAGATCTTGGCATCGGGGAATTTCTCGCGGGAGAGCTCGAAGGCCATCTTCTTGATGCGCTTGGCGACTCCCTGGCCGCGGTACTCCTCCTTGACGATGAGACCTGAATTGGCCACGAACTTCTCATGGTCCCAGGACTCTATGTAGCAGAATCCCACGAACTTGTCGCCGTCCATGGCGATAATGGCCTTGCCCTCGTTGATCTTCTGCTCGATATACTCGGGCTTACGCTTGGCGATACCGGTCCCGCGGACCTTGGTGGCGTCCTCGATGGTCTTGAGGATCTCGCTTACGTACTTGATGTGCTTCTCGGAAGCTACTTCGATCGTTACTGAGTTCATTTTATATACGTTTTATTGCTTTACCATGTATTCGATGCCCGGCAGGGCATAGGAAAGGGAGTCCAGCACCTCGGCGCGCTGGAACGACTCGCGGAGGATCAGCAGGACAGTGTCGTCGCCCGCGATGGTGCCCATGAGCGAGTCGATGTGAGCGGCGTCGATGATGGCTCCGATGACGCTGGCGTATCCGGGACGGGTCTTGACCACCGCGAACAAGGAAGAGAACTCTATGCTGACGATGCCCTCGGATGACAGACTTTTGGTAGCGGAGTCCTTGCCGCTCTCGGACACATAGGGCAGCCTGTAGCTGTAGCCGAAATCCGAGTCGTGCATCTTGACTATTCCCAGGGCTTTCATGTCCCTGGAGAGTGTAGCCTGCGTGGCAGCGAAACCCCTTTCATTGAGGAGTTCCTGCAATTCTTCCTGGCTGTGGACCATTCCCGCCTTGACGAGTTCCTTGATCGTGGCCTGTCTGCTGTTCTTGTCGTACATTGCTTGAATATTTATTCGGATACTGCTGCGAATATACGCATTTTTATTTAATATTCTTAAAAATTTTTAATTATTTGTATTCGTCCCAGGCTTTTATGGAGAGGTCGTCGGGCGAGAGGGTGCAGAAGGCCTTGATGAACGCCGTAGAGAGGCGGGCATTGGTGAAGAGCGGGACGTTGGCGTCGATGGCGGCGCGCCTGATGCGGTAACCGTTGTCGAGCTCGGTGTCGGTGAAGTTCTTGGGGATGTTGATGACCATGTCCACCTCGTGCGCCCGGATGAGCTCGGTCGCCGAAGGGCAGAGGCTGAGCATGACAGGGTTCTCGCTCTCGTCCGGGAAGAGGACGCGCCCGGCAGGTATGCCGTTGGCATGGAGGTACTCGCAGGAACCGCCCGTGGCCAGGATCTCGTATCCGTGCCGCGCGAGCATGTCGCAGGCAGAGAGCAGGTCGGCCTTCTGCAGGGCGTTGCCGGAAGAGATGAGTACACGCTTCTTCGGGATCTCGTAACCCACGGCGATGACGGACTTGAGAAGGGCTTCATAGACATCGTCGCCCAGACAGCCCACCTCGCCGGTGGAAGCCATGTCCACGCCGAGCAGCGGGTCGGCTTCCTGGAGGCGCGAGAAGGAGAACTGAGCCGACTTGACGCCGACGTAGCCGGGCCGCAGTGCCTCGGCGTCCACAGGAGCCGGATGCTGTCCTAGCATCACCTTGGTCGCCATTTCTATAAAGTTGACCTTCAAGACTTTGGAGACGAAGGGGAAGCTCCTGGAAGCCCGGAGGTTGCACTCGATGACGCGGACATTGTTGTCATTGGCCAGGAACTGGATGTTGAAAGGTCCGGAGATATGCAGCTCGGCGGCGATGCGGGCCGCGATGTCGTGGACCTTGCGGACGGTCTCGACATAGAGCTTCTGCGCCGGGAACTCGATGGTGGCGTCGCCTGAGTGGACGCCGGCATACTCGATGTGCTCGCCTACGGCGCACACGAGTATCCGGCCGCCGTCCGCCACGGCGTCGAACTCTATCTCCTTGCTGCGCGTCATGAACTTGCTGATGATCACCGGGTGCTCCGCCGAGACCTCCACGGCGCGCGAAAGGACCTTCAGGAGCCTGTCACGGTCGTGACATACGCTCATGGCCGAGCCGGAGAGCACGTAGGACGGGCGTACCAGCACCGGGAATCCGACTTCCGCGATGAAGCGGTCGACGTCCTCGAGGGTGGTGAGTTCGCTCCAGCGCGGCTGGTCGATGCCGAGCGCATCCACGATCGACGAGAACTTGTGCCTGTCCTCGGCGCGGTCGATGTCCTTCGCGGCCGTTCCCAGGATTTTCACTCCCCTCTCGGCCAGCTTCACTGCGAGATTGTTCGGTATCTGGCCGCCGACCGAGACGACCACGCCCCTGGGAGTCTCGAGGGAAATGATGTCCATCACCCTCTCGAGCGACAGCTCGTCGAAGTACAGGCGGTCGCACATGTCGTAGTCGGTCGAGACGGTCTCGGGGTTGTAGTTGACCATGATGCCCCGCCATCCCTGGCGGCGGATCTCCTGCATGCAGGACACCGAGCACCAGTCGAACTCGACCGAGCTGCCGATGTGGTATTCTCCGGACCCGAGGACCACGACGGAGCGTCCGTCGCCCTCATAATCCACCTCGCTTCGAGTGGCGTTGTAGGTGAAATACAGGTAGTTGGACTCCTCCGGAGTGGCAGCTGCCAGCGTCTCGATGCGCTTGACGGCGGGGACGATGCCGAGCGCCAGGCGCCTGGCGCGTACCGCATCTTCCTCC
>Ga0310696_10010266_pt1 | contig 10782 bp, 16 predicted proteins | sample AusTroGonzalo_MG_4_FD_203885 | JGI IMG/M metagenome (GOLD analysis project Ga0310696, IMG submission 203885) | Bovine rumen microbial communities from tropical cattle in Woodstock, Queensland, Australia - Gonzalo_02 (v2) (version 2) | ecosystem: Host-associated > Mammals > Digestive system >... | reverse complement strand
TTTATTGTGATAATCTGCTTGATGTGCGAGGTTATGCAATATTCGATTTAAACGATGTGGATAAAGTAATATTTGATTTCGTTGATAGTGATGGTGATGTTGCATCTTGGATGTTCGATAATTACCTTGTTGATGAAACAGACAGCATAATGACTGGTGAAGAAGTTATGAATAAACTGAATGAACAGACTATATTCTCAGATGAGAATTATGCTTTGCAATTACTTAAACGAACAATCGATGAATTAAAATACTTTACTGGATTATTCAAGGAAGATGAAGTTGATATTACGGTTCGTACTTTAATGAGAGATGTGGATTTATTTTTAGGTGCAGTAGAAGATAATGTTACTGGTTACATTGGAAGACTTATTGAAGAGAATGAGCTGTTAAAATCTGAACTCCACGATGTTGGTTCAACACTTGAAGAACAGATTGTTAAACTACAAAATGAGAACGAGCAGTTAAAAAGAAGATTAGATGAACTTAAAACATATGATAAAGAAGAATTTGCAGAAGCAGAACACATTAATGATATCTATAAAGAAAAAGGATTCTGTGGAGTTATAGCATATGCAAAAGACAAACTACAACATTATGGTGTTGTAAAAGAAGTTGAAAAAGGATTATGGGTAATGATTACTGGTGGTTGGTCAGATAATGAATTTTGGTTAAGTTGTTTAAATAATCCAATTTCAATGTTTGGTATGAAGCATTATCGTGGTTATCTGCGAGGAGGGGCTTTTTACTATACTGAAAAACCAAGAGGAAATGTTGAAATTATATTGAAAGGTGATGTGGAATGAAACAAACTGGTAACTATGGAGTAGATACAAAAGCAAAACTCTACACCGAAACCGAAATGGCTGATGAGATTGATAATCTTACCGGCTATCAACTGAATGTCCTTAAACTATTGCACTGCATAGCATCGTCCACAATGGGACATACTTACGAACAGAACATCTATCTTAAACTATTGGAAAATGAATTCTTTCCAGAGGAGGATTAATTATGACTATTGAATTCAAAGACTGCGAATACAGATACATCAATGAAGACGGAGATTACAGATGCAGAAATAGCGAATACTACTGCGACAACTGCAGGGAAAACATACACCTGAACTGCGACAACTACAATCCGAAAAAAGACTACTGCTTAAAGTTCTTCAAAGACAACATAAGCGGATTGAAGGAATGTCAGGAAAAGACAGTATTTTCAGATAAATCATTAAGCAGGAAGTGGTCTAATTGAACCAACATCAAAAAGACCTCAAACTCATACTCAACCTCACCAAATACCACTGCAACAGAGGAATGAGCAACGAGGAATACCAAGCATACAAAAGACTCGAAAAATACACACATCAAAAGTTACAATAACACAACACCAGAAACAAAAACCATCATCATGAAACTTCAACTGATCAACAACAAAATACTCAAAGAGGCATTCGAATCCATCAGCCACATAGTCGACGAAATCACAATGACCTGCGACAATGATGGACTGTATCTCAGAGCATTATCCAGAGACCACATCACATTCATCATCATGGATCTGAACAAAACATTATTCGACATCTTCGACTGCCAGACACCTGAAAAGATTGCAATCGACTGTACCGAATTCCATAAAATCCTCAAAAAATGCAAACCGTCAGACACACTGGAAATCGAAACAGACGAACACAATCTCACACTCGTTTTCAAAGGCGATGCCGACAGAACATTCCGCATCAGACAACTGGACCTTGAATATGAAAACCCCGAACCGCCGATAATACAATTCCCATGCACAATCGAACTGCCACCGTCACTCTTAAAGGACATAATCGGCGACATGGAAGTCTTTGCCGACAGACTCAATTTCAGTGTCGATGAGGATTACTTCATAACAACAACCGATGCCGATTTGGGCGATGCCGAAGTCAAATACTTGCACGGTGAAAACATCAAGGAATACTGTAAATCCTCATTCAGCATTCCAAAGCTCAAAGACATTTTAAGGGCAAGCAAATTCAGTGATAAATGCAAAATCCATCTCGGCAACGATACACCTATCAAGATTGAATTCATTGACAATGGCGGCACATTGGGTTATCTCCTCGCTCCAAGGTTAGAGACGGAATGAAAATGGCGAACTTCAACATTGTCGAGGACACCAAACCAAGATATCTTGACAAGTACGATGAATTCATAGAACTGTACCTTGACCCTGATATCAGAAAACCGGAACTCCTGAAACGGCTGGACTGGTCGAACAACACCTACAAACAGGCAAGGAGACATGCTGTCGAGAACGGTGATTTGCCTGATGACAAAAGGAAGAAACCGGTTTATTACTTTTATGCTCCACGGCATGACCGGTGGATTGTCGCCAAACGGAACAAATCCGTATTCCTGCAAGTCTACTGCTACACGGAAGAAGAGGCAATCGGTTTAAGGGATTATCTTGATGAACACGGCTGGACCCAGCGCAATGCGGACAAATTCAGAAAGGAATATTTGAGAAATGCTTATAAAAATCGACAACAGAGAAAAAAAGTCAAGGATTGAACATGCACAACGATATTACTCCAACGATGACGTCAGAGTGATGGAACTGCCTATCGGAGATTATATATTCGACAATCAGGTTGTCTACGAGTATAAGACTATCAGCGATTTTGTACAGTCAGTTAAATCCGGCAGAGTGTTCAATCAGGCTATCGATCAGACCACCATATTCAAATATCATTTCATAATCATCGTCGGAACGGAACGGGAACGCAGAGGCTACATCAACAGACTACGAAGTCTCGGCAATCCCAGTCTCTATTTCGACGAACGGAAATTCATCGGAGCCATAGCCCGACTCAACACATACACAACCGTAATACAGGCCAACAATGAAACCGAAGCATTCCAGTATATGAAATCACAGGCCAGAAAATGCCTCGACAACAAACACATCGTCAAGAGACTCGAAACAAAAACCGACAATCCCGCATTCAACTTCCTGATGAACATCAAACACATCAGCGACAAAAAGGCGGAACTGATTGTCGAGTCACTGGACCTTTGCAGTCTTGAAGACCTCCTGAACATGACAAACGATGACCTGCAGGGAATAAAAGGGATAGGTTCGAAAACAGCAGGCATCATAATGAAGGCGATACGATGATTGAAACATACACCCATCCGGACGCACCGGACATCTGTCTCGACATAGTGGACAGACTGGCAGGAACGGACAAGGAATTCAAACTCGTCCTGCAGTTATACTATCGGGACAGCCACACAGTAATCAGCCTCAAAAACGTTCGTGAAATCAGGTTCAATCAGAACTACATTGAAATCAAGCATGACTGCGGAAGCACCAGCTTCTACGCATACGACTTCATCGTCGAATATCATATAGTCAATGACATCATGGAGGTGCCGGAATGAGAGACATTGGATTTCTCCTGAAACTCTACGAAGACAACTACGTCAAAGGCGAAAGACGAAATCCTGAAACGCAAAAGAAGATAAGATACGAGTCATGGCGCAAGAACCGCCATCTATTATTCGACGAACTATTGCTGGAAATCCCAATCGAACTCAACACTAATCAGATTAAGGTCATCAGATATATGATTGACGAGTTCAACGATGATTTCGGAGCATTACACCGCAAAAGCAGTGATGAATGTATAATCCTCGCATTCATGTTCTACCTCATCAAAATAGAGACACCCGGAATACGTTTAACCGATTACCGCATATGCACCAGGTACGGTCTCACCGATGCAGTCTTCGAAGTCATACTATGCAGACTCCTATTGTCATTTATGGGCAAATGCCGTATCCGACCGACCAGTCACGGCAAGGACGAACACGACATACTGTCAAGGGAGGGCAAACGATGATTATCGAATGGCGAAGCACAAAACTCCAGGACAATCCCGAAGTTGCGGACATGATCCGTGACCTGACTGAAGATGATGTGCTCATCATGACGAACTGCCGGTACATGACTGTGCAGGGCAAGTTCGGAAACTATCGCAAACGAGTCGATTATGAGGTCAATCTCAAAGATGTGAAGAGGATTATCCTTTATGACAGATATATTATATTTGTTGTTGATAATACTGATAATGATAGTGTTATTAGAGTAAATATCACTAATCAGTTTTTTTATCAATTAGATTGAATATACCCATAGGGGTATAGGTATAGTGGTTTTTCGATAATCCCACTACTACTGCCTAACTAACTAATAAGGAAAGAATGTTTTATGTGCAATGATTTCAACCCTGAAAAATGTCCTGAATGCGAAACGCTCACAATCACCTTAAGTCATGACAAGTCATATGAATACTGCACAGTATGCGGACTTATTACACGTGCCAGTATCGAATACGTAGCGGGGCAAAGGATTGACTTGCCCTACGGCATTCTCATCCTTTGATTCAGAGGTGTACACAAATGGACATAGGAAATATTTCAACAATAGTGAAATGGATAAGCATGATGGTTGCGGGATGGTTCATTGGACTGCTTGCGAGTAACGGGTTGAATTTCGGAGTCGATGCGGAGACATTAAGTGCCGTTATCGGAGCATTCATTTTCCTTATCATCGGATATATTGATGCCAAATACCCGAACACATTCAAATTCCTCGACAACGGGCAGGAAACCGTCATCACCGGTGAAGAGCCTGTCCTGAATGATGAATATGAGTGTGATGCGGATGACCAATAATCAACAACAGACATGTTATTATGAGAAACGGTTCAGTTTACTCGAACAGGACGTCGCAGAATTAAAAGCAAGAATGGATGTCAAGAAAGAGGACATTCATGAAATCAACAAGGAATTGGTGACCGAAAGACAGCAGCAAATCGAATTAATCGAGAAAGTGACAGAAGTGACAGTATTATTAAGAGCGTCACAGGAGCAGAGAAAGGCCAACAACAAACGATTTGACGATATTGAAAACAAGGTCGATGAACTGCAGAAGGAAGTTACTGAAACAAAGGATACAATGACTGACCTTATCGCAAGTCAGAGGAGTTTCAGGAATACTGTTGTTGTCGGCGTTCCTATTATTGTAGGTATAGTCGGTCTTATATTTCATTTTATATAGTTTTGTTTTGTTAAGAGAGTTGAAAATATAACAATGTTAATTTTTTAGTAATTTTCAAAAAATAGATATGGTGTTTCAAATGGTGCAGAAAACATACGATAAACCGATGAAAGGCGAATCTGCAAAAATGTTTGCGAGATTTCAAATTTATCTTAAACTTGCACCGGAAGAACGGTCATACAGGAAAGTTGCCGAAATATTAAATGAAAAATCCAATCACAAAAATTCACAAAATGTGAACAATAGGCAAAAAGTCACCGAAGAAACTTTGAGAAAAAATGCTGAAAAATGGTGTTGGAAAATACGTGCTGAACTGTACGATGCGGATATGCGAATACAACAGATGGAAAAAGACAAGGCAGAGTTCAATGCCATTACTGATGAGATAATCCAATCCTACAAATCAATCGTTACTCAATGCAAAAATATGGTTCAGGAAATAGCTGAGAAACCGTACAAGACAAACGGCGAACCGTACAGTCTTGCGAGCAAAATCAAAATGCTGTATGAACTCGGGGCCACATTGAAAGTTGCAAATGAACAGGTCCGTCTGGCTTATGGATATTCCACAACTAACAATGACATCAACATTGATGCCAATGTGAATGCCGATGTTGGAATCACTACTGAGGAGGCTTTGAAAGAAAATGAAGATTCAATTTCAAGATTTATCAGTAGACGACTTAAAAAGACAGACTAACCTGCTTGTCGAGACGGTCTATAAAAACAAGTATATTCCTGAAAGCCATCGAAAACCGTTTGACCAGCAGATTGATTTTTTGACATATGATTCGGAAGAACTGTTGTATGGCGGTCAGGCTGGAGGAGGCAAAAGTGACGGATTGCTGATGGCTGCATTGCAGTATGTTCATGAAAAGAATTATGCTGCTTTAATTCTTCGTAGAACTTACCAGGATTTGAGTCAGCCGAATGCTATTATGGACCGTGCAAAGAAATGGTTGGCGCCATTTGTCAGCAGTGGCGAAGTTCATTGGAATGCTCAGACAAAAACATTCACGTTTCCGTCCGGTGCGACATTGAGTTTCGGATATCTTGCTCATGATAATGATTTGGATCAGTACCAGGGTTCGGAACTTCAATTCATAGGATTTGATGAATTGACTCAGTTCACCGAAAAGCAGTACACTTATCTGCATTCAAGGCTGAGGAAAGTCAAGGATTCTGATGTGCCTTTGAGAATGCGTGCAGGTACAAATCCCGGTGGTCGAGGTCATGAATGGGTAAAGGCCCGATTCATTACTGGTCCGATACCGTTTATACAATCTGCTTATACTGATAATGTTTATCTTGATACTGGAGAATATCGTAAATCCCTTGAAAAGCTTGATGAATTGACAAAACAGCAATTGATGCATGGTGATTGGGATATTCAGATACTTACTGGTCTTTTGATTAACCGTGACAGACTTGAAAAGAACCTCGTTCCTTTGACTGATGAATTCCGACCGGTGTTCTCAACTATTGGAATTGACCCTGCTGGTGATGGTCAGGACCGTTTTGCGATGTCCTGTCTGACATTTTTTGAAAATCAGAAGATGGTTCTGACTGATTTGAATTCGACAGTCAAAGGCCAGCAGGCCAACTCTGTTTTAAGGAATTTCATCATGAAGAACCGGAGATTCAATCCTGTCGTGGTTAACTTTGAAGCTGAACCTGGAAGTGACAGTGACAGGGCGTTGGATTATTGGAAAGGTGTGCTGGGCGATTTGATACCTGCAAACAATATCAGAAACACCAGGGCCAGTACGACCGGCAGTAAATATTTGAGGGCACAACCTCATGCATTGGCCGTACATGAAGACCGTTTATTTTTCAATCAAGATTTATTGAATCATTTTATCGACAAATACAGTCCATTGAACAGTTTATTTAATCAGTATGTTTATGTCAATCCGAGCAAAGAGGAAATGAAAAAGTATTCCAGTCCGGATGAACTGGACAGTCTCGGATATGCATTTATTGCTATGGAGGATTTACTGAAAGGACAAACAACAATGACTGTCGGAACAAGAATAGGAGCATAATATCATGATTATTCAAGGACAACCTGTCAATCAGGAACTGGCAGTGATACGAAAGAGCATTGCCGACAATCTGAAAAACAAAAACTCATTCGAGTCCGAAAACACCGATACGGCAACAACCACAATCGAACTTCAGCCGCCAATCGGAATGAATGAGTGCTTATATGTATTCAAGAACTCCAGCCATGTTGCGAAATGCTGCCGGATACTTGCCGCAGACGTTATCTATAATGAAATAACACTGACACCTGACACAATGGACGAACCTTCCGAATCTCTCGTCAATCAGGTCAGAAAAATCAACGAGTATCTCATCGACAATATAGATGAACTGAACTATATCGCCATCGATTACAATTATGCCGGCTGGGCCGCACTGGAATACACTTGGAACAATACCCGTTTCAAACTCAAACAGATACCAATCCACACCTGCAAGATAATCCGTGACCGTGTACAGGGAATGGACGTTTACCTGCTCAAACAGCAGATTAACAGCAAAATACATTTCTTCAAGATAATGGGTGAAAAATACCCTGACGATTTTGTCCATTACGACGGACAGAAACTGTCACATGCATCACTTATCGGCGGAGACAACATTTATCAGTTTTTCAGTCTGCCACGTTGGATACAGGATTATCAGGAAATCCTCACTGAAATCGCAATCAGCGAAAACGATTACAAAACCGTGTCAAACGGGAATATTTCAAGCGGTATCCTGAACATCAACTTGGAACCGCAGATTGCACCGCCAATCAAGTATGATGAGAACGGCAATCCGGTCGCACAGAAGACCCGTGAGGAAGTCATCAGCAGTGAACTGCAATCCGCCAACAGCGGAACCGCCGTGATATTCACTGAGTCCAACAGACCAGTCAGTCTGGATTATGTCAGTCTCGCAAACAGCAATCACAGTTACCTGTCCGACCTTGGAGACAAATGCCAGCAGGCCGTACTGAACGATTATAATATTCCATTGGTCCGTCTGATGATTAATACTGACAAAGAGTCAATGAACAGCAATAAGACTGCCTCGATTTGGCAGATATACAATCTCAACCTGATGAACGAACAGAAAATCTACAAACAGTTCATCAAAGAACTCATCTACGAATTATACAGTCTCAAAGTCGATGTCGCAATGACAGTCCCGATTTTCAGTGACATGAGAGAAACCGAAGTCAGCCTTATCAGTCAGGCATGGAATGATGGAGCATTGACATTGAAACAACTGATTGAAGGATTATCCGAATACCTGACAATCATCGACTTGAACGATTACGATTTCACAGTCAACCCTGACTTATGGAGTTTTAGGAAAATCCCCGAACTCAACGAGACAATGTCCGACGATGACCTCGCATTAATCGAAAGCATAGAAGCACAACTCAACGGAGTGTGACTTGAATGAGAATTGCATATAAGCACGATTTGAAAAACTACTTGGCAAATCGTAGGATTGCAGCAATTCAGAAAGGCCAAAGGCGAAATCATACCAAAATCCAATTAATCAACAACCGCCTCGTCGACAAGAAGATATTATCGTGGAATGATGAGTTTTCAACCGACCTATACGATCCATATAATCAGGACACAATCGCCGCCGAAATCGGTGCACTGAACCGACTGGCAACCGCCAAGGATTTGCAGCGGATACTTAAACATTCCGTCATTCAAAGGAATGTTGAAACCGAAGCCGAAGCCGCAAAAGTCATCAACAGCGTAAAGGACAGTCTGTCACAGATTGAAGCCGAACGGGTAGTCAAGAACCTTGACTATATCGAACAGGTCATGACCAATGCTGATGTCGACATTGCCAAATATGAGGCATTGATTGACAAACTGCCACATCAGGTCAGCCGTAAGGAAGTTCTGCGAAAGTGCATATTGGGCGGTGAGGATTTGCCTCCGTCCAAAAGGCAGAGGTGGCTTGAACGCAATCTTGCACGTGGCGAGTCCTATAACAAGAAGTACAGTTATCGTGAACTGAACCAGTTGTCAAGGGATTTGGAACGGTATAAGACTAATCGGCTTGATTATGAAGTTGCCAAATTAGAAAATGCTCAAGCCGACCGTGAAGGCTACGAACCTGTCAATCAGACCAAAACATGGATTTGGTCGACTCTTGAGAATACTCGTCATGAAGACCTTGATGGTGAGACAATTCCTTTGACTGAGAAATTTGAAGTTGTCAACAGTCAGAACGGCGATACTGATTATTTGCGTTTTCCCGGGGATATAGACCAAGACCACAATAATTGTTCAAATATCTGTGGATGTGGCTGTTCTTACGAAATTAATTAACTACACTTTTCATTTTTACATTTTAACCCATTAGCGAATGCTATAAAACCGGAGGATTGATATTATGCCATTACTCTGCAAGCAAAAAGCATTATACGTCAAGGGCTGTGTAATACCGAACGGCATTACAGACAGTCAGGGCGACTGCTTACATGCTGAAGAAATCAAACGAATTTTCACAACATTCAACAATCAGGATAATTTTGAAGTTTTACACGATGACATCGCCATACCGGAAGTGTCATTGCTTGAAAATTATATTTCCACTGCTGATGAAAGCATCGGAACATTAATCGTTCCTGCTGGAAGCTGGAATTGTGTAATCAGAGTCGACAATCCTGAAATAAAGGAAAAATTGTTGACAGGCGAATTAGGGGGCTTAAGCCTCTCAAACAGAATTGCTGAAAGATGCAAGGCAAATCTCCGTGGCATCATCAGATACAAAGATGTCGCCGATGCCGAATGCATAATCCCGAAATGGATAAGTTTCGTCGAAAGCGGTGCAAACGGATACCCGTTGCATGTCATGGATTACAATGTCTATATTCTGAAAAGCAAGGATGTTGAATTTGAAAAAGATGGAGGAAAAATAATGGACTTCAAAGAATTCTTAACTGGTCTTAAATCCTTGATAAAAGAAGCAGAAGCTCCTGCAGAAGAAGAACCTGCTATCGAAAAAGAGGATGAAAAGACCGAAGAGGAAAAAGCAGAAGAAACTCCAGTCGAAGAACCGGCTGAAGAAGAAACTGCTGATGAAGAACCAGTGGTCGAAAAAGCCGAAACCACTGAAGAAGAAGAAGAAGCCGAAACTCCAGCTGAAGAAGAACCGGCCGAAATCGAAAAAGCCGATGAAACTCCAGCTGAAGATGAAGCGGATGAACCTACTCTTGAAGAACGTGTTGCCAAATTAGAAGAGGCAATCGCAAAACTCACAGCCGAACCTGAAGAAGAAGCCGAAGAGGCCGAAACCGAAGAGGAAACTGAAGAGGAACCGGAAGATGAGGACACTCCAAAAATCACTAAATCCGAAAAAGTGGTTATTGAAGAAACCAAAACTCCACAAACCAGCAATTACTACGAAATGACTGGAAGAGACCCATTGACCGGTTTAAAGATTAGGAAATAATCAGAATACCGAAAAAATACAGACTAATTTTTTTTACAGACTATAAAAAAGATGTGATTAGATATGATAACAAAAGCTGATATTGACGCAAACAAACCTGTGATTGTCAAATGGGATAAACCATTACAATCCTCAGGCGTAGCAACCGACGGTGTAATCGCTGGACAGGCCAGTGAATTCATCACCAGA
>Ga0310696_10010265_pt1 | contig 10783 bp, 5 predicted proteins | sample AusTroGonzalo_MG_4_FD_203885 | JGI IMG/M metagenome (GOLD analysis project Ga0310696, IMG submission 203885) | Bovine rumen microbial communities from tropical cattle in Woodstock, Queensland, Australia - Gonzalo_02 (v2) (version 2) | ecosystem: Host-associated > Mammals > Digestive system >... | reverse complement strand
AACACGGTATTGACCACAAGGCCGTGTATAGGCCGCCATGTGCCTACGTCGGAAATTCAGGCGGGGTTAGTTACTTCGGCGGGGCAATTTGTTTCCCATTTATAGAGGAAAGGTAGTTATTTTTGTTGTAATCTCCAAATTTGTGGGGGAATTTTATCTACAAGTGGAGCGGAATACGGGACTCGAACCCGCGACCCTCGGCTTGGGAAGCCAATGCTCTACCAACTGAGCTAATTCCGCCTGTAAATCTAAAAAGAAAGGAACAACGCTGTTCCCCTTGACTTTGAGCCGATACCCGGACTCGAACCGGGGACCCACGCATTACGAATGCGTTGCTCTACCAACTGAGCCATATCGGCATTCCGCTCATTTGCGGCTGCAAAGGTAAGCATTTTTTCTATTCCCAACAAATTTTTCAGTCTTTTTTTTCCAAATACTAAAAAAAAGAAGCCCCAATGCCCACATTATGGAAATTTCTTCTTACCTTTGCCCCCATAATACCTATTTATTATATATGCAATATCGGATTATTGTCCTCTTTTTTATACTTTCCTGCTGTCTGACGGCAAGAGGCCAGCAACCTGAAGATTTCCGTGTCGACACGCTCAGCGATGCTGTATTCAGCCGCATGTTGGGCAAAAGTTTCCCTGAAGGATGTACGGTGGCACGCTCCGACCTGCGTCTTCTCAGCGTGCTCCACTACGATGCTGACGGTAGTACGAGACACGGACAGATGGTCTGCAACAAAGCCATTGCCTCCGACCTGCTCGACATCTTCCGCCAACTCTACGAAGCCCGCTACCCCATAGAACGCATGACGCTCATCGATGACTATGATGCCGACGACGAACGTTCGATGACAGCCAACAACACATCGTGCTTCTGCTTCCGTCAGGTGGCGGGCAGCAAGAAGCTGTCAAAGCATGCACAGGGACTGGCCGTAGACATCAACCCGTTGTACAACCCTTGTGTGAGAAAGAAAAGCGACGGCAGCACCACCGTTGAGCCCGTCGCTGGTGCGCCCTATGCTGACCGCCGCAAGCCCTCGCCCTACAAGCTGAAGCGCGGCGACCTGTGTTATCGTCTGTTTGTGGAGCACGGTTTCCATTGGGGCGGAGAATGGAAAACCGTCAAGGACTACCAGCACTTTGAACGCTAGTGGGGAAAAACTCTATTGGTTAAGACGAACTATGGGGAGTGAACGGGAGTGAAGGGGGAGTGAAAAGGAGTGAAAGGGACGATACCTTTATGGGTAGCAAAAGTAACGTCCCTTTCACTCCCCCTTCACTCCCCTTTCACTCCCTCTACACTCCTTATTATAAGTGATCCCACTTATTCGTAGTCATCGATGACGGCATTGGTGAAATCCATCATAGGTTTGGCTGCGCGGAATATCCGCTCCATCTCGTCAAGCCATCCATCGCCCTCGAAAAATGTCTCAGGGACATGATGCCACACGCAGTAGTCCTTCAGTCGCAGATACTTAACATGCTCATAGTCACGTGGAAAACCGCTAGGACATGATTTCAGTTTAGTCATGCCAAAGCCTTGCGGCGAACCCCAACTGGCATCCTCCGGCCCGTCGAAAAAACGGAGGAACTCCGCACTCTCTACACAGCGCAGCCAATCCGCCTCGTTGGCCATTATTTCGTTGCGACAGGCAGTGAGGATGTTTGTAGGCAGCCAGTAGTTACCCACAGCCAGCACGCAGCCATCGGGTTCCACATGCATGTAGTACCCGCCACGAAGGGCTTTCTTCCCGTGGGCATTGAAGTAGGCTCCGAAATGGTTCTTGTAAGGCGACTTATCAGGCGAGAACCTTGTGTCGCGGTAGAAGCGGTAGGTGCAGTCCTTTAGCGGCTGACGCGCTATGTCGGGGTCGAAGCCAATGATGCGCCCACGCGCCTTCTCCACAGCCGTCTCCCACTCACGCCGGGCAGCGTCGTAGGCTGCGCGATGCTCCTGAAACCATGCACGGTTGTTGTTGGCCATCACGTCGCGCAGAAAGGAAATAATAAGCTTTATGTCCATGCAATTTTCTTTTTAACAACTTTTATAACGTCTATATCTGTGAAAAATTGTACCTTTGTCGGCAAATTGCGTTAAACCTTAAAGATAATCATTATGTTACAGGAAAAAGACCTAAAGCAGATTGCCCAGCGTGGCATTAGCGAAGAGCAAATCAAGACCCAGTTACACCAGTTTGAGACAGGCTTCCCCTTCCTTAAGCTCGAAGCCGCAGCCGCCGTAGGACGTGGCATCGTTGCCCCCACGGAGGCAGAGCGCAAGCAGTACGTCAGCGCATGGGAGCAGTATAAGGCCGCCGGACGCCGCATCGTGAAGTTCGTTCCTGCCAGTGGTGCCGCCAGCCGCATGTTCAAGAACATGTTCGCCTTTGTAGACGCCCCCTACGATGTGCCCACCACCGACTTCGAGAAGAAATATTTCGACGAGATAGAGAAGTTTGCCTTCTACGACGCGCTCGATGCCGCCTGCCAGAAGAATGAGGGCAAGGGCATCAAAGCCCTGATGGCCGAAGGCAATTACAAGGCCGTGGCTGCCAACATGCTCCGTAAGGAAGGCCTGAACTACGGCCAGCTGCCCAAGGGCATGTTGCTCTTCCACAAGTATGCCGAGGGAGCCCGCACACCGATGGAGGAGCACCTCGTCGAGGGAGCCCTCTATGCCGCCAGCAATGGTGAGGCCCACGTGCACTTCACCGTCTCGCACGACCATCTGGAGTTCTTCAAGCAGAAGGTGGCCGAGAAAGCCGACGGCTTCGCACAGAAGTATGGCATCAAGTACGACATCACCTTCTCCGAGCAGAAACCCTCTACCGACACCCTCGCCGCCAACACCGACAACACCCCCTTCCGCGAGGACGACGGCTCGTTGCTCTTCCGTCCCGGAGGCCACGGCGCACTCATCGAGAACCTCAACGAGATAGAGGCCGACGTGGTGTTCATCAAGAACATAGACAATGTGGTGCCCGACCGTCTGAAGCCCGAGACCGTAGAGTGGAAGCAGGTCATCGCCGGCGTGCTCGTCACCCTGCAGCAGAAAGCCTTCGACTACCTGCGCATCCTCGACCACGGTGCCACCGATGCCCAGCTACAGGAGATAGCACAATTTGTAAAGGACTGCCTGTGCGTAGACCCGAAGGACAATGTGGTCGACGCTGGCTACCTGCGCAGCAAGCTGGACCGTCCCATGCGCGTCTGTGGTGTGGTGAAGAACGTCGGCGAGCCTGGTGGAGGCCCCTTCCTCACCTACAATCAAGACGGCACCGTCTCGCTGCAGATTCTCGAGAGCTCACAGATTGACACCAACAACGAGGAGTACATGAAGATGTTCACCCAGGGCACCCACTTCAACCCCGTAGACCTTGTCTGCGCCGTGAAAGACTATCTTGGAAAGCCCTATCATCTGCCCGACTTCGTGGACAAGACCACCGGCTTCATCTCCTCGAAATCGAAGGGTGGAAAGGAACTGAAAGCCCTCGAGCTGCCCGGTCTCTGGAACGGAGCCATGAGCGACTGGAGTACCGTCTTCGTAGAAGTTCCCCTCGGAACCTTCAACCCCGTGAAGACCGTCAACGACCTGCTCCGCCCGCAGCATCAGGGATAAGCCCACAGGCCAAACCTACCGACTAAGCTGAGCCAACCAGCTGACATCGACTCATTATTGATACGTCCGAAAGAAGATAAGAAGATAATCTAGAAATAATCCCGCGATTCTTTTGTGAGTAGCGGGATTTTTTTGTTATGCGAACCTTCGCATAACAAAAAGTTTCCGAGATTAATCTACGGAGCGGCTTTTTTCTCTCCTTAGGGGATCACGACCTTGCGGCCTCCGTGGATGTAGAGTCCCTTCTTCGTCGGCAGGCCGTCGTCGAGCTGCACGGTGAAGCCCGTAGTTTCGGAGGTATTCTGGATGGTCACCTCCTTCGCGCCGGTGCTGTAGCCGAAGCCGTCGCCGCTGCGCACGAAGATGAGCCTCGTACCGTTCGTTAAGCCACCGACTTGCTCAGCGGTGAATGTGTAGGTCACTTGATTGCGGATAATCCATTTCCTATAATTTTTCGATTCTATTTTTTTATAATTTTGAGCGAAGCGACCATAGGAAAAGTTTACCCGCCTATTTTGCTGAAATGTAAAAAAAAAGTGCAGAAAAAAGTATTCCTAAAAGATGACCATCTAGCGCAAAAACCTGCCCAAACTGGCTGTTTTTTGCAGGAATCTCGCTTCATAACCCTGCACAAATCCCCCTCTTTTGTGCAGAAAGTGGCTTAAAATTACAAAAACTTAACACTTGTTTGCCCTTATTTCGCTTAAAACTGGTGTTTTTCGTGGTTGGGAAATACCCCGAAAAAGGGTGTTCGAGGCGTCCGTTGTGGCCTTTTTGGAGCCAAACAGCCAGTCTAATGGTAGTAAGTGAGCGGGTTTGTAGTAGAAAAGCACTGGTTTTGTTCAACAAAAGCTATGGTTTTGTACTACAAAAGCTATGGTCTTGTACTACAAAAGATATGGTCTTGTACTACAAAAGCTATGGTTTTGTACTACAAAAGATATGGTCTTGTACTACAAAAGATATGGTCTTGTACTACAAGACCACCTTTTTCGGTAAAAACCGACTAAAACGAAACAGTTTTAAGGGGCAAGGAAACCATAGCTGAGCAGTAGCGTGAAAAACGCGGAAACGACCCCTGTCAAAACTAGCCCAAACGCAATCCACTAAGCACCTCATTCAAAAAATCGGATTCTCAGAGGGATCAATGTAAAGATTTTTCAGCACGACCTTTGTTAAACTCTACGGATTATTTTTGTCTACGGAGGTTTGGAGGAAGGGAGGGCTGCGCGTGGTTTCTCCTTATCTCCATGCCTCCGTAGAATGTCTAAGGAGTTTAGGAGTTCAGGAGTTTTCCTTCGGGTCATCGGCGAAGCCGACACTCCTTGACTCCCTGATTCCGTAGAATATTTTTTCTAAGGAATTTAGGAATTTAACTTGGATTATTCATACTCTTTTCAACAACGGATTTTACGGATTACACGGATTATACAGATTATAATGGATTTCACGGATTTCTTTCATATTCGATGAGGGGATTATAAATAATCCGTGGAAATCCGTGAAATCAGTTTTAATCCGTTGTTTTACTATATTGCCATGAATAATGTAGGTTAGGAAGCTACGCGCAGCCACTCCTTGACTCCTTGACTCCTTAGAAATAATTTAATCCTTAGGGTATCACAACCTTGCGGACTCCGTGGATGTAAAGGCCCTTCTTCGTCGGTTTCCCGTCAAGGTGCACGCCGTCAAGCGTGTACCACGCGCCAGCCTCATTTTCAATCTTCAATCTTCCATCTTCAATCTCCTTGATGCCCTGCGACTCTCCCTCGCTGTCACCGAAGTTGAGGCGGAATGCGCGGACACCATTGGCGGGGTCACCTGCCTCAATGCCGTTCAGCTGGAAGTAGGCGCGGAAGGCGCCGACGCTAGGATAGACGGGATGAGCGGGGTCGCTGAAGTCGGGCTGCGGGTAGTAGAGCGTGTTGTTGCTGCCGAGGAAGAGGACGCTGCGGTCAGTATCGGTGAACGTTATAGCATCGTAGGTGCCCTTGAAGGTCACGCTGCCGTCTCGGCTGGTGGCGCTCTGGTCGGCAGGATCCTCGTTCTGGATGGTGACAGCGTGGAAGACGGGGGAATCGATGGGGTCTCCCGTGGTCGTCCACTTCACGATGTAAGCGTGGCCGGCATTGATGGAATGAGCATCCACGAAGTCGAGGGTGAGGGTGCCGGTCTTGGCATCGAAGCCAGTGTTGCAGCCCGTGCTGTTGCCCAGCTCCATCAGCGTGGCACCAGCGAAGTCCGCGTGCGCTGCTATCTGCTCCGCCGTAAGGCTGAACGGCAGGCACAGCGTGTTCCACGCGCCGTCCTTATAGAGCGTGCGACCCTGCAGCGTCACGTCGGCAATGTAGCCGTGATTGTTGCTAATAACGGTGCTGTTGTCATCAGCATCTGCCAATGAAATAACTCGCAGAATCGTCACCGTCAGGTCGAGGCCACTCGAATTACTGGAATTCATCGCGTAGAAGTAGAGCGTCATGGCGTTGCCGCTACTGGTGACGGTGGGGATGGGGATAGTGATGATATGATCTGGGTTGTTATCGGGTGAACTGCTCACTGCATCTATCAGCTTCGTGCCGCTGGCTGCGCCGTTATCATAGACGGTCAGTTGGTCAACTCTAAATGTCGTGATGCTGCCCGAGAGCTGGAGCACGCAGCCCGCAGGAGCGGTCAGTACGAGGGTGCCGCTGCAGATGTTGCTATAGTTGCCGTCCTTGCCGCCGTCGTCGTACACTTTGAACGACTGTACGCACGTGGGGATGGTGGCCACCAAGCTGCCCGTAGCAGGCATGTTGATGTAGAATTCGTCGTCGGCAGTCCAGTTATCGGTGAACGTCGGGGTGACGGTGACGTCGGCGTTGGGCATCCTGAATGTGGCGGTGTTGGAGTACCAAGCGTACGTCGTAGCGACGCTATTGTTGTCGGCATCGGTCACGCTGATGCCGCTGAGCCTGTAGCCGTTAGCGGGCATGGCCGTCAGGGTGACGGGCTGGCCTACACTGGCCGATGTCGCGCTCACCCCACCTACGCTGGCCGTGACGGTGCCGCCTGTGTCGGGATTGTTCAGGGTGATGGAGTACTTTGACTGCGTAATGGGATCGACCACCCTCACGGTCAGGTCGAATCCATAGCCGGTTGCGTGGAACAAGTTGACCATATGGAAGTCGAGCGTCATGGCGTTGCCACTGCTGATGACGGTGTGGATATCAGTTTTGCCCGAAGTTCTGAGCAACTGCATACCGCTGGCCTCGCCGTTGTCATAGACGGTTAGAAAGTCGTCGATATGCGTATCGATGCTACCCGAAAGTTCCAGCACGTAGCCCGCAGGAGCGGTCAGGGTGAGCGTGCTGTTGCTTCCAACGGCGTAGTCGTCCGTGCTGTTGCTTCCAACGGCGTAGTCGTCGTACTTGCCTCCGTCATCGTACACCTTGAACGACTGCACGCCCGTGGGGATAGTCACCGCCTTGCTGTCAAGAGCGGGCATGTTGATGTAGAGTCCGCCGTCGGCAGTCCAGTCGTTGGTGAACGTCGGGGTGACGGTGACAGCCGTATTGGGCATGGTGAATGTGGCGGTGTTGGTGCCTGTGTACCAGCGCATGTCCGTTATGGCCACGCTGTTTCCCAACTCGTCTGTCGCGCTGATGTCGCTGAGCAGATAGCCGCTGGCGGGCGTTGCCGTTAGGGTGACGGTATGTCCTTCTCTGGCCGATGCCGCGCCCACGCCGTCGACACTGGTCGCAATGGTGCCCCCAGTGTTGGGATTGTTCACGGTGATGGTATTCAGCAGCGCATTGGGATCGACCACCCTCACGGTGAGGTCGAGTCCGGCTCTGGTGTATGAGCCGTTAGAATGGAAGTAGAGCGTCATGCTCTCGCCGCTGCTGGAGACAGCCTGGATTTCACTTTGTACACTGTGCAATTTGCTGGCCAGCTCAGTGCCGTTGGTGTCATCGCCATCATAGACGGTCAGATAGTCATCATCATAATCCGTTAATGTTGATGTACTGATGGTACCCAAGAGTTGGAGCACAAAGCCGCTGGGGGCGGTCAGGGTGAGCGAGCCACTGCAGTTGTTGCTATAGTTGCCGTACCTGCCGCCATTGTCGTACACCTTCAACGACTGCATGCCCGTAGGTAGGGTAAGCGTCCTGCTGCCCGTCGCGGGCATGTTGATGTAGAGTCCGCCGTCGGCAGTCCAGATGTTGGTAAATGTCGGCACGATGCTGACCGCCGAGAATGGCATGGTGAAGGTGGCGGTGTTGGTGCCTGTGTACCAGCGCATGTCCGTTATGGCCACGCTGTGTCCCACCTCGTCTGTCGCGCTGATGTCGCTGAGCAGATAGCCGTTAGCGGGTGAGGCCGTCAGGGTGACGGTCTGGCCTCCACAGGCCGATGTTACGCCCACGCCGCCGACACTGGCGGTGACGGTGCCGCCCGCTGCCGGATTGTCAATGCCAATGGCATACGCCGCGTTGGTTTCGGCCACGCTCACGGTGAGGTCGACACCTGGGTTGGTGAATTCACTGTTAGAATATAAGTAGAGCGTCATGCTCTCGCCGCTGCTGCTGACAGTCTGGATTTCACTCTGCCCACTGCCCTTGCTGGCCAGCTCAGTGCCGTGGATGTCATCGCCATCATAGACTGTCAGATAGTCACCATTATTTATTTTGGTGGTGCCCGAGAGGTGGAGCACGAAGCCGCTGGGGGCGGTCAGGGTGAGTGTGCCGCTGCAGTTGTTGCTATAGTTGCCGTACTTGCCGCCATCGTCGTACACCTTTAACGACTGCATGCCCGTAGGTAGGGTAATCGTCCTGCTGCCCGTCGCGGGCATATTGATGTAGAGTCCGCCGTCGGCAGTCCAGATGTTGGTGAATGTCGGCACGATGCTGACCGCCGAGACAGGCATGGTGAAGGTGGCAGTGTTGGTACCTGTGTACCAGCGCATGTCCGTTATGGCCACGCTGTTGCCCGCCTCGTCTGTCGCGCTGATGTCGCTGAGCAGATAGCCGTTAGCGGGCGTGGCCGTCAGGGTGACGGTCTGGTCTCCACAGGCCGATGTCACGCCCTCGCCGCCGACACTGGCGGTGACGGTGCCGCCCGTAACCTGCCCAATATTGATAGGAAAGTATTCGGCGGGTTTATACACCGTCACGGTGAGGTCGTATCCGGCAGCAGCCGTAGTACGATCAGGAGCAGAGAAGGTGATTGTCGCGCTTTGCCCTTCGGTATTACAGCCAATGGTAGTTGTTCCGGCACTAACAACACTTGCAATTTGGGTGCCCCCCGTAGTAGTCCCCTCATATACAATAAGTCCTTGGCGCCTGGTTGATGTAACAACATCTCCGGCAATGTGGAGTATGTATCCACTGGGAGCGGTCAATGTGAGCTGGTCGTTGCTTGAAATAGTGAAATCACCGTTTTTGCCTCCATTGTCGTACACTTTGAAGGTGGTGATGCCCGAAGGAATGGTGATGCTCTTGGTGCCCTGCATATTCACGTAGTAGGGGTCGTTGACCGTGCCCGAACCGCCCGTGCCGCCTGCCTCCGTCCAACTGTCAGCCCACGCCGTCGTGGCCGTTAGCAGCATTAAGAGCAGCGTCATGGCTGCCCGCCTCACTGTGAGGGCCGGCGTCCCCGCCGCCCCCGAAGTCAGTTTCGTCTTCATAGTTCTGTTTGTATTTATTTGTTGTTTATAATATTTGTTTTGTCATTCTGTCACTTTCCGCTTCATAGTAGGTCACGCCATTCCCGACCTTCGGTCGCCTACCCGTAGCCTTTCCCAGCGTGACATCCGCCATAGAAGTTACGCTGCCCAGCGTGACCTACTACTTAGACGGTGCAAAGGTACGAACTTTTCAGCAATCCCGTGTCATCATTGGCGTTAAACTTGCTTTCCGACCCTGCGCGGGCGAGTATCTTCCGAGATACTCATGCTTTCCACCCTGCGCGGGCGAGTAAATTATAATTTACTCATGGTTCCGACCCTGCGCGGGGGAGTAAATTTTCCGCTCGGTCGGATTGCAAATCTGACCGAGCGGAAGCTTCGCCTACTACTTCACCACGACCTTGCGCTAAAGCTCGAGCTCGCATTCCCGAGCAGAGCTCGCCTACCCGTAGCCTTTCACGTTGACTATCGTCTTCGTTTGTCGCGACTCGGCCATTCTTGCGTCTCTGCGGTAGCAAGCGACCAGAGGTCGAGCGCAAGCAAGCTTGATGGCTCTCGCTGCTCCAAACGTTGACTATCGTCTTCGTTTGTCACGACTCGGCCATTCTTGCGTCTCTGCGGTAGCAAGCGACCAGAGGTCGAGCGCAAGCAAGCTTGATGGCTCTCGCTGCTCCAAACGTTCGACAAAGCATGAGCGAGCTCTGCTTTGTTCTCACTTAATCACGACCTTGCGGCCGTTCATGATATACACGCCCTTGCGCGTCGGCATCTTGTCGAGCTTCACGCCGTCGAGGGTGTATATACTCCCCTCTCCCCTTGGAGAGGGGTCGGGGGTGAGGCTGGTGAGGCTTATTCCCTGTGCCTCGTCTCCGTCGCCGAAGCTCAGGTGGAAGGCGCGGATGCTGGCCTGGGGGTCGTGCAGTTGGAAGTAGGCGCGGCAGGCACCGATGCTGGGATAGACGTCATCGCCAGTAACTGGGTCTTTGCCGGGCTTCGGCCAGTACAGCGTGTTGTTCGCGCCGAGGAAGAGGATGCTCGTGTTCTCCGTCTCCCAGGTGATGGGGCTGTAGGTGCCGACGAAGTCCACGACGTTCGTCCCGATGTTGTCCGTGGTGTTTTCGACGGGCACGTTGTAGAAGACGGGGTTGACGAGGTTGTCGGCAGGCGACTCCTTCGTGGCCCACTTGATGATGTAGGGCTTGCCGGCCTCCATCGTCGTGACGGCTTCCTTGGCGGTGAAGTTCAGCGTCAGGATGCCGTCCTCGAGGTTAGAGCTGGTGAGCGTCCGCACGTCCACGTCGTCGCCGTCGAGCACGCTGCCCGCAATCGTCAGGTCGAAGGGCAGGCAGAGCGTGTTCCACGCCCCGTCCTTGTAGAGGGTGCGCCCCGACAAGCAGACGTCATAGTTGTCGTCAGTGGCCTCGGCGTCGGCTATGCGGTCGGTGTTGTCGTCGCTGGAAAGCAGCATGAGGCGGTCGCTGTAGTACACGC
>Ga0310696_10010264_pt1 | contig 10783 bp, 6 predicted proteins | sample AusTroGonzalo_MG_4_FD_203885 | JGI IMG/M metagenome (GOLD analysis project Ga0310696, IMG submission 203885) | Bovine rumen microbial communities from tropical cattle in Woodstock, Queensland, Australia - Gonzalo_02 (v2) (version 2) | ecosystem: Host-associated > Mammals > Digestive system >... | reverse complement strand
TCCAGCGGCTTGTGGTTCCACTGCCAGACGAGCGGCAGCTCCTCCTCGTCGAACTCGTCGGAGGCCCAGGTATAGCTCTCCCCGTCGGGCTTGAGGTTCACGTCGAACTCCTTGACGGGCACGGTGTTGTCGCCCAGGATGGGCCAGCCGTCTTCCCAGACCATCGGCTGGAGGGTCGGGATGCGACCCACGCCGCCGTGGTCCTGGAACATCATCGCGTACCAGTCGCCCTTCGGCGTGTCGAAGATGGCGCCCTGCGCCACGCCGTCTGTACGTCCGTCGAACTGGCCCTGCAGGATGGTCTTCGGCTCATATTCACCCAGCAGCGTGCTGCTGCGCCAGCAGGTCTCCGTGCGCGGGCCGCCGGCCGGCCAGTCGATGACGAGCACGTAGTACCAGTCGCCGATGTGGTAGATGTGGGCACCCTCGGCACGAAGGATATAACCCTCGCGGGGGCTCGTGAACAGCACCTGGTCCACGCCACCCTCCTTGACGCCGGTCAGGTCCGGCTCCAGCTCGGTGATGTGGATCTCGCCGTTGCCCCAGACAACGTACACGCGCCCGTCCTCGAAGAGGAGCGAGGCGTCGTGGAAGGGCTGGTCGATGACGCTGCGCGTCCAGGGCTGCCCGATCTTCTCGGTCGAATAGATATAAGTCTTACGCTGGTCGTTGGCGATGAAGAGGGCCCAGAAGCGGCCGTTCTCATAGCGCAGCGACGTCGCCCACTGGCCCTTGCCGTAGGCGTTCCTGCCGTTGCGGAGGTTATAGACGTCGTCATCCTCCAGGCAGTCGTATACATAGTCCACGAGGCGCCAGTGCACCAGGTCGCGCGAATGCATGATCGGCGCGCCGGGGCAGAAATACATCGTGGTGCTGACCATGTAGTAGTCCTCCCCCACCCGGATCACGTCGTTGTCCGGGATGTCAGTGTAGGTCAGCGGGTTGACGCAGTGCGTCGTGGGTTGGGCGCAGGCCGCCGCGAGCAGCGCGCCCAGGCCCAGCAGAAAGATTTTAGCGAATCTCATATGTCTTTATTTGATTGTCCACCAGTCCCATTCGAAGCCGCCTTCGGCGAAGACGAAACAGAGGTCATGCACGCCCTTCGCGCCGCTCAGGCGGGCGGTCTGCTGCTTCCAGCCCGTGCCGGGCTTGAGCGTCAGCGTGCCCGCCAGCGGCCCGTCCGGGCCGTCGAGGTGCACTTCGATGCAGCCGCCGGAGGGAGCCTGCACGCAGGCGGTCAGCGATTTGGCGCCGCGGGCGCCGAAATCCACGCCCTTCACGAGCAGGTGCTCGCCGGCGTCGATGTTGTTCACCACGATGCCGCGCGCCTCATCCTTGCGGGTCTTGAGGCCATAGCCCCAGGCCATGGTCTCGGCCTCCACGCGGCGGTACGGATTGAAGGGCTCGATCTGCTCCAGAACGTTGTCCAGCCAGTACGGGACCTTGCGGATGGAGCCGTCCGACTCGTAGTACATCGGGGCGGCGGAGACGCTCCGCTGCTCGGCATGCCGGAAGGTCTCCAGATGCATCAGGTCATAGTTCAGGCCGAACACGTAGGACTGACCCTTGTACTCGATGATGCCGGGATGGTTGCCCCGGGTGCGCCAGGTGCGGTCCATGATGTGGCCCATCGAGCGCCAGGGGCCCTCCGGGCTGTCCGCCATGGCGTACCCGATGCCTTCCGGGCAGCAGGTCGAGGCGAAAGCCAGGTAGTAGCGGCCGTCGTGCTTGTAGAACCAGGGGCCCTCCTGGTAGAAGTCGATCTTGTAGTCGAGCTTGTGGATCTCGCTGGCGAGCGAAACCATGTCCTCGTTGAGCTTGACCCAGTAGACGTTCGGGTTACCCCAGTACATGTAGGCCTGGCCGTCGTCGTCGATGAACACCGAAGGGTCGATGTCTTCCCAGTGCTCCTTCTGCCACACCAGCGGCGCGCCGAGCGGGTCCTTGAAAGGCCCGTAGGGCGAGTCGGACACCAGCACGCCGATGCCGTGGCCGTGGATCGGGCAGTACATATACCATTTCCCGTTCCGCTCCACTACGCACTCGGCCCAGGCGCCGTTCTTGCCCTCGTACCAGGCGAAGTCGTCCAGCGAGGCCACGGCCCCGTGGTCCGTCCAGTTGACCATGTCGGTGCTGGTATAGAGCAGCCAGTCGAACATTTCGAAGCCCTTGGCGCCGTCCTCGTCATGGGTGGTGTAGAGATAGACCACCCCGTCGTGCACGTACGGCGCCGGGTCGGCGGTATACTTGGTCTGGATGATCGGCAGGTTCAGGTGGTTGTTGAAGACCCACCAGTCCAGGTCGAAGAGCTCGCCGTCCCCGCCCCGGAAGAGCAGGTAGAGGTCGTGGACGCCCGTTGCGCGGGCATCCACGGGCGCCTTCACGAGCATGTTCTCCCCGTTCACGGGGACGGATGCGATGGCGCGGCCGCCCATCTCGTCGATGAAGAAGTCCACCGTGCCGGGGTTCTGGAAGTTCAGCATCTCCAGCGACACGAGCACGGCCGGCTGCTCGCCGAAGTCGACATTGCGCACGCAGAGCCAGTCGCCGTTGTGCACGGACGTCACCCAGTGGCGCTTGCCGGCCTCGCGGTCGGTCTTCAGACCGTAGCTGGAGGCCATCGTCTCCGCCTGCGTCATCACGTAGGGATTGAGCGTCTGCAGGGGCTCCACGCCCTTCTCCGTGAAGGGAATGAAGGGGATCGTCCCTTCCGGGCCGAATTCGAATTCCTCCACGCAGGCGCTGCGGTGGAAGCCGCCGCCGTTCGGCAGGGCACCGTTGTGGTAGAACATATAATGGTGGCCGCGGAAATCCACGTTGCCGCCGTGGATGGTGAAGCTGTTCTGCGCCTCGTCCATGATGCGGCCCCGGTAGGTCCAGGGGCCGTGGATGGACGGCGCGGTGGAGTATGCCATGTGCTCGGGCACGCCGCCAGCCGGGTAGGACAGGTAGTAAGTGCCGCCACGCTTGTAGAGCCAGGGGCCCTCCTCATAGCCGACCATCATCTTCTCCTTTCCACCGTCCGACCAGTCGGGCTTCATGGACTCGGGGCCGAAGCAGGCCGGGTCGCCCCAGCCGGGGATCTCCTTGTAGCCCTCCGGGAAGGAGACCATGTCGTCGCCCAGGCGGCCGTACCAGCAGCCCTTGTTGCCCCAGATGAGCCAGGCGCTCCCATCGTCGTCGATGAAGACGGACGGGTCGATGAAGCCGAAGCCCGTGGCGAGGGGCCCGCCGATGGCGTCCGTGTACGGACCCTGCGGGTCATCCGCCACGGCGACGGCCAGCGCGTCAGCGCGCGTGGCCGCCTCCGTCAGGCAGACGTACCAGTACCACTTCCCGCCGCGCTCGACGAGCTGGCACGCCCAGGCGCGGTCGCCCTGGAAGGCCCAGGGGAAAGTGGCCGTGGACACCTGCGTGCCGAGGAAGGTCCAGTTGACCATGTCTTCCGTGGAGAAGAGCTGCCAGTCCTTCATCTTGAAATAGGTGGCGTCATCCTCATCGTGGTCGACGGCCAGGTAGAGGGTGTTCCCGTGCGCGTATGGTGCAGGATCCGGCGTGTAGGACGTCCGGATGATCGGATTCTGGGCCGCCAGGGTCAGACTGGCCGCGAGGGCCATGCTGGCGGAAAGCAAATGTTTCATCTCTTTTGGTTAATTGTTTGTCAGTGGTTTATTCCATGCTGCGGCGCCAGGCAAAGTACTCGTCCAGCACCCACAGGGCGGCTTCGGACGGGACCGGGGCGGCATGGCAGCCGGCGCCGGTGAGCACCATCGTCTGCGGCGCTTCATTCGTGAAGCGCGGCCATTCGGCGAGGCCCTCGCCGTTCGGGTCGCCCGTCTTGGCGAAGTTGGTCCAGTAGTCCATCATCCAGCCGGAGAGTGTCATGTCGGTCGGCTGCACCTCCTCGGGATTACCGAACACGTAGGCCACGTCCTGGCCGTGCGGGGAGCCCTGGCCGAATTTCGGGTCGCCGGCCGGGTAGTCGGGATGCTGGTCGAAGTAGTAGAGCCACACCTTGCCCTTGCCGGTCTGCTCCTGCAGGCGGGCCCAGGCCCAGGTCTGCCAGCCGAACGCGGCGTCGCGCGTGAGGTCGCGGGCGGTCTTGCCGACCTTGCCGTCGGCCTCGACCGGATAGGCGGCCAGGAGCGCGTCGGCGTGGTCCTCATAGCGGGAGCGCACCTGGTCCTGGTGGGAACCAGGGCCGCCGGCGAAGCCGAAGCTCAGGCCTTCGTCGGAGTTGTAGCCGATGAGCACGTCCACGTCGTTGTACTTCCCTGCCTCGTAGAGCTTGTACTGATCGTCCGGGATCACGTAACCGTCCACGATGGGCCAGCCGCCGGAGCCGCCGAAGCCACCCATAACGGCCTTGGCCTCCGCGGCGCGGAGCTGCTCGAGGGTGTAGTTCTCCCCGAAGGCGCGCTTCGCCCAGGCCTGGTTGAGTTCCTCGGCATAGGAGATCGTCAGCATGTTCTCACCGGGGTAATCGCGGGGGTTCGTCGGGCCGAAGGAGCCGCCGCTCTGCGAGATGGCGCGGCGGAAGAGGCCCTTGGCCAGCGGCGAGGCGCACAGCATGCTCACGGAGATGCCGCCGGCGGACTCGCCAAAGATGGTCACGTTGTCCGGGTCGCCGCCGAATTTGGCGATATTCTTCTGGACCCACTCCAGGCCGGCGATCTGGTCCAGCAGGCCGTAGTTGCCGCTGACGCCGTGCGGGTCCTCCGCATCGAGTTCAGGCAGGGACAGGAAGCCGAGCTTACCCACGCGGTAGGCCACGCTCACCAGGATCACGCCCTTCTTCGCGAGCAGGGCGCCGTCATAGTAGGACGTCGCGCCGCCGGCGAAGCCGCCGCCGTAGATCCACACCATCACGGGGAGTTTCTCCTTCGGGCTCTGGGCCGGAGTCCAGACGTTCAGGTAGAGGCAGTCCTCGGAGCAGCCTTCGCCGTTGCCCTGCATCGGGTTAGGGCCGAAGTCCTTGCATTCCTTGACGCCCTCCCAGGCCACCACGGGCTGCGGCGCCTTCCAGCGGAAGTCGCCCACGGGCGGTGCTGCGAACGGAATTCCCTTGTAAACGGTCATGTCCTCCAGGATCTCGCCCTGGATCGTGCCGCCGGTCACCTTGACCTGGCCCGGCACCTGGCTGGCGCAAGCGCTCAGACCGAGCGCCGCCGCGAGAATAAGCAATGCTTTTTTCATAGATATGATATTGATTATCTGTTTTTCGCGTGATTAGACAAATGTAGCGTTTTTCGTCAAAAATGTCAATCCTTCCCGCTCCGTTCCCCGGCGAAAGTATCCAAATTGAAAATATTTGTAACTTCGCATGAATTCAACAAAAGTGTTATGCGCGTCATTGGCATAGGAGAAACGGTGTTGGACATCCTCTTCAAGGATGACCAGCCGCAGAAGGCCGTCCCCGGCGGATCGACCTTCAACAGCATCATCTCGCTCGGACGGGCCGGCGTGCCCTGCGCCATGGTCACGGAAGCGGGCGGCGACCACATCGGCGACATCACCTGCCGCTATCTGGAAGAGAACGGCGTGTCGGCGGAGTTCGTCTGCCGCCACGAAGGGATGAAGTCGCACGTCTCGCTGGCCTTCCTGGACGAGCACAACGACGCCCAGTACATCTTCTACAAGGACCACGCAAGCGTCTCGATGGACGGCCCGCTGCCTCGCATCAGCGCCGACGACGCGATCCTCTTCGGCTCCTTCTTCGCCATCAATCCGGTCATCCGCCCTGTCGTCGGGGGCCTGCTCCATGCAGCCCGCGAGGCGGGCGCCTGGATCTATTACGACGTCAACTTCCGCAAGAACCACATCGCCGACCTGCCTCGGGTCCTGCCCCTGGCCGAGGAGAACATGGGCCTCGCGGACGTGGTGCGCGGGTCGACGGAGGACTTCGGCTATCTGTACGGTCTGCAGGACGGCGACGCCATCTACGTGCGCGTCGGCCGCTTCTGCCGCTCGCTCATCCTGACGGACGGCGCGCGCCCGATCCGCGTCTACACGCCCTCAGGCTGCGAGACCTACCCCGTCCCGCCCATCGAGACGGTCAGCACCGTCGGCGCCGGAGACAACTTCAACGCCGGCTACATCTACGCCACCCTCCGGGGCTTCCCCGACCAGGCCTCCCGCATCGCGATGGCCAGCCGCTGGAGCCAGGACGTCTGCCGCCAGATGGGCAACAACATCAGCCCCTCCCTCGTCGCCTCCCTCCGGCACTAGGCCCCTTTTGCCCCCAGGTGTTTCCGATGTCCCCAATTTTGGGACATCGGTAACGAAATAGGCCCTTTTCATGCCAGATGTCCCCCTTTTTGGGACATCTGTAACGGTGGATATCGAGATTCGCGTGTCGGCAGGTTCAACAATCTGCCCTGGGCGCTCACCGCCGGAATATACGATTTCCGGCGGCGACCGCCCAAAACTGCCTCACCCGACAGAACGACTGTTTTCCATAAACAACTATCAATCAATACACTACAAAAGTAACCAGGGACTTTGGAACCTGGTTACTTTCAGAAAGTGTTCAATCACAGGTAATTGCATAAAACAGTCAATCAATCATCCTCCCCTGGCCTGTCAACTCCAGGCAGGACGATACGTATTGCTATGAGCTGGAACTGTTTGTTGGATAGGTGATTAAATATTTGTACTCCCCCGGGATTTGGGGGAGTACAAATACGTAAATTACTATTAATCTGTCACTTACAGCTCACATCGAGATGTGTGGGCCGGGGCGGATGTGGTGCCCGAGCAGGTCGGGCAGGGCGGGTCTATTTGAAGATCATCTGGCAGAACTCGTGCAGGGACTTGCGCCAGGGCTGCCACTCGTGGGCGCCGGGCCAGGCCTTGAAGTGCACGTTGGCACCGGCGGCCTTCAGAGCCTCCGCGGCCGCGCGGGTGTGCTCGATGCGCGGATCGCCCTCGCCGCAGGACATGTAGAACACGTCGTGGGCAGCATTGAAGGCCGCAGGATCGGCGAGCAGCTCGGGGAGCTGGCTCTCCACGCTGAACGGCGCATAGGCGCCCGGGCCCACGCCGCCGAACATACCGGAGGAGAAGACACCGATGGAGGAGAAGACCTCCGGGTGCTTCAGGCCGATCGACCAGGACTGGCCGCCGCCGAAGGACAGGCCGGCCATGGCGCGGTGCTTCGCGTCGGGAACGGTGCGGTAGGTGGCGTCGATCATCGGAATGGTCTCATTCAAAAGAATTTGCGCGAAGTCGCCCGCCTGGCCGTAGTCGCAGACGATCAGCATCGGCGTGGCTTTCTTCTTCGCCAGGAGGTTGTCCATGATGATGTCGGCATGGCCCTGCCGCATCCAGCCGGTCTCATCCTCGCCGCCGCCGTGCTGCAGGTACAGCACCGGATAGCGCTTGTCGGGGTTCTGCTCGTACTCGGCGGGCAGGTAGACATAGCAGACGCGCCAGGCGTTCATGCTCGGCGACCAGTAGCGCTGCATGCGCACCTCGCCACGCGGGACGTCCTGATCCAGGTAGAAATCAACCCCCGCCTCGGGGATCTCGATGGCGCTGGCATCCACGCCGCAGCCGAAGAACAGCGTGCTGTTCGGATCGGAGGTGCGGACGCCGTCCACGATGATGAAAAAATAGTGAAAACCGGGCTCCAGCGGCTCCGTGAAGCCGCTCCAGACGCCGTTCTCCCCTTTCTCCAGAGGATAGACCTTGCCGCAGTCGACAGCCACGGACTGCGCCTCGGGCGCCGTGATCTGGAACTCCGCGCGCAGGTCAGGATACACTTTCGGGAACTCCTTGCCGGGGACGTTGGAAGAGGCCGGGGTGGGCTCAGTCAGCACGCCCACGGTCGGGGCGGACTTACAGCCCGCCAGGACGGCCACTAAAACAATAGGAAGCAGATATCTTTTCATAGGATGCATCATTTAAAGAGTCTTTGGGCAAACTGATACAGGCAGCGGCGCCAGGTGAGCCACTCGTGGGCCGTGCGGGGCGACTGGTAGAAGACGTTATCAATCCCCCGCTCCGTGAGGATCTGGGACATGCCCTTCAGGTGGGAACCCTCGGCCTCGCCGTTGGCGATGAAGAGCAGGTGGTAGTTCGCATTGAACTGCGGTGCGCTCTTGAAAATGCCGTTGTAGGCCGCGGCGAACTTCTCGGGATCCTCGTAGCCCGCCGGGCGGGAACGGAATTCTCCGATCACGATGATGCCGCTGAAACCGCCCACCCAGGAGAAAAGATCAGGATAGCCCAGGCCCAGGTCGTAGGCCTGCTTGGCGCCCCAGGAGAGGCCCGCCACGGCGCGGTGGTCGCGGTCCGCGAGCGTGCGGAAGCGGGCGTCCACGAACGGGATCACCTCCTCGGTGACCATCGCCTCGAAGCCGTCGCCGGTGCCGTCAGCCTTGTTCGCCACGCCGCTGACCATCACGATGATCATCGGCTCGGCCTTGCCCTCAGCCACCAGGTTGTCGAGGATCACGTCCGCGAAGCCCTGGTAGATCCAGCCGGTCTCATCCTCGCCGCCACCGTGCTGCAGATACAGCACCGGATAGCGCTTGGAAGGGTTCTGCTCATACCCGGCCGGGGTGTAGACGAGCATCTGGCGCCATTCGCCGCAGACGGCGGAATAATAACGCACCGCGCGGACGGCGCCCTGCGGCACGCCCTGCTTAGGCGTGTAGAAGTCAGCGTCCGGCGCACCCGGCACCTCCACGGCGCTGGCCCAGCGGCCCATGCCGAAGTAGCTGTGCGTGGCGGGGTCGTTGAACGACAGGCCGCCGGCCTTGAGCGAATAATAATGGAAGCCTTCCACCTGCGGGTCGGTGGTGGCCGTCCAGACGCCCTTGTCGTCCTTGGTCATCGGGTAGTCCTTGCCGAGGTTGACGGTCAGGGACGTGGCGTCCGGCGCGTTGACGCGGAAGGTCACGCGGCCGTCCTTCCCGATCTGCGGGAAGGGGTTCCGGCCCAGGTTGGTCGAAGACGGCGTCTGCGCCAGCAGGGAGCCGGACAGCAGGAGCGCCGCAACAGACAGATACAGAACAGATTTCATAAAATAATAGGTTTATAGAGTCTCTACTTTTCGGAAGCCGCCGCTACCCAGCAGCGTCGCGTTGAAGCCCGCTTGGATGCGGGCATAAAGCGTGTCGGCCGGGTAGCGCGTCAGGCGGTTGCAGTGCGAGCAGCCCGGCATCTCGAAGAGCGTGCCGCTGCTGCCACAGAGGAAGAAACTGTCCCGCAGGGGGTCATAGCTCAGCGAACTGGGCGTGACGTCCAGCACGGACCGCTCCCCCGCCTCGGTATAATCCAGCGTCCGGGCGCTCCACACGGTGCCGCGGCTGGAGGTATAGACGGCCAGGTGTCCGTCGGCATCCAGTCCGGCCACCATCACGGAGCCGCCCCCGGCCGCCACGGCGCGCCAGGACATCTTCGGATAGAAGCCGGCGTACTCCGTGTTGAAGTCGAAGACGGTCCACGCGGCGCCGTCCGCCGAGCGCAGGATCTCCCCCGCGTCCGTGACGGCCCACTGGAGCCCTTCGGGATCCGCACAGACGGCCTGGAGGGTGCCCCGTGCCGCCGTATGTAAATCCTGCCCGCGGGCCACCAGGGCGCCCGCGAGCAGGAAAAGGATCAGGATGCGAAGCCGCACAGCCATTACTTCTGGCCGCGGCTGGTGATCTTGAAGTCGGAGAAGCCCACCTTCAGCGGAGCGGCCTGAGGCAGCTGGAAGCCGCCGCGCGGGCCGCCGCCGCGCATCATCGCGGGCATTTCGCCCTCGCAGGCGATCACGCCGGCCTGCACGTCCTTCAGCGTAGCCTGGGCCGTGCCGACCTCGACATATTTCTTACCGTCCACGGAATAGTAGGCGGTGTAGTTGTCCGCCTGCTTGACGAGACGCAGCCAGAGCACGTTGTCCGCACCCACGATGCCGTCGAGCGGCAGGGCGAGCTGGGACTTCTGCTGACCGTTCTCCTCCACCGTCAACTGCAGCTGGCCCGCAGCGGGGCCGGCGTCGGCCGGACGACGGAAATTGAAGGTGGCGGCATAAACGAATTTCACGAAGTTGTCGTCGCACTGGTAGGCCACCAGACCCGCGTTCTGGGCAGGGGCGGCCGGAGCGCTGAAGCAATGCATCTTCGTCTCCACGGTCCAGTCGCTGTTGGCGCTCTGGAGCAGGATGTTGGTCGCGCTGTTGCCCGCCTGGGCGATGTCGCCCTTGCCGGCGGTCAGCACGAGGCCGTCCGCCGCGGAGAGCGTCCAGGCGGCGGCATCCTCACGGACCCAGTTCCAGGCCTTGTCGAGCGCACCCTTCTTGAAGCTGTCGGAGACGCCCTTCGTGCCGAAGTTCACCACGATCTCACGGCTGTCGCCGGTCTGCTCGTCGCAGAGCGTCACCACGGCGGTGCCGGGCACGGCCTCCGCCTGCTTGACGTTCACCTTGATGGCGGGATCCGCCGCGACAGCCTCGACCTTCGGGGCCTTGCCGGCCTTGAGCACGTAGCTCACAGCAGCGGCGTCACCGAGCTTGACGGTCTTGCCGCCTACCTTCAGGCTGGACAGCGCCAGGTTCGGCATCACCTTCACGGCGAAGGTATCCTCGACGGTCTTGCCGTCGATGGTCACGGCGCAGGTCACGGTGGCGACACCCATGGAGACGGCCTTCACGGAGCCGTCGGCGGACACGGTGACCACGGACGGATTATTGCTCCGCCAGACGGCTTTCGCGCCCTCATAGAAGCTGTCGTCGTTCATACAGGCGGAGAAGGAAGCCTGGGCGGTCTGGCCGATGCGGAGCACGGAAGCGTCG
>Ga0310696_10010263_pt1 | contig 10784 bp, 9 predicted proteins | sample AusTroGonzalo_MG_4_FD_203885 | JGI IMG/M metagenome (GOLD analysis project Ga0310696, IMG submission 203885) | Bovine rumen microbial communities from tropical cattle in Woodstock, Queensland, Australia - Gonzalo_02 (v2) (version 2) | ecosystem: Host-associated > Mammals > Digestive system >... | reverse complement strand
TCTTGACAGGTGTTGCGTTCGCAGGAACATTCCACTTGCGCTCAATACGTGCTTCTCTGACAAATTGGCGCATCTTTGATATCGCAAGATCCTTCAGTTGGACATTGGCGGAATTGGAACAATCGAATGGGAGGACGCTTATGAGACCTTTGTCCTCCAGATGCTTGGCGAGCGCGGCGTAAACCGCCGTTCGCAGGTCATCGTAGCCGACAAACCCCTTGCGGACGACATCTTCGTTGACCCTGGAAATGAACGCGGCCTGTCGCGGTTCGGTGTCGCCAGCGGACTTGTCGACGAAGCAGATGCGCGTCTTGCGTTTCTTTGCCGCCCGCTGATACTCGCGCTCGGTAGCCGAGACGCCGGATGAATCAACGTTGCCGTACGTGTGGCCGAAGATGCCGAGGTAGATGTCGCATGCGTCAACTTCCGCCAAATAGACGCCGTCGGCCTTGCGCTCTTGCGCCGGGACTTCCTCAAAAAGGAACACGTCAAAGAATCGCCCGAGTATCGCGTCCTTGCGCACATACTCGGCAAGCGCCTTGCGTTCCTTTGCGAACTCGCGTTGGACGCTACTGATGAAAATACGTTGGCTCATGCCTTGTCTCCACGGCAAAGTATATCAAATTTCCAAGATGCTTACGCACCGATCCCATCAACACCTCCGGGAAGTTGCCCATGCCCCCGCTCATCCGATCATCTCCTTGTGTCCGCATTTGACGGATTCGCATGACGGGCCGTAACTTCCGTAATAACCAAACTCCCCAAACCGACACCTAAACCGACAGCCTCACACGAGTCATTTACCAGAAACCAGAAACCAGAAACTTTGTTTCATACACGAAAAAAGCGAGAATCCGCCAACATAGCCTGGTGGCAAACTAGACCTCCAGCTCCCATCCCTTGCGATACGTCGTTTCGAGGCGCGCGTCGGAGGTGGCGTCGTTGGTGATGTGCGTGCCGTCCCACAGCAGCTTCTTGCCGGCGGCGAGGATGCCCACGTTGCCGAGAAGGACCGCCTCGCCGAGCGGCACGGAGAACTCGAAGCCGGTGTTCGCCTGTCGCCCTTCGCGGATCGCGTTGAAGAACTCAAGCATGTGCTCGGTGGCCTGGAACCCGGTGAACTTGCGGATGTCCTGGCCGAGATTCTTCGGGAAGAAGCGCACCATCGAATGCTGCCCGTACCAGGCGTAGCCCTTCGTGCCCTTGAAGAACGCGCCGTTCGTGGCGAAGGGAGCTTTCTCAAGGTGGTAGTCGCGCTCGATCTTGTGCATTATCTCTGGCATGTTGTGGTCTTTGCGGCCGGCCTTGGCATGACCGTAGTTGGAGAGATTCGCCGCCTCGTAGTCGAGGCCGTACCTGAGGCCGTCGGTCCAGTGCATCTTGACGGGCCCGCGGTTGCCGACCTCCGGGAACTCGTACTCCATTTCTGTGCGGATCGACCACGAGCCTTCGGCGACGATGTCGGCGTGCGTGCAGTTGATCGATGTGGGGTGGGCGGCGCCCAGGTCGAGCGCCCAGAACGGCGCGTCCATCACGTGCGTGCCCATGTTGCCGATGGAGCCGTTGCCGAGCTTCTGCCAGCTGTGCCAGTCGTGCGGGTGGAGACCGAAGAGGTGCGGCTTCTGCGGGCCGTAGTACGGGCACACCTCGGCGGGACCGCACCATGAGTTCCAGTCCATGCCCGCCGGCGGGTCCTCCGGCTTCGGGCGGTGGCCCATGGCGTTCACGCGGTCGGTGTAGCACCACACCTCGCTGACGTCGCCTATCGCGCCGTTCTTAAGGGCGGCCACGCACACGGCCATGGCGCGCGTGGAGTGACCGAAGTTGCCCACCTGCGTCACGACGCCCGTCTTGCGCGCTATGCGGCCCATGATCTGCGCCTCGCGGACGGTGTAGGCCATGGGCTTTTCCACGAACACGTGGATGCCGCGGTTCATGGCCATGATGGCGGCGGGGGCGTGGTGGCGGTTGGACGTGCAGATCACGACGGCGTCGATGGAGTCGGCCATCTCGTCGAAGAGCTGGTGGTAGTCGTCGAATTCGCGCACGCCGGCGATGTTGGCGGCGTTGGGCGTCTTCTTCACGCGCTCGATGAAGTCGCGGCGGCGGGGGGCGTCCGGCTCCACAACGGCGACCACCTGCTCGGAGGTGTCCACGAGTATCATCTCGCGCATGCGGAATCCACAGCCGATGAGGGCCACGCGTATCTTCGCGCCCTTTGCGATCTGGCGCGGGCGGCCCTGTCCGAACCCTGCGCAGCCGATGTTGAAGAGCGGCAGCGCCGCCGCCATCTTAAGAAATTCTTTTCTCTGCACTTTCATGCCCAGAATTATACCAAACCTTCCTCTGCCGACACAACGGCAAACCGGCCCTGGCATTTGCGAAAAAATTGCAGACCTGGTTGCGCGCGCGCGCTCCGTATGGTAAAATCTGCGCCATGGAGAATAGTGGCAGAAGAGGACAGGCCGCCCTCGAATACATTCTCGCGTTCGCGGCGCTTTTGGCGGTCGCCTCCGCGGTGATGTTCCTGGCAAGGGCGGCAAGCAGTTCTTCCGAAAGGACGACGACTCTCTTGTGCTCCGAATACCCATGAGAAAGGAATGTCACACATGACTGCACGCAAAGACAAAAAAGGCCAGACGATGGTCGAATACATCATCATCGTCGCTCTCATAGCGATTGCGCTCATAAGCGTGTTCACGTACTTCAGCCGCGCCGCCGGGCGGAAAGTGGCCGGAGCCACGTCCGCACTCTCCGAAGAAGAAGGCCAAAAGGCCGAAGAGGCGGTGGACAGCATAAACCAGGAGAACGCGCTCAAGAAGCTGGGCGAGAACTGATCTCCCGTCCCCGGGACCGGCCATGCCGCGATCCACCTCCATGCGCGGGAAAACCGGCCAGACGATGGTCGAAACGAGCATCGTGACGGTTGTCCTTTGCCTGGTATTCTTTCTGCTCTTCGACTACGCCAGACTCGTCAACTGCCGCACCGTGCTCGATTACGCCGCCTCGCGCTGCGCCCGTGCGAGGGCCGTGGGGTTCAACGACTTCATGATTCTCAAGACGGCGAGGCTCGGAACGATGTCCGTCTCCGGCAAAAGCCTCCTGACGATGGACGATTCGGACCGCCCTCCCTCCACGTCCATGCTGCTCAACCGCATGGGGTCGTATCTCCAGACGGACTCCCCGGCCGAGACGCACGGCATCCTCGACTTCGAGCTCTGGCAGCCCGGCAATCTGGGCTGGTCGTGCGCTGAAACTCGCGGAGATTCTGGAGAGATCACGATGCACGTGTGGCAGAAGCAGCCCGTGTTCAACGCCTTCAACCCGCCAGGATCGGCGGAGAGGCCCAGCGCCGCGGCGATAACGCTGCACGGAAACGCCAAGATCGAAAGCCACTATCCTTTCTACCTGAAATGAAGAAGAGCTTCCAGAGACGACGTTCCGGGCAGATAGCGGTGGTGCTGGCCGTCATGCTGCTCGCGCTCGTTCTCCTCGCGCTAATGAACGTGGACACCTTCCTGGCGTTTCGCGGCAAGGCCAGGATGGGCAACGCCGGCGACGCCGCGGCGATCGCGGCCGCCCACTGGCAGGGCCTGACTCTGAACCTCATCGGCGAACTGAATCTCGCCAGACTCGACGCGATATGCCAGCACGCGGAGAAGCCGGACGTCGCGAACGCCATCTCCTCCGGCATATACGCCCTCCAGCACCGCCTGGCCTTCGCCGGCCCCACCATGGCCCTCTTCGCCGCCAGCAACGCGGCAGGCCTGAACCATGCCGGAATCGACACGAACATGACCGACATCCTGGACCAGTCGATAGCTCTGGCCATGCAGATAACGCCCGACGGAACATCGTCCTGGCCCCACCAGTGGAAGGAATACGCCGGCATGCTTCGCGAGGCCAGAGGCGACGGCCTGCGCGCCGGCTGCGACAACGCGAATCTCTTCGACCTTTTCTCGGACTTCTCGGACGGTCACATGCTTCACCACAAGCCGTTCTACGAAGCCGTCGCAGGAGAGGACTGGTGCTGGTTCTTTCTCCGCGACAACATGTACTCCCTCCTGAAGAGCTTCCAGTCGTGGTCGCCGATCGGCGAGCCTCGCGAACTCGACTGCGACAATCCCGAGTACTTCGCCCTCGGCCTCCAGAGCGGAAACATCGATCCCGCGGAGTCAAAATCGACGCTTCTCGGCGTCGCGGACGCCTACGGACTCCGGCACGTCACCGAAGACGCGCTCGACAAGCTGGAGGTCGCAAAGGCCAACGACGTCCCGTGGATGCTATACAACCTCGGGAACTGGCGCGTCTGGTCTGAGATGGACCCGAACGGCCACAACCGCCTTCCGATACTCTCGGAGCCAAAGGACGAATACAACGTCCTCGGCGCGACGGCCGCAGTGCGCACCGGCACGTCCATTCCGATGTTCACCCCCAGCATCCACGCCAAGGCGCGCGGACTGAAGGATCTGGACTCCGGGCGGTTCACGTCCGAAGAGACGCTCGAAGCGGAGAAGGAGAGCTTCCTGGGTTCGATGGTCGAAAGATGGGAGAGCGTCGGCTGGACCGCGGCGGCGAAACCGTTCGGATACAGGGACGCGACTGGTTTCCGGGAGCCCGTGACGCACTTCGGCGGAACAATGTTCCCGCTCGTCACGCCTGACTTCCGCGCCGTTCGCCTCATACCTCTCGCAGGCGCGTCCGGCGGGAATCTCAGCACGGGCGACGCCGACTGGGTCAGGCACATGCGCACGCACGTGCCGGCGTATTCGCAGACTGGACAGACAGAGAGAGGCTGCCAGTGGTGTTCCGCGCTCGTGAAATGGAGCAACCCCTCGTTCCGGCGCAAAGGGATGGAGTGGCTCCTGGAAAACAGCGACGTCTGCCTCGTGAAAGGCAGCGGCACATCTGCATCGGGAGGCACGCGCCATGCGCACTGACCGGGGACAGGCGGCGGTGGAATTCATCATCGGCCTCTTCGCGCTGGTGATGATCGTCTCCACATTCCTCCTTCTCGGCAGAATACTGCCAGTCGCGTCGAAAAACCTCGGCATCGTGCGGCTCGACGCCGGCCTTGCGGCGATGAACGCCAGAGAATCGTCCACGTGCTCGCTGCCGCCGGCCGGCATCATATCGTCGCGGCTCGAAGCCGGCGGCGCGCCATACGTGAAAACGCCCGTCTCGACGACTTCGCATTCGTTCGAGGTGGACGTGGGCGATTTTCTGACGCGCCACGTGTTCGGCGAACCGAAGTTTCGGATGACGGAATCGGCCGCCATCCCGATCATGAACATTCCGCGCGGAATTACGAGGGAGGGCGAAGCGGAATGAAGCGAAGCGCTCTCATCGCGGTTCTTGCGGCAGCGGCGATCTCCGGAGGATGGTTCGTCCGCCGCCTTCCGCAGCCGCCGCCCGGCGCCCTCTGCGACGTCTCCCGCGCAAAGAGCAGAGTCTCCGTCTACAACGCGCCCCAGCCGGCGGCGGAGGCGGCCGAACTCGCCGCCGCCGGGCTCCTCGCCGGGGGATGGACCGAGGCTCCCGTCTCGACGGCGACATTCCGCCTTCTCACGCGCGGATCGGACGTGACGGCGCTCGTCGCCGAAGACCTTCCAGACGGAGGTTCGCGCGTAACCACGCTCCATTGCGGAGATTCCCTTTTGTAAATCAAACGCCACAACAGCCATGAAACAGAAAATACTTCTAGCCGTATCAGTCGCAATAGGTTTGATCGCCGCGTTCCTGACGCGCACCTACCTCGAACACAAGAACGCCGAGGTCGAAAACCTCAAGGCGCGCTTCTACGCGAAGCACGGCGGGACGATCGAAGTTCTGGCGTACGCCAGAAACCTGCCGTCGGGAACGGTTCTGCAGCGTTCGGACCTGGGCCTTCTCACGGTCCCGAGGAGCGGACTGCGCGGACAGGCAATAACGCAGGAGAACCTCAACGACGTGATAGGCCGCAGGCTTCTCTTCGGCCACCGCGAAAGGGACATCCTGTTCTGGGCCGACCTTGAAGGCGGCAATCCGGCTCTCGGCGGTCTGGCCGGAAACGTCAAGAAGCTCATGCGCGCCGTATCCATCAACTGCACAGGCTCGGCATCTGTCTCCGGGATGGTGCGCCCCAACGACCATGTGGACGTCATCGGCACGTTCACCTTCCCCGGCGACAAGAAAGACGCCGCCGGACGCCCCGTGATGGAGCTCGTGACGTCCACCATACTGCAGAACGTGCTGGTGCTCGCCACAGGCAGGGAAACAGCGAAATCGTCGTACGGCGCGGCGCAATCGAGCGCCGGATATTCAACCGTCACGCTCGAAGTCACCCCGCGCGAAGCGGAGATGCTCGTCTTCGCCGAGCAGATAAAGGGAAGGCTCGTGCTTTCCCTGAGGAACCGCAACGACACCTCCTACGAGAAGGAGCTCCCGCAGGTCGACTTCGCGAAGATCCGCTCCGAGATCGAGGAGCTCAACGCAAAGCGCCAGCTGCGCGTGAACGGGAAGTGAGGTCGGAGTCATGGCTTTCGTCGTTCACATAGTCCGCCCCGGAGACGGCGCGCCCGAACGCCGCCGCCTGGAGGATGGCACGTTCATAATCGGCCGCGGCCAGGCGGCGACGATCCGCCTCGCATTCCCCGACGTGTCGGAGCGCCACGCGTTCGTCACGCTGTCCGGCTCCGAAGCGACGATCAAAGATCTGCGAAGCTCCAACGGAACGTACGTGAACGGAGTGGCCATAGACGACCTGGTGCACCTGGCTCCCGACGCCGTGGTGCAGATCGGCGGCACCATGCTCCGGTTCGCCCCCGCGGCCGCCGAGCCGGCCGACGCCCCCGCGCCCGAGGCCGCCAGTCCCCAGTCCGTCCCATCCGCCTTCTCCGCGCCGCCGGCGGCGGCGGACGAACCAGCGGCAGGCCATAGGCCGGACGCCCGGAGGGCCGCGGCGATGCGCCAGGCAAAGGAGCAGATACAGTCCGAACTCATCACGCGCCTCGACCTCAAGCGCCTCACCGCGCAGGGCGTCGACCGCGACGGCCTTGAAGTCCAGGCCCGGGAGAAGATACACGAGATCGTCTCGCAGGTGAAGGAGAACGGGCGCCTCCCCAAGGGCATAGACGCCGCCCGCCTCGAACGCGAAGTCTTCAACGAGGCTCTTCGTCTCGGCCCGCTCGAGGACCTCCTGGCCGACGAGACTGTCACGGAAATCATGGTCAACGGCCCCAGCCGCGTCTACGTGGAACGCCACGGCCGCCTCGAGCTCACCGACCTGCAGTTCACCGACGACGCCAGCGTCATGGCCGTGATTGAGCGCATAGTCGCCCCCCTCGGCCGGCGCATCGACGAATCGCAGCCCTACGTCGACGCCCGCCTCGCCGACGGCTCCCGCGTCAATGCCATAATCCCGCCCCTTTCGCTCACCGGCCCCACCATCACGATCCGGAAATTCGCGAAACGGGCCCTCACCACAGAAGACTTCATACGCTTCGGCACCTGGACCCACAACGCCGCCGAGTTCATGCGCGCCTGCGTGATTCTGCGCAAGAACATCATCGTGGCCGGCGGCACCGGCTCCGGCAAGACCACCCTTCTGAACCTCCTCTCCGGCTTCATCCCCACGACCGAACGCATAGTGACGGTGGAGGACGCGGCCGAACTGAAGCTCCAGCAGCCGCACGTCGTGCGCCTCGAGGCCCGCCCTCCGAACATCGAGGGGCGCGGCGCCGTGACGATCCGCGACCTCGTGAAGAACTGCCTGAGAATGCGGCCCGACCGCATAATCGTTGGCGAATGCCGCGGCGGAGAGGCGCTGGACATGCTGCAGGCTATGAACACGGGCCACGACGGATCGCTCACGACAGTCCACGCCAACTCCCCGCGGGACGTCATGTCGCGCCTGGAGACGATGGTTCTCATGAGTGGAATGGAGCTGCCGTCACGCGCAATACGCGAGCAGATAGCGAGCGCCGTGGACGTGATCATACACGAGTCGCGGCTCTCGGACGGCTCGCGCAAGGTCGTCGCGATATCAGAAGTCACCGGCATGGAGGTCCAGCAGATCGTGATGCAGGACATATTCACGTTCCGGCAGACGGGCGTCGACGCCCACGGCAGGGTGATCGGGCAGTTCGCCCCCACCGGCGCCGTTCCGTCGTTCTACGAACAGTTCAAGAGCAGGGGAATCAGGCTCAACCCCGCGATATTCGACCCCTCGAACAGGTCGAATGTCAACATCGAGACAATCGGGAAGAATTGACCTCACATGTCCGCATCTCTACTTTTCTGGCTTGCCGTCTCCGCCGTAGGACTTTCGTTCTGCGGCCTTGCATGGCTTTTCGTGAGCGCGCTCGAGGAAGGCGCCGGCAACTACGCCTCCCAGATGGGCGCGGAGACGAGCAGGCAGTTCGAAGACGTCTTCATGTTCATCTCGCCCAGAAAGATCGCGGAGCTTGGCCGCTACGCCGCGCTGGCCGCGTTCTTCCTCTTCTTCATCCCCCTCTTCAGCTTCACGAGCATACCGTCCACCGCCGCCGGAACGGCCCTCGGCCTCGTTGCCGGGATGTTCACGTTCACGCTTCCTGCGAGGTACGCGAAGTTGCTGCGGGTGCGCCGCAGGGAGAAGTTCAACATCCAGCTCGTCGACGCGCTCGGCACCATGTCGAACGCGCTTCGCGCGGGCTTCTCCATCTCACAGGCGTTCGAGAGCGTCGTGGACAACGGGGAAAAGCCGATATCGCAGGAGTTCACCGTGCTCCTGCAGCAGATGCGGGTGGGGATGAGCTTCGAGGAGGCGCTGCAGTCCATGGACCGCCGCGTCGGATCCGAGGACCTCACGCTCGTATGCACCGCCATCGACATCGCCCGCCGCACGGGCGGCAACCTCACCGAGATATTCGACCGCATCTCCGACACGATCCGCGGGCGCATGCGCATAGAGCGCCGCGTGAAGACCCTCACCGCCCAGGGACGATTCCAGGGCATCATAGTCTCGCTCATGCCGCTCGGCCTCGGCATAATACTCACTCTCATGAAGCCGGGGCTCATGATCCCGTTCCTCACTTCGTTCACGGGCATCGCCTGCGTGCTCGTCGCCGCCGGCCTCGTACTGGTCGGCTGGCTCGTGATACGCCGCATAGTGAAAATCGACGTCTGACCCGCCTCTGGGCCGATCAGTTCTCGCTGGAGTGGAGCCCGCCCGAACCGGCCTTGAACACCACGTTGCCATGGTCTGTTCCCGGCACGAGGCGAGCGCAGTTCCAGATGCACGCCCCGCAGTGGACGCACTTCTCGCGGTCGAACCTCGGCACTCCGCCGGGCTCCTCCGAAGGCATAAGCGCCTGTGCAGAGCATATCTCGACGCAAGTCTGCTTCTCGCAGTCGGCGCAGAGTGAAGGATCCTCGAATGTGACGTGGTCCGCGAAGCCCGGCGCGGCCTGAACCTTGCCGCCGATGAGCAGGGCGTCCTGATGGAGCATGAGAAGCTCGCCGTCGTAAGGTATGGCCGGCCAGCCGCAGGCGTCCATAACCGCGTCGTGGATCGGCTTGCGCGCCTTCCGCGCGGCCTCCACGCCCTCGCGGAGCTTAGCCTTGTCCACGCGCCGGCCCTTGAGAGCGTCTTCAAGCGTTGGGACGCGCGAGGCCGGCGGAACGCTCCTGAAAGGAAGGGCGATGCCAAGCATCCCGCGAAGGCCTTCGCCCATCATGCCCCAGAAGAAGCTCTTGTTGAAGCCGTTTCGCGCGCCGGTGGCCTTCTTGAGGCGCCTGTGCAGCGCGGAGGCTCTGCGAGGCGCCAGGTACGCCGCCTCGAGGTTCTCCTTCGTGAAGTCCTTGCCGTCGCGGAGCAGGGAAAGGACGCCCTCGGCGAGCATCGCTCCGGACGCCCATGCCTCGTCTACGCCGGCGTTCGCGAGGACGTCCGTGGTGCCAGACCCCTCGCCGATGCGCGCAAAGCCGTCGCCCACGATGAACGGCTCCCCTTCCAGTCCGGACTCCTGGAGCGACTTCGCGCCCCAGCTCAGCAGCTTTCCGCCCTTGACGTGGCGCCAGATGTACGGATGCTGCATCCAGTGCTGGAGGTAGCGGTATGTCGTGCGCACGGGCGTGTCCTGCCACGGCGCTACGAATATTCCAAGCGTCGCCGTGCGGTTGGGCAGCACGTAGCAGAAGCCGAATATCTCCGGCTCGGGGAAGCCCAGAGTGTGAATCACCGTCCCGGGGGCGAGGTCGCAGGAGTCGGGGAGCTGAACCACGGCCTTCATGCCAACGCCCCAGTCGTACTGGTGGTGGCCGGGCGGCAGGCCGAACTTCGCGTCGAGCGCGCGCCCGACGGCGCCCACGGGGCCGTCGGCCACGACGGTGAGCGCGGCCTTCACGTCCATGCCGGGCATGTAGGCGCCCTCGACGGGCGCGCCAGTCCTGTCCACTCCCTGGTCCGCCATGCGCAGGCCGGCCACGCGGTCGCCGTCGAATATCGGCCCCGCTACGGGCTGGCCTGGCCATATCTGCGCCGTGCCGCTCTCCATCACCTTCTGGGCGGCCCAGCCGGTGAGATTTCCTATCGTCATCACGAGACCGCCGCGCTTGTCCATGAAAGGCGGCGTGAACGGCAGTTCGCGGGCGTTCCACTTGCCGCCCTTCATCACGATTCCGCCGATCTTGAAGCCGACGTCGGCGAGACGCGTGCCGAAGGAGCGCTTCGACGCGCCGATGTGGTCGAAAAGGTATGCGGTGTGCTCGGCGCCCACGGCCGCGCAGTTGGGAATCTCCTTCGTGAGATCCAGATCGGGGAA
>Ga0310696_10010261_pt1 | contig 10785 bp, 10 predicted proteins | sample AusTroGonzalo_MG_4_FD_203885 | JGI IMG/M metagenome (GOLD analysis project Ga0310696, IMG submission 203885) | Bovine rumen microbial communities from tropical cattle in Woodstock, Queensland, Australia - Gonzalo_02 (v2) (version 2) | ecosystem: Host-associated > Mammals > Digestive system >... | reverse complement strand
TAAGTTCTGGGAAAAAAGGTTATCAAATCTTCAACCGTATTTATTGAAAGTTTTGATAAAGCCGAAGCTCTTTTCGGTCCGATACCTTTAATGTATTTTATATCCGATGACAAATTCATTAAGATATTATACAAAATTATAAATTAAAATTTTTGTTGACTATTTTTTTTTTATAATGTAAAATAACAAAATATTTAGTATAACGATGTTCTTATTGCCGAGGTGGTGGAATTGGCAGACACGTGAGACTCAAAATCTCAAGTTACTCCGGTGACGTGCGGGTTCAAGTCCCGCCCTCGGCACTCCAAAATACAATGTTTAGTTTATAATGCAAAATTTATACAACAACTCTTTAAAGAGTTGTTGTTTTGATTTTAAGTCATAAAATTTTAATTTAAAATAGTATACTGTTATAAAAGGAGCAAAAATATGACCAAACATGAAAAAGCACAAGAGTTTTTTAGAAAAGGATATAATTGCTCTCAATCCGTATTTGCAACTTTTTGCCAAGATTTGGGCATGGATTTGGAAACAGGTTTAAAACTTTCTTCTTCTTTCGGTGGCGGTATGGGGGGATTAAGACAAGTTTGCGGGGCAGTAACTGCAATGTTTATGATTGCAGGCTTAAAATACGGTTATACAGATGCTAATGATAATAATTTAAAAAATCAACACTATAAACTGATACAAGGTTTGGCTAAACAATTTACTGATAAATTCGGTAGTATAATTTGTAAAGACTTGTTGCTGTCAAATGCTAATATAAAAAAAGATGTTTCTTTGCCCGAAAAAAGAACTTCGGAATATTATAAAGTAAGGCCATGTGAAATGTTTGTTGTGTATGCAACCGAATTGATAGAGAAAATGTTAAACGAGAAATAAAAAAGACCTGTTCTAAGAACAAGTCTTTTCCAAATGGTTGCGGGGGCAGGATTTGAACCTACGACCTTCAGGTTATGAGCCTGACGAGCTACCGGGCTGCTCCACCCCGCGATTCCTTTTATTTATTAATTGCTTATTATAATTGTTTTTTATTTGTTTGTCAATAGGAAAATATAATTTTTGTATTGATTTAATAGTAAAAAGTTTGTAAAATCAATTATATTATTTATAAAAAGAAGTAAGGAGTGTAGAAAGAAAATGGTTACGAAAAAAGCAAAAAAGACGGTAAGTACAGTAAAAAAATCTTCAGCGACAACAAAGAAAAAATCGACGGCGAAAAACGCAAAAAAAACAGTTGCTGTAAAAAAAGTTGCAGAAGTTAAAGCACAGGTATGCGAACAAATACAGCAGGAAACAAACAACAATTCTTATGTTATAATAGATCATCCCGTTGAAGGAGAAACGATTTACGGAGACAATTACGTTTTGAGAATAGGTGCTTCTTTTGACGGATATGTCGAAGTTTCTTTTAACGACGGAGAATGGCAGCCATGCAGATTTGCATCCGGATATTGGTGGTATGATTGGATGTATTATAAATCAGGCAATGTTAAAATAGTTGCAAGACTTGTTTGCAACGACGGAAAAATATTGAAAGTTTCCGATATAAGAAAGTGTAAGGTTGCTTAATGCCTGTAAAGAATAATGATTCTTTATACGATTGTCTTGGTAAGATAACCGCTTCATTACTGACGGCAGCATCTGTCTTTATAATATTAACGGCTTTTTATAAAGAAGAACCGGTTTCGTACGAGAAACTGAGAAAAGCTTATGACGGATTATCCCCGAGAGATTATCAATAAGAAGTTATTTCAGGAAATTAAATAATGTATTTAAAAAAATTGGAACTTTGCGGATTTAAATCTTTCGCAGATAAAACCGTTTTAACTTTTGAAAAAGGTGTGTCTGCGATTATAGGTCCTAACGGATGCGGTAAGTCAAATATATCGGATGCGATTCGTTGGTGTTTGGGTGAAAAAAGAACCAAATCCATGAGAACCAAGGCTATGCAGGATGTTATTTTCGGAGGAACAAAAACAAGGTCTGCAGCGGGAATGTCCGAGGTTACATTGACGTTTGACAATTCGCAGAATATGATTCCGATAGATTATTCCGAAGTTGCAATTACAAGAAAACTTTTCAGAAGCGGTGAGAGTGAATATTTTATAAATAAAACGCAATGCCGTCTTAAAGATATAATAGATTTATTTTTGGATACCGGTATAGGAACAGGCGGTTATTCAATCATAGAGCAAAACAAAGTTGAAGAGCTTGTTATGGCAAACCCTGAAACGAGAAGAGAGTTTTTTGAGGAGGCCGCAGGCGTTGCAAAATATAAAGTAAGAAGAGAAGAAACTTTAAAAAGACTTGAAAAAATTGAAACGGATATGTCTCGTCTTGACGATTCTTTAAAAATATTTGAGGGGCAGATAAAACAGCTCGACCAGCAGGCAAGAAAAGCAAAACAATGTAAAAAATATAAAGAGGATCTTGCAAAATATGAAATTGCCGAAGTGGTAAACAATCTTGCAAGAGGATACGAAGAACTTGAAAAATTAAAAACGCAAATAGAACCCAAAATAAGAGAATACGAAACCGTAAATGTTACATTACATCAACTGGAAGCGGAACAACAGGATTTAAGACTTGCTCAGACAGAAAATAACGAAAAATATATTGCTTTAAATTCCGAGTATTCCGATTTAAAAACGGAAAGTGCTTTATCGGACCAACAAATTAAAAATTTAACTCAAAGAGATTCCGATTTAATTACCGAGCAGGATCGTTTAAAGTTGGAAATAGAAGACGCTCGGGCAAAAATAACCAAATATGAAAATGATATTGCAACGATAAATACCGGTGATGACGGTATAGAGGATGAAGTTACAAAATTAAAACAGGAAACAGAAGATAAATTATCGAAATATAATCTTATAAAACAGAAACTTGACGAGTTGGAAATAAAAGAGGATGAAATCAGAACAAAAATCGACTCTTTTGATCAAAATAAAGATTCTTTAATTAATTCAAAAACTTCAATTTTTCAACAACAGGCGGAAGCTGCAGCAACGGTTTCTTCCATAGAAAGAAATATAGAACGACTTAATAACGATATTGCTCCTGCTAATCAAGAAATAGAGGGGTTTGAATTAAAATTGCAGGAAGCACAAAATTCCCTTAAAGAACTGGAAACGAAAGTTGAAGCCAGCAAACAGGTAGTTTTAAATATTGACACAGAAATTGACAATTTAAAAGAAAAAGAAATTGAATATAATAAAAAAATTGCCGGACTTGAAGCAAAAATCAGCACTATTAAAGAAATGGATGACCAAAATCCGGTTAAAATTGCAACAAATGCCGTAAAAAATTTGGGTTTTGTAAAACATACGGTTGCAGAAATAATTTCGCCGGATTTGGATAAGATAGATACTGTTGCAAATGCGTTGGGGGATAAACTTGACTATCTTATTTGTGACAGTATGCAACAGGCAGAAGAAGCGATAAAATATTTGATACAAAACAATATGTGTAAGTTGACATTTTTAATATCGGAAAAAATACCGAACGATATTTCCGTTGTGCCCAGTACCGATAATGCCGTAGAACTTTTTAAAATATTGAATTGTCTTGCCGAATATGAAAAAATAGGAAAATTTATTTCTAACGGAATATTTATCAACAACGATAAAATATATTCAAATGCGCTTGTTTCCGGCGGGGCAATAAACGTTTCCGATAAACCGGTTCTTGTAGAAGATCAAATAAAGAAGTTACAACAGGAAATAGAAAAATTAAAACAGGAATTGGATAGTTTAAATAAAGAAATAGAAAAACAGGAAGATACAAAATTAAACATAAGTTTTGATAATCAAAACAATTCAAACTTGAAAATAAGAATAGATGCACAGATAGAAAATTTGCAAGAAACTATAAATCAAAGAAAAGCCGATATTTCCGATACGGCAAAAGAAATAGAAAATTTACGGAAAGAAAAAACTGAAAAACAACAGATTCTTGACGGGGTAAACGACCAAATTGCAAATATAGAAGAACAACTTGCAAATATAGAAACAGAGTCGTTATCTTTAAGTGACGAATTGAACAAAATAGAACTTGAATCCGATACTTTAAAAAATCAAGAGGAACAGGCAAACAAAGAATATATTGAAAGTTCAAATAATTATCAAAGAAGAAACAGTGACTTGGAACACAGACAACAGGGACAGCAGTATATTACCGAAAATATAAACAATTTAAACAGTCAAATAAAACAAAAAACGGACAGATCTGCCGAAATTGAAATTGAACTTCAAAATATTCAAGCCGAGAAAGAAACAGAAGCAGCAAACATTCAAAAGTATAACGAAGCAATGATTCAAAAAGAAACAGAACTTCAAATTGCCGTAGCAGACAAAGATAGAATACAAACGGATATTGATGCCAAAGAAAATTTGATTTCCGAAACAAGAACTAAAGTTGCCATGTTAAATGATGAAGTCAACTCGTTACAATCGGAACAAAAAGGTTATACGACGCAAAAGAATATGCTTGAAACGCAAATAAAAGAATCTTACGGAAAAACTTATGAGGAAATAAAAGATCAATATTTGGGGGTTGAAGTCGATAAAGAAGAAATTGCCAGAATAAAAAAGAAAATAGAAAGCTTCGGCGCTATCAATTGGAGTGCAGAGGAAGAATATGAAACTTTATCGCAAAGATACGACTTTATACAGACTCAACAAAAAGATTTGTTGAAAGCCAAACAGGATTTGGAAGAAACGATTAAAAAAATAAATGAAACTACTATAGAGAATTTTAAGAAAACTTTTGATGCTGTTAGAGAAAATTTCAGATATTTGTATAAAAAAGTTTTCGGCGGCGGTGAAGCTGATCTTATTTTGACCGACGAAAACAATTTATTGGAGTCCGGTGTTGATATTAAAGCTCAACCCCCCGGAAAGTCCGTTAAAAATATCATGCAATGCTCCGGAGGAGAAAAGGCATTTACTGCCGTTGCATTGTTGTTTTCTTTTTTTATGGTAAAACCGTCTCCTTTTTGTATTCTTGACGAAGTTGATGCTCCTTTTGATGATGCGAATGTAGGAAGATATAACAATATAATAAGAGAGTTTGCTCAAAAAACTCAATTTATGGTTGTTACGCACAACAAAAGAACAATGGAAATGGCAGACACTTTATATGGTGTTACCATGGAACAACAAGGTGTATCAAAAATAATATCGGTAAGAATGAATAAGGATAGTGAAAAAGAGATAGATCAAATTTTATCACAGAATAACGGTTAATATATGCTTAAAACAATAGTATCTGCTTATTATTGTAACGATTATAGTAAAGATAAAATTTATAACGTCGTAAATAATGCATTGAAATCTTTGGGAGTTTTATCCGATATCATAAAACCTAATACCAAGATTTTAATAAAACCGAATCTTTTAAGTGCTTATACTCCGGAACAGGCGATAACTACTCATCCCGAAATAGTCAGGGCAATAGTTAAAATAGTAAAAAAGGCAAAAGCAATTCCTGTTATAGGCGACAGTCCGGGGAATATTTTAAACGGAATTAAACATGTTTGGGAAAAAACAGGAATGTTACAAATGGCAAAAGAAGAAAACGTTGAACTTATAAATTTTGAAAATGTAGGTTCTGCGGAAGTTTCTATTCAACATCCTACAATAAACCAAATTCATGTAACAAAAGCACTTATAGATTGTGATGCAATTATAAATTTACCGAAATTGAAAACGCATACTCTTATGGGGTTCAGTTGCGGAATAAAAAATTTTTACGGTTGTATTCCCGGTGCAAGAAAGATTGAATATCATAAACTTGCGCCTACTCCCGAAGATTTTGCCTATTTACTTTCTGAAATTTACAGAATGATTAAAGAAAAAATATTGTTTACTTTGGTAGACGGTGTTGTCGGGCTTGAAGGTAACGGTCCGAGTTTGAGCGGGGAAAAAAGGAATTTTAATATTATTGCAACAAGCAGAGATACGGTTACATTGGATACTTTTTTATTAAGTCATATGGGATTTAAATCTCAGGATAATATATTGCTAAAACCGTTACGAGAAAAAAATCTTGGAAATACAAACTTAAAAAATATTTTGTATATCGGTGACAACATAAACGGATTTGATTTTTCCAACGTAAAACTTCCGATTACAAAAATATTGAATTTTTTGCCGAGACGTTTTACAAGGTTTGCAGCAAAACTTTTTGGAAAATTGTTTTGGGTATCTCCTTTTATAATGGAAGAAAAATGTATAGGTTGTCTTCAGTGCGTAAGGTCTTGCCCGGCAAAGGCTATAACCGTTTCCGAAAATAAAAAGCCGGTTATAAATAGGGGAAAATGTATATCTTGTTTTTGTTGTCACGAGCTGTGTTCTCATAAAGCTATAGATACAAAAGAAAGTTTTTTGATAAGTTTTTTTATAAAAAATGAAAAAAAATAAAACACTACAACACCATTTGGAATATTACGCTTTAAATATAACAATGTTTTTTTTGCATTTGTTTCCGATGAGTTTTTCAAAAAAAATAGGACTTATACTTGCCGATATTGCTTTTGTTTTCGTACCTATTAGGAAAAAACATATAATAAATTCTTTAACCGAATCTTTCCCGGATAAATCTCAAAAAGAAATTATAAAAATAGCAAAAGATGTTTATAAACAATTTGTAATTAGTATTGTGGAAATAATATATTTTCCTAAAATGTCGAGAAAAGAACTTAAGAATTTTGTTAATTTTGAAAATATTTATCTTGTCGAAAATGCCGTAAAAAAAGGTAAAGGCGCTATAATGCTTTCTGCCCATTATGGAAATTGGGAATTGCTTGCGATTTCTTTTGCACAGCGTTATCCGTTGTCCGTAGTTGTAGCCCAGCAGGAAAATTTACTTGTTGATAAAATGATTGATGATATAAGGTCTGGCAAAGGATATAATACAATTTATAAAGATAAAGCGCCTATAGGTGTTTTAAGAGCTTTAAGAAGAAACGAATTCGTTGCAATACTTGCTGATCAAGATGCAGGATCTCAAGGTGTTTTCGTCCCTTATTTTTCCAAGAAAGCATCCACTGCAAAAGGACCTGCCGTTTTTGCCTTAAGAGCACAATGTCCGATAATAGTCGGTTTCTGTATAAGACAGCCTGACGGGCGTTATGTCGCAACTTTTGAAGAAATAGATCTTCCGGAAGGAAACGATACTGAAAACAATATTGAAATTATAATGACAAAATATAGTAGCATACTTGAAAAAAATGTAAGAGAACATCCGTCTTACTGGTTTTGGTTCCATAAAAGATGGAAGACGAAAGAAAAAAAATAAATAAATGTTGTAAATTAAAAATTTTTAGTTTATAATTTATTTAAGTCAAACGTGTAATTTTATTGCTTTTGTATGTAAAAAATGATATAAAAATAAGATAAATTCAAAGGAGAAGCTTATGCAAATTAATATCACGGCAAGGCACTTAAAATTGACGGACGCTATTGATTCTTATGTAAGACAAAAAATTTCAAAGGCAGGAAAATATTTTGACGGTGACACCGTTAGAGCTCATGTTATCTTGTCGGTTGAAAAGAACAGACAGATAACGGAAGTAACTTTCTATATAGACGGAAAAGCATTCAGAGCAAAAGAAGAATCCGAAGATTTATATGCATCAATAGATTTAACAATTGACAAACTTTCCAAACAACTCAGAAAAGAAAAAGAAATTTCAAAAATTCACAGAAAAGCAAACTTAAAGGTATCTAAATCCAAAAAAATTAAAACCGAAGTTTTTTCATACGACAGTATGGAAGATTCCAGAACAAAAATCTCGGAAATTAAAAGATTTGATATTCATCCTATATCAATAGAAGAAGCTATAAACGAGATGGATTCTTTAAATTACAGAGTTTATATGTTTTTAAACTCTTCTACGGATAAAATAAACGTTTTATATAGAAAAGACAGCGGTTCTTTGGTTATGTTGGAACCGGAATTTAACAATTAGAATATGTTATAGGAGGATTTAAAATAATGAATATTATGGATTTTTTGTGCCAGGATGCAATTACTGTAGATTTGAAAGCTCAAAACAAAAAAGATGCTATCGTTGAATTGATAGAACTTTTGAAAAGTGCAAAAAAAATTAAAAAGACTGAAGAAATTATTGATGTTGTTTTAGAAAGAGAAAAATTGGGTTCTACCGGTATCGGTCAGGGAGTTGCAATTCCTCACGGAAAAACAGATGTTCTTTCAGAACAGGTAGGCGTTTTGGGTATTTCAAAAAAAGGAATCGAGTTCAACTCTTTGGATGGGGAACCGGTATATATAATATTTCTTTTAGTAGGTCCTGTCGAAGTTACTGGTCAGCATTTGAAGGCCTTATCAAGAATATCAAGACTTTTTAAAGATAAATTTTTAAGACAGGCAATAAAAGATGCCGAAACAAAAGAAGATGTTGTAAAAATTATTCAGCAAGAGGATGCCTATTAAAAAATGCCGGTTTTAACGGTTGGCACTTTAATTGAGGAAAAAGCACAAGATTTAAAACTTACTTTAATTGCAGGTTCCGGCGGGTTACAAAAACGCATTACTGTTCCCGATACTAACAGACCGGGACTTGCATTTGCAGGATATTTTGCACATTTACCTTATGAAAGAGTCCAAATAATCGGTATTGCCGAACACACTTTCCTGAAATCCGTTCCTTACGAAAAACAATGTGAAATGTTGACTAAAATTTTTTCTCACCCGCAGGTTCCCTGTTGTATCGTTACAAGAGCGTTTGAACCGTTACAGTCAATGTTGGAAGTTTTTAATAAATTAAACGTTCCTTTATTAAGTACTTCTTTATCATCCGCACAACTTTTGGGAGATCTTCTTTTTTATCTTGATGAAAAACTTGCACCTATGCAGAGAGTTCATGGTGTATTGTGTAATGTTTATGGTTTGGGTGTTTTTATAAGAGGAAAGTCCGGTGTTGGTAAATCCGAATGTGCGTTGGAACTTGTAAAAAGAGGACATATGCTTGTTTCCGACGACATCGTTGAAATCAAAAAACGTTCGGGAAGAATTTTAATGGGAAAAGCCACCGGTGTTGTAAAACATCACATGGAATTAAGAGGTGTAGGTATAATAGATATAAGAAATATGTTCGGTATAGCTAATATTCTCGATGAATCAAAAATAGAACTTGTTATAAATCTTGTTGATTGGTTGGAAGTAAAAAAATACGAAAGACTCGGTATTGATGAATATTATACAAATATTTTGGGCGTTAATGTCCCTGAAATTACGATTCCTGTAGCCCCCGGAAGAAATTTGGCGATTATTGTTGAAACTGCAAGTTTGAATCAAAGATTGAAAAATAAAGGATGTTTTGCTGCGATTGAGATGAACAAAAAATTAATGGAGCAGATGAATAACGATAAAAATGAAAAATAATTTTTTAATTATTTCAGGAATTTCCGGAGCCGGTAAAAGTCAGGTATTGAATATATTGGAAGATTTCGGTTATGTATGTATAGACAATATGCCGTTGGAGTTTGTTTCGGATTTTATTCATTTGTGTAAAAAAAACAGAAATCAGTATAAAAATGTAGCGTTAAGTATAGATGTTCGTGCAGGGAAAAACATAAATAAAATTTCTGAAATCTTATCCGAATTGAAGAAAGAAAAAATTGAAAACAAAGTTTTTTTCTTGAATGCGGATAATGCGACTATTTTGAAAAGATATTCTGAAACAAGAAGGAAACATCCGTTAGGAATCATAGTAAAAGATGGAATTGCTGCCGAAAGAGAAATGATGGAATCCGTAAGAAAACTTGCAGATCAACAAATAGATACCACGAATATGACTATAGGTGAACTTAAAAATACACTTGCAAAACTATTGGGATTAAGTTCAGACAAAAAACAACTGATTTTATCTATAATGTCTTTCGGTTTCAAATATGGAATAGCTACCGAAGCCGATATTGTTTTTGATGTTCGATTTATTCCAAATCCTAATTATGTTTCTGGACTTAAAACAAAAACCGGGAAAGATTTACAAGTCGTAAAATATATAGAAAAACAAAAAGAGTATAAAAATTTTTTTAACAGAATTTCGCAGTTGTTGAAATCTTTGATGTCAGGATACATAAAAGAAGGAAAAAGTCAGTTGACAATTGCTATCGGTTGTACCGGAGGCAGGCATCGTTCGGTTGCGACGGCGGAAAAACTTGCAAAGTTTTTTATAAAAAATAAATATAAGGTAAAATTGTATCATAGGGATATTTCTCGTGCAGGATAAAAAATTTTTAAAATATAAGATAGTTGCATTCGGCGGTGGAACGGGTCTTTCAAATTTATTAAGGGGTTTAAAAAATTATAATTTTGATATTACTGCGGTAGTAACCGTTTCCGATGACGGCGGCAGTTCCGGAAAGTTAAGAAAGGAATTGGGAGTACTTCCTCCGGGTGATATAAGGAATTGTCTTGTTGCTTTGTCCGAAGAAGAAAATCTTATAACAAAACTGTTTCAATATAGATTTCCTAAAAAAAAGGGTGGACTTTCAAACCATTCTTTCGGGAATTTATTTTTGACGGCGTTGACTTCCGTTTCGGGAGGTTTTGATAAAGCAATATCAAATGCTGCCGATGTTTTGGCAATAAAAGGTAAAGTTTTTCCAGTATCTTTGGATAATGTTAAATTAAAAGCAATGCTCAAAAACGGTAAAAAGGTTACCGGAGAATCTAAAATTTCCAAAAGTAAAAGTGCTATAGATATGGTTGAAATAGAACCGAAAAGTGCAAAAGTTTCCAAAAGTGTCTTAT
>Ga0310696_10010260_pt1 | contig 10785 bp, 5 predicted proteins | sample AusTroGonzalo_MG_4_FD_203885 | JGI IMG/M metagenome (GOLD analysis project Ga0310696, IMG submission 203885) | Bovine rumen microbial communities from tropical cattle in Woodstock, Queensland, Australia - Gonzalo_02 (v2) (version 2) | ecosystem: Host-associated > Mammals > Digestive system >... | reverse complement strand
CTGGCGCGTCGAGGTCGATCCGTCCCTCGGCGTCAAGATTTTCAATCGCGGCGCGGACAAAGAACTTCGTGAGCGAACCGATGCGGTATATTGCGCGCTGGTCGCCTGCGAACGTGGCACCGTCCTCACGGACACATGCGACGGCACAATGGGGATAACGCATTTCACCCTCGTAGAAGCGCACAATCTCCTCTTCGGGCGCCGGGCCCGCAAGATCGGGCATCGTTGCACATCCGGCGACCGCCGCCGCCGCGCACGCCGTCAGAAGGCGGCCCACTTCAAGCCGAAAGCCCAAATCTCACACCCTGCGAAATATGAGCGACGTATTCACGCCGCCAAAGGCGAAGTTGTTCGACATCGCGTATTCGCAATCCATGCGCCTTCCCTCGCCCATGATGTAGTCGAGCTCCGCGCAGTCAGATGCCGGATTTCTGAGATTGAGCGTGGGATGCCACCATCCGTTGCGAAGCGACTCCACGACCACCATTGACTCTATCGCACCGCATGCGCCAAGTGTGTGGCCTATGTAGCTCTTTGTGGAGTTGATCGGCACGGCCCGCCCGAACACCGCGCGGGTGGCCGCAGTCTCCGCGGCGTCTCCTGCCTTGGTGGCAGTGCCGTGTCCGTTCACCGCTCCAATCGCGTCGGGGGAAAGAGACGCGTCGTCAATGGCCCCCTTGATAGCGCCCGCCATCATCTCCGCGTTGGGGTTTGTGACATGCGTCCCGTCGGTGTTCTCGTAGAAGCCCACGACTTCGGCGAGGATGGTGGCGCCGCGGGCGCGTGCATGCTCCCATTCCTCCAGGACGAACGTGGCGGCGCCGTCGCCGATGACGAGCCCGTCGCGGTCCGCGTCGTATGGCGCGGGCGATGTCTTGGGAGCGTCGTTCTTCAGCGACGTGGCGTAGAGAGTGTCGAAGACCGCAACCTGCGTGGCCGAGAACTCCTCGCCGCCACCTGCTATCATTACGTCCTGCAGACCGAATTTAATCAGCTCGTAGGCGCTGCCGATCGCGAGAGAACCGCTTGTGCACGCCGTCCCCGTCGGCACAAGCCGGCCATGAGTGTGGTAATGGACGGAAAGATTGCAGGCCGTCGTCTGGGGCATGAGCTTTATGTACGTGCCGGAGGTGATGTTCGCGACTTCCTTGCTGTGTATCATCGCGCTGAAGTCCATCAGCGGCTGCACGGAGCCGGAACACGACCCATAGGCCACGCCGGTGCGTCCGTTCTCGAGCGTAGCGGCGTCGAGGCCGGCCTGGGCCACGGCCTGCTCGGCCGAAGCAAGGGCGTACATGGAGACTTCTCCCATGGTACGCGTTGTCTTGCGCGTCCAGCCCTCCGGCCGGACAAACGCCAGCCGCGAGGCAAGATGCGAGTTCAGCCCCTTGTACTCCAACAGTTCCGGCAGCACCGAGACCAGATTCTCGTATGTGTGCAGACGATTCCAGGCCTCGGACACGGTGGAGCCCAATGTGCTCACAATGCCCATTCCCGTCACCGCCACTCGGCGCCTAGATGTCCCAAATGTCATGTAGACATTATACCAAACATCCCCCCGCAAGGATATGATATAATCGGTGGACAGTCTGGAGAATCAAGAATTGAGAATTGAGGGAGAAACAACGGCCACGGTAGTGGTGCCCTGCTGGAATTCGGCGCAATGGCTGAACGCCGCCCTCGACTCCGCCCTCGCCGCCGCCGACGCACTCGCCCCCCTTGAAACTGAGGTGATCTGCGCCGACGACGGCTCCACCGACTCCACCCCCTCCATCCTCGCCTCCCGCGCCGCCGCCGACTCCCGCGTCCGCGCATTGACGCTCCCCCATCGCGGCGTAAGCGCCGCCCGCAACGCCGCGCTCGACGCCGCTCGCGGCAAATACGTCTTTTTCCTCGACCCGGACGACGTAGTCTCCCGCGACTTCCTCACAGGCGGAGTCGCCGCCATGGAATCATCCGGCGCCGACTGGTGTGTATTCCCCTTCCGCCTGCGCGACGGCGACGACGCCCCCTTCTCCGTCCAGCCCCTCAAGGGCGATTACCGGTTCAACTCGAACGACGCCATAGTCGCCGGCTACATCTCCCGCCTGATAGGATACTCGTTCGCCGACCTTCGCCGCTGGTTCGCAGGCGAGGAGCTCTTCGCTCCCCGCGAGCTCGGCTCCGTGTGCCGCTGCGTCTTCCGCCGCGACGTCGCAGAACGCCATCATGTGCGCTTCGACGAGACCGTAGGGCTCTGGGAAGACGCGTTCTTCAACTGCGAATACCTTCTGCACGCCGCCAGCACGACCACGCTCGACCAGCCGCTGTACGACTACACAGTGCGACCTTCCGGCGCTACCGCAAGCCTGAACGCCTCTCCACGACGCGTCGAGAACAAGTTCCGCATACTCTCCCTCCGCAAACGCCTCGACGCCATCTCCGGCGGACGCCTCACGCCGCTCTACGCCGCCTCATGCGTCCTGGCCCCGCTCGAGATAATCGCCACGTTCCGAAAAAGCGGCGTGGGACTCGCCGGCTCCCTTCGCGCCGCCCGCGAATACCTTCGCGACCCCGTAGTCGCCAGCGCCCTTCACGAATGCCCGCTTTCATGGCGCCGCCCGCTCTTCTCCGCCGGAGTGCTCTTTCTGCGTGCCATCAGGCCGCGCAACTGACGGGCTCTGCAATGACGAAGCGCGACAAGCTCCGCCCCATCGTCATTTCCCCAGCTCCGTGACGAGAAGGCGCGCGAACGGCGCCGGCTCCACGCATGCCGCGACGTTGGCCGGCACGAGCACGCTCCGGCCCAAAACGAGCGGCGCCGCACCGTCCTCCCAGACGATGCTCGCCGCGCCACGCTCGAGATGCAGAACGCGAAAAGTCTCTTCGTCCGCAGGGAAGTCGCACGGCGCCGAAACGTCGCGCGGCGCGAATCTAAAGAAAGGACATTCCACCCTGTCGCACGGCTCGGGAACGGAGAGCGAGAAGTCTATCGAGTCAAGCGCCTCGGCGATGTGCAGATCACGCGGCCTGCCGTCCACCCCTACCCTGCCCCAGTCGTAGAGCCTGTACGTCGTGTCGCTCGACTGCTGCACTTCGTAGACGTTCGTGCCGGCGCCTATGGCATGCACGAGCCCGCCGGGAATCATCACCACTCCTCCAGGCTGCACCGCGCGTTTGACTACAAGCTCCTCAAACCGTCCCGAGCAAACGGCCTCCTCGACGGACTCTCTCCCCGCACCGGACTTCAGCCCCGTGTACAAGGTCGCCTCCCGGTCAAGCATGTACCACATCTCGCTCTTTGCCTCGCCTCCGGTACGCGGCGCGGAAGTCTCGTTGGGATGGACCTGGACGCTCAACACGTCACGCGCGCATATCGTCTTGAAGAGCAGCGGAAACTTGTCCGGAAACGGAGCCCTGGCACCCATGAAAGCACGCCCGAATTCGGCGGCAGCCCATTCAAGGGTCCGTCCCCCCAATGGACCGCCCGCTATCACAGACGGCGACGAACGATGGCCCGAGACGAGCCATTCCTCATGGCCCCAGATGGCCTCATGCACGTCGCGCTCGAAGAAAAGAGGCTGCAGTTTCACAGCATGTTCCTCTCCAACGCCTTTGCGATTTCCGCGCGCCTTCACTTGTCAAGCGCGGCACTACCGTAAGGATTGCCGCTGTACGTGACGCCGATAGCAGCCATGCTCTTGCCCGTATCGGAATCCTGAGCTACGGCAATTTCGAGAGAACACGTCTTCTTGCCGTACTTCATAGAGGTCGTTGCACGCAGGGCACCATCCTCGAATCCCTGGAAGTTGTCCGCCTTGAATGAATACGACTTCTTATTCTTAGTGCGCACGAACTTGCCGGATATCTTTCCGTCGGAGGCCACCGTTAGAGTGACGTTCGCCGCCTTGCCGCCGATCTCGCCGCCGCCGGTGAACGTGCCCACGGCCCACTTCTCCGGCTTCCACACGGCGTACAGCGTAACGCTCTTCCCCTTCTTCGCGAGATCCTTCACCTTCGCCTTGTTCTTGTACACGACCTTACCGTCCTTCTTCGTGGCCCAGCCCGCGAACAAGAATCCCTCACGTGCATAGGTGTTCTTGGAAAGCGCTGTCTTACTGCCGCAGTTGACCGTCTGCTTGACCGTTGTGCCAGTTCCGCCGTTCGCGTTGAACTTGACGGTGTACGTGTTGTGCTTCCACACTGCGTAGAGCGTCACTGTCTTGCCGTCCGTTACCGTGAGGTTCTTCACCTTCGCCTTGTTGGCACACTCCGCTTCGGTGGCGCTCTTCTTCGTCGCCCAGCCGAGGAACGTCCAGTTCGTCCGCTTGAACGCATTGGCAGCAAGCGTCACGTTCTTGCCGTATGTGGCGGACATGGTCCTCATCGACCCCGTGCCGCCGTTAGCGTTGAACTTAATAGTGTACTTATTCGCATTCCACTGGGCGTAATATGTCACGTCCTTGGTGACCTTCGTGGACGCCTTTATCTTCGTGCCCCCACTCTTCTTTGTGTACCAGCCGCTAAATGTATAACCCTTGCGCGTGGCCTTAGGCAACGTACCCAGCTTTGAATTCTTCTTCATCTCGCGTATGGACTCATCAGTCGAACCGTCGTTGGCATCGAATGTCACCGTACAAGTGGCAACAACAGGTCCTGGCTGGGGAATGTCGTTCTGCCTCCAAACAGCATAAAGTGTAATCCTGTCGTAGCTGTCACGCAGGTTGAGGACCTCCTCGCCGTCATGGTACACGACTGGGCCTTCGGGCGAAAGAGCCCAGCCCATAAATGAATATCCATCTTTATTGAACGTACGCGCACGAATCGTCGCAGGGGTGTCATAATATAGATATTGCGCGTCCATCTCGCCCTCGCCGCCGTTTGCGTCAAATGCCAGATAGTAATATCGAGGGATCCATTGAGCGTAAAGCGTCGTATTAACGGCAGGAACATTGTCAGAACAGGTAACTTCCGTGCCGCCCTCGCGCGCGGTGTACCAGTCACCGTAATAGCCCTTGCGGGTAAGCGTAGGCAGGAATCCGCTCCCATACGGCTTGCCGGCAACGCAGTTCAACGATGTGAACGACGCCTCACCGCCGTTCGCGTCAAACGTTACTGTCACCATCTGCGGACGAGAAGCGTAGAAACGGACGTAGAAGTACTCGCCATATTCGGAATAATAACGTTCACGATCTGGTCTGAAATATATAAGAACCGAGCAGTTCCCGTTGGTGGAGAACGCATCCAACGGCACGGTGAACGAAGTGCCGTCGCCAGAACGGAACTTGTCTCCCGGACAGTTCAGGCTCCATGTGAACGCAACATCCGAAAGATCAGAGGTCGGTTCCTCAAGACCACCATGCCGCCACCAGCGCACGGCCTGCGGAGTAACGCTGAATGTACATCCCGGCCAAACTGCGTTTTGCGGAACGGTATACTCAATGGACTCAACGTAACCCGGCCCGTATAGAACGGTTTTCTTCGTCGCGGTAAAGCCGCCATACACTGCCGTGACAGTCACCGTTTCGCACTGATAAACCGTGTAAGTATCGTAATAGAACGACAGTTCACCTCCCTGAGACATCTGGGCATATCGCACATGCTCTCCGTTTACCGACCATACAGGTTCCACCTCCACCGTTGTTCCATCTTGGCATGTGACAGTAGCCGCATAACGTCCGCCAGGTTTATCATACAGGTCGATCAATTCTGGACCTCTTACCGTCAAACCTACAATTGAAGACATTATCCCCAAATCTCGCCAAACGGCGTAGAGGGTTATTACATCATAGCTGTCACGGAGATTAAGGATTTCCTGTTTGTCCTGATATGCAACAGGACCGTCGGGTGAAAGCGCCCACCCCATAAACGAACATCCATCTTTCTTGAACGAACGCTCGCGGATCGTCGCAGGGGTATCATAATATAGATATTGCGCGTCCATCTCGCCCTCGCCGCCGTTTGCGTCAAATGCCAGATAGTAATATCGAGGGATCCATTGAGCGTAAAGCGTCGTGTTGACCATAGGAGCATTGTCAGAATAGACGACTTGAGCCCCCCCCTTGCGTGCAGTGTACCAAGACCCGTAGTACCCCTTGCGAGAAAGTTTCGGCAGGAAACCGTCCCCGTAAGGCTTACCGGCAACGTAGCTCGATGATGTGAACGATGCCTCGCCGCCATTCGCGTCAAACGTCATAGTCACCATCTGCGGACGAGAGGCGTAGAACTGTGAATTGAACCGATTGCTGTTTTGCTGATAATAACGCTCACGATCCGGCTTTGAATAAACATACACCGTACAAGTCCCGTTGGTCGAAAACGCATCTGACGGCACTGTGAACGAATTGCCATCGCCTGAACGATATTCGTCACCAGGGCAACTCAAGCTCCATGTGAACGCGACATCCGAAAGGTCGGAGGTCGGCTCCTCAAGAATACCATGCCGCCACCACCGCACGCTCTTAGGATAGACTGTATATGTACAACCCGGCCAGATGGCGTTCTGCGAGACCTCGTACTTGTCAATAGTCACATATCCAGGCCCGTACAATACCGTCTGCATAGTGTTGGTGAACCCGCCATACGCCGCCGTCACTGTCGCCGTCGCGCACTGATATATGGTGTAAGTATCGGAGTAGAATGACAACTCACCTCCCTGTGAAATCTGGACATAATCAACACCGGCGCCATCGACAGACCACTCGGGTTCCACCTCTAATTTTGTTCCATCTTGGCATGTGACGGTCACCGTGTAACGTCCTATCGCTTCATTGTACAGGTCAATCAACTCAGGTCCATTTACCATTAGGTCAACCACAGAAGACTTATCAAATACGTACACAGGCCTAGTTACAGTGTACTGTCGACCCCACAACATTACTGAACCTCGCACGACAACTGACCCTGTGCTCCCGGCAATTGGAGACAAGACGCCTGCTTCCGAGATCGTCGCCGCCGAACCTGAAACGACAGACCACGAAACACCATTCGTCAGACTGGCAACAGTTCCATCCGGGAATGTAGCGGCAATTGCATATGAAGATTGCTGCATTGTACCCTCTGCGCCGGCAATATACACTTTGACTGGGGCAGAGTTGCGCGTCTGCCACGCCGACCATGCAGCATCTAAAACCGCCTGAACCTTTTCCGCCACCCCACCACTATCGTAAGCCAATCTTGCAGTGTACTCGTAAAACCCTCTTGTATAGTCAAATGTACGCGGATCAAAAACGGCATAGGTTGGAGACCCACCTGCACCAGGCATAGAATATCCTCCAATGGGCTTAAAATTTGTATCCACGCTACAATAGTATAAAACATATCTGCTGGTGAATTGCTCGCCCAAACTCTTTAAATATCGTTTAACAACACTACACCAACCACACCAATCACCACCATACAATGCAAACAACATCTTGCCCTGTGCCAATGCGGTAGCCTGTGCCTCAATAGGAGAATCGTAAAATATCAAATCCTCCTGTACAATCTTTATGGTGGAACTCGGTCCGTCTTCGCCAGCACATACCAAAAGGACGCCGTTCCGGGTTCCCTCTTCAGTCATTGCCGGCACTTCAAAAATCAAAGCATCCCCGTTTGCGCCTGAAGTCTTCTTCACCGAAATCCAATCCGAGCCGTCACATACATTCCATGCGGCAGTCGAATGAATGGGAATCGAATATGTACCATTCGCAGCAGAACAGTAAATGATACATTCTTCTGGCGACGCAACATCCTCTCGCCCTCTCTTCCATTCGAGATTGATCGCTCCTTTCTCTCCGTTGCGCGTATCAACTGCAATCTTGTAGGAGACTCCTTTTGTCGCCCTAAACGCAACCTTGCTAGATAGATCATATTCGGCAGCGTTGACGTCGTCATTCGCCGCAACTAGGGTCAGAGCGTTCACTGAATTGCCGGTATAGACGGCCAACTGCGTATCAAGCGAATACTCTTCATCCCCTTCCGCATAACCTGAAGCGACAAACGTATAGTCGCCGTCTTCCGGTGCGGTAAACGAGGCCCACATCGACGCGCCACCGGCCTTCCCCATGACAGAATGAACGGGTTCGCCACTTTCCTTTGTGGCAGATGCATTGTTCATGGCAATTTTGCCCGCAGCTGAAGTAATACTTGCCGCCAAACGTAATTGTGTATTCTGATTTGACGCCCTGAAAGTAAGCTCACCTGATGTTTCTCTACTTGGGGGGATTCCCTCTTTAAATGCAATGGCTCTTAATGTGATGGTCCCTGTCTTGCGCAAGGGAAATTCTCCTGAATACAAAGGAGAATCCTCCGTTGGCAAAGAACCATCAGTTGTATAGTGGATCGTCGCCCCATCTGTTGCACAGGACATTACGACTTGATACCACGAACCATTATCCATCGGTGTTGGGGTGATGTCAACATTGGCAACTCGATCCGATGTTGCGGCCTCAAGGCAAATATCGTCATTATAATAGTTCGAGACGGAACTATCGGTACACGTCACCAAAATGTTCTCAATAATTGTTACAGAATATCCAGAGTTTGTTATTTCAAGACTATATGTCCCACCGTCAACAAGAAAGTAGAATTGTCCGTGCGCATCCGTACTGCGATTATTAACCTTACTCCCGTTCTTTTTCAAAACGACACTCGCCCCTTTTAATCCACCATTCAAGCGCGTCAAGACCCCATTCAATCGGACAATTGCGGAAACTCGCCCGGCAATAATCGCTTTCTTTTCTGTGGGATGAATATTAATTCCTATGCCGACAATTCTGTTAAACGTACCTGCTGCCGTTCTGAATGTCGGAGGGACATACCATGTATTGTTTTTCGACTGTCCACCATTCCAGCCACAATTCACATGTACCGCTCGCGTATTGTTGACATATTGTAAACCATCTACCACGACGCTATGACCCGAGTTGTTAACATTCTTCTCGTCGATGCTCATTGACACAGGACATCCCGCGATAAGATTCGGTATGACCTGTCTGTCAAAAGTAGATAAATCTTCACCCGAAATAGTTTGCCAAAAAGCCCCCTTGTATGAATATGAGCTCTTTAACTTTTCAACCATGAGCGAAGTAAACATTGTTGTATTTGGGCCATAAGTAGCATTGCATTTTTGCCCTATATCTGCCGTCAATTCGCCGATTGCCTTTCTTTGTGTTTCCGACGAACGCTTTTCAGGATCGTCAGGCATACGGCCGAAGGAAAACCGCGTAGGCTTACCCCATCGCTTCATTATTTGAGCACCTGCTGTCGCTACACACCCACATGGATAATGCGTTGTATACCTTTTGTCTTCTCCATTTGTATTTTCTACTCCATCACCAGAGGCAGTTGTTCCCTGCGTCGGTTCAATAGGCCATTCCGGCGTGTAATAGTTGAAACAAAGTAAGCCATCACCCCCTAATGAATTCTCTTTCTGATTATTATGCGTTGTTTGCCCCCATACTGTTTTGAGCAATGGCTTGACACGAGTTTCTGTATATGCGTTTTGAGATGATGTTGCCATCTGGTTTGCCGATGCAAGAAGCCGTGTATTGGGTATCGTCTGCCTTGTCGTGCGGCCAAGCAAGTCATCCCATTCCCTCTGTTCGTCGGTTTTCTCCACCTTTGCCGACTTCAAAGATGCATTCATTAATAGCATCTTAGTTCCACTTGCCGAAGAAGGCTGCGTGTTCATCTCAAGTGCTTCTTTCGCCGCAGAGGCATCCGATTGAAGAAGACACAAAAGCGGATTTTCTGGATCATTGACAAACGTCCCCGTTTCAGAATACGCCATTACTGGCAGAACCCTGTCGTCTGCCGACGTGACTACGAACCCGCCGCCGCGCAAGACAGCAACATGGAACTTTGCGCCTGTCTGCGGGTCTGCAATCGTCTCAATCCGTAGAACCGTCTTACCTGAAATTGAACCATATTTTCGCATCCACGCCGAAACGGCTATCTGCGACTGTTCTGCCGTAATCTCTTCAGCAAATGTCGCCACAAAAGAAACAGCAGCGAAGATCATCAACAATATTTTTTTGACGAACAACAACCCACGCATCGGCGTTGCCGTCGATGCGCATTCCCTCCCATCCAACCGAACATGAGGATTCACCACATACAGTGTTCCATCAAAAACTCTTCCTGTTGCCATGAATCTTTCCTTTCTGTAATAAACTTTATAAGGTTTCTAAACGGCCTTAAACCGCTCCGCGGCACAGTCGACTAGCTTGCGCGAACTCTTGTCGAATGACAGGCCGATGAGCCAGATGGGCTTGCCGCCGGCAAGATAAGGCTCGGCATAGCCCTTCGCGCGAATCTGCGCGAAGGCGCGATCCACGGGCTCGTCCACCTTCAACTCGAAGATGAATATCCCCTTCTTGTGCCTTGCCACGACATCAGCGCGACCGTTGGACTGCACGTCCTCCGCCTTGTACTCGACCCCCTGCGACGCAAGAAGCGTACAGAGAATGCGCTGGTAGGCCGCCTCGTATACAGTCTCCTCCATGGAACCATAGGGCATGTGCGCATACAGAGACTTCAGCCCGACGAAAAACTCCGGCCAGCGAGCGGTGATGAGTTTGACGCCGAGAGACGCCGCCCATGCCGTGCCCTCGCCGGAGATTACTCCCGTTACCGTTTCGGCGAGATCACGGCGCACCTCCTCGTCGGGCGGACCGAGTTTGTACAGTCCGTCGTCATATCCCTTTATGGTCAGGTATCCAGACTGATAGAGCATCGCTATCGGCCTGAGCCTCCGAAGATCGGCCACGTCGAATTCCGCCGCCGCAACCTCCGGCAGGTTCTCATAGTCAAGTTCGGCGACTT
>Ga0310696_10010259_pt1 | contig 10786 bp, 7 predicted proteins | sample AusTroGonzalo_MG_4_FD_203885 | JGI IMG/M metagenome (GOLD analysis project Ga0310696, IMG submission 203885) | Bovine rumen microbial communities from tropical cattle in Woodstock, Queensland, Australia - Gonzalo_02 (v2) (version 2) | ecosystem: Host-associated > Mammals > Digestive system >... | reverse complement strand
ATTGGGTGCAACGCCCCGATAGGCCGTACCAGCCCCGCTGCCTGCCGCAATACCGGCCACGTGAGTGCCATGGTAATGGTGTCCGTAAATGTTCGATGTATCACATTCAGCAGCAAGAAGTTGTTCCTGACCTATCAGCTCCGTGCCGTAGTCAAAACCTTCCGGAGCAGGTCCGGCAGTGCGAAACTGGTCCCACGCCCGCAATACACGGTAACGGGTCATCGAGGTGTCGTAAAAGGTGGGATGCGTATAATCAAAGCCCCAGTCCGTCACCCCGATAATCACACTGTCACCCTTGTATGCGTCCGGCAGGTCGATACCAAGAAATACACTGTCCACATTACCATCAGAACGGGCACGGTACAAATCCTGCGCATTTACACAGACACAACTGATTATCAAATAAATAACTAATAGTATTTTTTTCATAACTCAAGAATTTTATCTATAAAAAACTATATTTTCTTGTCTGCAAATTTCTGGCAAACATAATTCAATTTATATAAATCAAAACACCGCATCTTCGGTTTATTTGATTTCAAATTTTTTATTATCAACGATTTAAAAATTGAATAAAAACGAAGATACAGCTTCACCATTCTCTTCCGCTGCAATTTCTGGAACGTCTGCAACAATTTGTTGCCATCCACAAAATACTGCTTATTTTTCACCTTTTCATACACGACAAAAAGGTTGTCAATAGCGTTTTCCGTCTGTTTCAGGAATTTGTCGTTGGTGGCCACGACTTCGTGCCGCAAGGGATTGTCAATATGGCGAACAATGATACCATGGTCCTGTAATTCCAGACCAAAGAGCGTGTCCTCATGCCCATATCCCGAAAGTGTCTCGTCAAATTCTATGGTTTTAAATATCTCTTTTTCTATCAAGAAGTTAAAAGTAGAAAAAGACATATTCGGATGCTGGTTCCGGATTTCCGCCGGCACCATCTCGCGCTGCCGTCCGTATGCCCAACGGAGCACATAATTCTTTTTCGGCCTACGCTCCTTGTACTCATAACCGCCGGAAATGACCCGCGCTGTCGGTGCCGCCTCCACGTATTTTTTCAAATAGTCGGAATGAGACACCTTCGTGTCACAGTCCATAAAAAGAAGATACGGATATTTCGCCTTGCTGGCCAAGGTGTTACGAATCACCGAACGACCCACATTCCGATAATTCTGCAAATACGTCACGTGCGGAAGAAAGTCCAGTTTGGCATTCTTCATCATAAAGTCGTGCTTCGACGCATCGTCAAGCAGGAGGACTTCATACTCAATACCCAATTTGTCGGCTTGTTTGCAAAGGTCCTTCACAAGCTGGTTGACATCATAGTTGTAAATACCTATGCAAACCGACAGCATTATACGAGGGAGTCGATGATATTACCGTCTTCAATACAGATGGTTCTCGATGCGAACTTATTGATCATCGGGAAGTTGTGCGTAGCCATAATGACGGTGGTGCCATCCTGATTGATGTCGTGCATGATTTTGAAAATCTCCTCGGCGGTGATGGGGTCGAGGCTGCCGGTGGGCTCGTCGGCGAGGATCACCTCAGGCTTGTTGATGAGGGCGCGGGCGATGCAGACACGCTGCTGCTCGCCGCCCGACAGCTGGTGCGGATACTTGAAATCCTTAGTCTCCAAATGTACCAACTGCAGCACTTCCTGCACACGGGTTTTCATCGCCTTCTCGTCCTTCCACCCAGTGGCCTTCATCGCAAAGATCAAATTTTCTTCAACCGTCTTATTGCTAAGAAGTTGATAATCCTGAAAAACAATACCCAGCTTGCGACGCAACTGCGGAATATGCTTCGTCTTGATGTTCTTCAAGTCAAAACCGACACATTTCGCCTCCTCGCCCACTGCCGGCACATCGGCAAAAAGCACCTTCAGGATGGAGGACTTTCCGCTACCGGTTTTTCCAATCAGATAGACAAATTCTCCTTTGTTTACGGTGATGTTGACTTTGGAAAGAATCAATATTTTCTTCTGAAAAATATCCACATCTTTCAGAACGACTATCGGTTCCTGGGCAGGTTCCTGCACTGATTCCGGTATCTGCGTGGTTTCTACTGGCTGGGGGATGTTTTCTTCTTCCATAAAAGGGGCTTGTTAAATGTCAATATTGGCGTAACGTGCGTTCTTTTCGATGAATTCGCGGCGCGGGGGCACCTCGTCACCCATCAGCATGGAGAAGATGTAATCGGCCTCCATAGCATTCTCGATGGTGACTTGGCGGAGGGTGCGGCGGGCGGGGTCCATGGTGGTGGACCAGAGCTGGTCGTCGTTCATTTCACCCAAACCTTTGTAACGCTGGATGTGCAGGCCGCTTTCGTTAGCACCGTTGTTGGTGTATTCGGCGGCAATGGCGTCGCGCTCCTCGTCCGTCCATGCGTAGCGTTCCTGACTACCCTTCTTCACGAGGTAGAGCGGCGGCGTGGCGATATAGACGTGGCCGTTCTCGATGAGGGAACGCATGTGGCGGAAGAAGAAGGTGAGAATCAAGGTGGCAATGTGGCTTCCGTCCACATCAGCATCGGTCATGATAATGACCTTGTGGTAACGCAGCTTCTCAAGGTTGAGAGCGTGGCTGTCCTCCGCCGTGCCGACGGTGACGCCCAGTGCCGTATAGATGTTCTTGATTTCCTCGCTGTCGAGGACGCGGTGTTCGGGAGCCTTCTCCACATTCAGAATCTTACCGCGCAGCGGGAGGATGGCCTGGAAGTGGCTGTCACGGCCCTGCTTGGCAGTACCGCCTGCGGAGTCACCCTCCACGAGGTAGAGTTCGCACTCTTCCGCCACCTTCGACGAACAGTCGGAAAGCTTGCCGGGGAGGCCGCCGCCGCTGAAGGCGGACTTGCGCTGCACCTGCTCACGGGCCTTTCGGGCGGCATGACGCGCCGTGGCCGCCAGAACCACCTTGCCCACAATCTCCTTCGCATCCCGCGGATGTTCCTCAAGGTAGTTTTCGAGCATGTCGCTCACCGCCTGACTGACAACGCCCTCAATCTCGCTGTTACCCAGCTTGGTCTTGGTCTGTCCCTCAAACTGCGGTTCCGCCACTTTCACAGAGATGATGGCGGTAAGCCCCTGACGGAAGTCATCGCCCGAAATCTCGATTTTATCCTTTTCGAGCTTGTCGAGCATCTTGTTGTTGCTGGCGTAGCGTTTCAGGGTGTTGGTGAGGGCTCGACGGAAACCAGTGAGGTGCGTACCACCCTCTATCGTATTGATATTGTTGACGTAAGAATGGATGTTCTCGTTCCAGCCGTCGTTGTACTGCATCACTACCTCAATCGGGACCCCGCTCTTTTCGGTTTCGATATAGATCGGAGTCTCCATGATCTTGGTGCGGCCACTGTCAAGGAAGCGGATGAAGTCCTTCAGGCCCTCTTCGGAATAGAAGGTCTCGCTCTTGTACTCCCCGTTGTCCTCCTTTTCGCGGCGGTCGGTGAGCTGGATGCGGATTTTCTTGTTCAGGAAAGCCAATTCTTTCAAACGGCCCGCCAGAATGTCATACTTATATTCGGACACATTGAAAATGCTGTCATCGGGGGTAAAGGTGATTTTCGTGCCGCGGTAGTCGGTCGTGCCGTCCTCTTTCACAGAGTAGAGGGGCTTTCCGTATGCAAATTCCTGAACATAATGCTTACCGTTGCGGTAAACATCGGCACGAAGGTGCTTGGAAAGGGCATTGACGCAGGATACGCCCACGCCGTGCAGACCGCCCGAAACCTTGTAGGAATCCTTGTTGAACTTACCGCCCGCATGCAGCACAGTAAGAACGACCTCCAAGGCGGAACGGTGCTCCTTTTCGTGCATATCGGTCGGGATACCACGACCGTTATCTAATACTGATATGCTGTTGTCTTCATAAATCGTCACTTCGATGTGATTGCAGTGTCCGGCAAGGGCTTCGTCGATGGAATTGTCCACCACCTCATAGACCAGATGGTGCAGTCCGCGCTCCCCAATATCGCCAATATACATGGCCGGACGCTTCCGCACCGCCTCCAGACCCTCCAACACTTGGATATTGTCCGCATTGTAGTCTTCCACGTGCAATTTTTTTTCTTCTAAATCACTCATAATCAATAGAATAAAATAAGTTTAAAACATTGCAAATATACAAAAAAAACTTGCAATTTGAAAGGGAAATTCCCAATAAAATTGCAAGTTTTTTTGCACAGGAAAACAGGCCGATCAATTGCCCATATCCGAGAGGAATTTGATGCGCATGATGCGGATTTCCTCCATCGTATATTCGTCCTCGCCGAGCTCCTCAAGAGCGTCATCCACCGAGTCGGACTCGGCATTGGCGAAGTAGTCGAGAATCTCCTCCTGATGGTCCGGATCGATGGTCTCTTCGATGTAATAGTCGATGTTGAGCTTCATTCCGGACGAAACGATGCTTTCAATCTGCGTGAGGAGTTCGTCCATGTCAAGGTTCTTACCCATCGCAATGTCCTCAAAGCCGATCATACGGTCGATATTCTGGATGATATAGACATTGATCGCTGATAGGTTGGTCGGTGACTTGACCACGAAGTCCTGCGGACGGATGATGTCATTCTCCTCCACATACTGTTTGATAAGCTCGATGAAAGGCTTGCCGTACTTCTGGGCCTTGCCCGCGCCCACGCCGCTGATGTGCGACATTTCGTCCAATGTCGTGGGATACTGTATGCACATGTCCTCCAACGACACATCCTGGAAGATGACGTAGGTCGGCAGGTTCTCCTTCTGGGAGATCTTTTTCCGGAGGTCCTTCAGCATCGCGTAAAGAGGATTGTCGTCCATTGCCTCTCCCTTGGGGATGAACACCTCATCGCTTTCATCATCGTCATCCTCACTTTTGGGCTTGGCCACCATAATGCTGTACGGGTTGGTGACGTACTTTTCGCCTTTTGGGGTGATTTTCAACAAACCGTAGGTCTCCACATCCTTGTAAATCAGACCTTCAAAGATGGCAAGGCGGATGACGTTCGACCAGAACTTGGCATCGTAGTTCTGCCCTTCACCAAACTGGCTGAGCAGATTGTGCTTGAATTTGGTGATGGTGGTCGTTTTCTCACCGGTAATGATGTCAATGATATGATCTTCCTTGAACTGCTGCTTGATGGTCTGTATGATGTCCAAAACGAGCTGAATCTGATCCTGCGCGTCCATTTTCGGCTTCGGATGCAGGCAGTTATCGCAGTTGCCGCAGTTCTCCTCTGGATAGCTTTCACCGAAGTAGTGCAGCAGGTGCTTGCGACGGCACGACGTGGATTCGGCATACGATGCGGTTTCCGCCAAAAGCTGCTTCACAATTTCTTGTTCCGCCACCGACTTCTTGGTGGAGAATTTTTCCAATTTGTGAAGATCCTTGTAATCGTAAAATGCGACACATAGCCCTTCGCCATCGTCACGGCCGGCACGACCGGTTTCCTGATAATACCCTTCCAGACTCTTCGGCATATCGTAATGGATGACAAAGCGCACATCGGGCTTGTCGATGCCCATACCGAAAGCGATGGTGGCCACAATCACATCAGCCTTCTCCATCAGGAAGGCATCCTGATTCTCGACGCGGGTTTTGGAATCAAGGCCGGCATGATACGGAAGCGCCCGTATCTTGTTGGCTTGCAGGAATTCCGCAAACTCCTCCACCTTCTTGCGGCTGAGGCAGTAAACGATACCTGCCTTCCCGGGGTGACTTTTTATGAACTTGACGATGTCCTTGTCGATGTCCTTGGTCTTCTCCCGAATTTCGTAATAGAGATTGGGACGGTTGAAGGAGGAGATGAACGTCTCCGCCTTGTCCATACAGAGGTTCTTCTGTATGTCGGCACTCACCTTGGGGGTAGCCGTAGCCGTAAGGGCGATCACAGGAACCTGCTTGCCGATGGCCGAGATGATGGAACGGATACGCCGGTACTCCGGACGGAAGTCGTGCCCCCACTCGGAGATGCAGTGCGCCTCATCAATGGCATAGAACGAGATGTTGATGGCCTTGAAGAAGTCCACGTTCTCCTCCTTCGTCAACGACTCAGGAGCGACATACAGCAGCTTGGTCTTTCCAGCCAACAGATCCTCACGGACAGTGTTGATCTCCGCCTTCGACAGCGATGAATTGAGGAAATGGGCCACTCCGTCCTCAGAACTGTAGGTGCGGAGCGCGTCCACCTGATTCTTCATCAGTGCAATCAGCGGCGAAATGATGATGGCGGTACCTTCGCACATCAGTGCCGGAAGCTGGTAGCACAGCGACTTGCCGCCTCCCGTCGGCATGATGACAAAGCAGTCCTTGCCCGCCAACAATGCCTTGATGATTTCCAATTGTCTTCCTTTGAACTGGGTGAATCCGAAAAACTTCTTGAGCATCTTCAGAATCTCCTTCTCCGTAAACTTATGCATAGTCAGTGTTAATTTGATAACCTGTTATATGATAATCAGAAAAAACAAACTCCCATTGTCGGTTTTATGTCCTGAACAACGGGAGTACAAAAGTATAAATATTTCTCTAATGGAGAGCCTTTTTTTTGAGAAAATTTCAAATATTTTTTCTACAACGTCCTATTTCCCTTCAAATAATTTGACACATAATCAGTTACACCATCTTCTAATGAATAAAAGCCCCTCGTATAACCTGCTGACCGCATTTTTTGCATATCCGCCTCTGTATAATATTGGTATTTGTCACGGATGTCAATGGGGATGTCGATATAGTCGATGGCCGGAGAAAGCCCCAAGGCGTGGAAAGTGGCCGTGGCGAGGTCAAAAAAAGTGCGGGCGCAACCTGTGCCGAGGTTGTAGATGCCGCTGGGGTACTTCCGCTCCGTGAAGCCGTGCAGCACGCTCACCACGTCCTTCACATACACGAAATCGCGTTTCTGCTCCCCGTCGGCGAAGTCGGGGCGGTGCGAGCGGAACAGTTTCACCCGTCCCGTCTCATTAATCTGATTAAAGGAATGGAAAATCACCGAGGCCATCCGTCCCTTATGGTACTCGTTCGGGCCGAACACATTGAAGAACTTGAAGCCGGCCCACTGCGGCGGCGTATTCGTCTGCTTCAGAATCCACTTGTCAATCTCGTTCTTTGACTTCCCGTATGGGTTGAGCGGCTGCAAGTTCGGGATGTCGCCTTCGTCGTCGCGATAGCCGCGCTCGCCCGCCCCGTAGGTTGCGGCGGAAGAGGCGTACAGTAGTGGCACGCAGTGGCGGGTGCAGAAGTCCCAAACCCGCTGGGTGTAAGCAACGTTCAGCTCCTCAAAGACGGCCCAGTCCATCTCGGTGGTGTCGGTGCGGGCACCGAGGTGAATGACGAAGTCGATGTGGCGGGCGTTGGCCTCCGCCCAGCGGAAGAAGTCGTTACGGCCGATTTTGTCCGCATACTGCTTGTCCTCCCAGTTGCGTCTTTTCTGCTCTTTGGTGAAATCGTCCACGAGGATGAGGTCTTTGCGGCACGACTCGTTCATTTTCTGTGCCATACAGCTTCCGATGAAGCCGGCGGCGCCCGTGATTACAATCATTGTTCCTGTTTTTCTATAAAAAAATGGACGGGAAGAACCCGTCCGTTACATATTTATATAAATGTAGGTTTATCTCTTCACACCACCGCCGGAAGGTGTACCCAAGCGGGCCATTGCGCAGCGGAAGCCGATGTTCTTGGCGGACTCGTCCTCTTCCATCCAGCGTCTCTGGCCGGGAGCGGCGTAGTACTGCGGGTCGATCCAAGAGCCTCCTTTGTAAACGCGGGCGTGGTCACCGACCATGGAGTAGCTGTAGTTCTCACCGGTCTTTTTCGGATACATGGTGGAGGTGGCGTCGTCGGAACCGTTCTTCCAGAGTTCCTCGTCAATGAGGGAAGCCCAGTCACCATCGAGGTAGTTGATATTGTCGGCCTGACGGTAGTTACGTCTGCGGTCGTTCTTGAAGTCGGAGACGGGCACCATCGGGATTCTACCTATGCTGTCGCGGTCTTCCACCGTACCGTCTTCAAGGAGCTTCTTGGTCTCGTAGTAGTTACCACGGAACGGGTTGAATTCATAGACATCGTCGTGGGACTTCTGTCTGTAAACGTCCATCACCCATTCAGCGACGTTGCCACCCATGTTGTACAAGCCGTAGTCGTTGGGCCAGTAGGAGTTGACGGGGGCTGGTATATCAGAAGCGTCGTTGAGATAACCGGCGACACCCATCAGGTCACCGCGGCCGCGGCGGGTGTTGGCGACAAAGTCACCATAATATTTCTTGTCGTCCGTACGGGTATAGTGGCCGTTCCACGGATAAAGTTTTCTTTCCAAGATACGCTCGTTCAACGTATTACCGATAAGAGCGTAAGCGGCGTACTCCCATTCAGCCTCGGTGGGGAGGCGGTACTTCGGCAGGAGGATACCGTCTTCCATCTTCACGTTGCGGTAGTCGCCGGTGGAGATGTTCTGGAGGCGGTTGTCGGTCTCCATCTCGTAAGTCTCGTAGGTAAGATAGGCGTCGGTGCTGAAGTAAAGTTCCGGTGACGGATCGGGGTTCCAGTCAATGAAGCCCATATCCACGAGAATCTGCTCGTTCACACGGTCGGTACGCCAAGCGGCGTAGTTGGTGGCTTGCAGCCAGCTGACACCCACAACCGGATAGTGGTTGTATGCGGGATATTTGAAGTAATATTCAACTTGGCTTTCGGCGAAGGAGAGTTTCTCACGCCATACGTTCTCATCCGGATAGGCGTTGTCGTAAACCGTCTTCAGGTCGGCGGGGATGAACACCCGTTCGAGCCAATGGAGGTACTCTCTATAGTCGAGGTTGCTGATTTCGGTCTCATCCATATAGAAGGAGGAGACGGTGACGCGGTGCGGGTTGTTGTCCCAATCGTACATCACGTCCTGTTCCATACGTCCGAAGACGAAGGTACCGCCTTCAATGAGCACAAGTCCGGGGCCGGTTGCCTGTTCCACGAAGGGATAGACTTCGAAACCGCCGTTTTCTGCATTGTTGTATTCCCAACCTGTAGTGTGGGAATATTCCTTTTTGCAGGAGCTGAACAAAAGTGCGATTGCGGCGATCAGCAACAAACCTGAAAATCTTCCAATCTTATTCATTGTTTTTTGATTTAATCTTGAGGTTAACGATTATTTTTCGATAATATTATGCAGCAATGCTTAGAAAGTCGGGCAGTTAAGGTCTTTTTTCACGACACGGCGTTCCGGACACGGGAAGAGGAACTGGAGTGACACCTCGTGACCGCCGCCGGAAAGGTTGGCGAGTTTGGAGACGGTGAGGTCATAGGAGTAGGCCAGACGGATCATTTCGTGCTGGAGACCGAACATAAAGATGACAGCATCGGGATTACGGAAGCTCTGACGGTACCAGATACCCACTACGAACGGGTAGTAGTTGACGTACAGACCGTAGTTCAGCTGATGGAATTCCATCTGGTGCTGGTAGATGATGTTCGGGCTGATGGAGACGTCACCGAAGGAGCGGCTCTTGCGGCTGCGGCGTTTGAGGTCGAAGTATCCGCCGGCGTGGGCAGTCCACTTGACGGGCAGGCGGCTCACCGAGATGAACCCTTCGTAGGGGCGGGTGACGTGGTTGACGGCCAAGCCGAAGTAGAAGTTCTTGGTATAGCCGATAAAGCCTGTGGAGAAGTCAGCGACACCCTTCGACTGTTTCTTCGGGGTGGCCTCGTTCGTCTCATAGACAAAACCATATTTGGGGTCAATCATATCGCCAAATGTGAGACGGTTCCAGTCAAGACTTTTCTGCTGGTAAGTGGCCTGCAACGCGAAACGCATACTGAACTTCCGGGAAATTTTCAACTTGTAGGAATAAATGAAACTGGCTGCGTATGTGTTAATTACACCCTGTCCCTGATGGTCACCCATAAACAGGACACCGATACCACCTGCAATCTTATCAAAATGCTGGTCGTAGGAAGCCGAATAGGTGATGTACGTACCATGCACGTTGGGCCACTGGTCACGGAAATGGGCCGTGATGCGCGGACAAACATTGGCACCCGCAAAAGCAGGATTCAAATACAACGGGTTTGCATAAAACTGGGAAAAGTGCGGATCCTGCGCCGAGAGCCGGAAACTCCCGAAAACCAGCAGGATAAGTCCACATAAACAGGCGATACGTTTATTCATTGTTGTAGTTTTTTATTCCTAATTTAACACAGGGTGCAAAAGTAACACTTTATGGGCAGTTTTTACGACAAATTTTATAAAAAGTTATCAACAACTTATTCCTTTTTGCAATTTTACTTTTGCTCTTACGTTTACTTTTTTGGCATTTAACATCATTTCAAACGGAATATGAAAAAAAAATCTTGGGTACTTTTTTTGAACTTTTTTCTAAGTATCACCCAACTATTTGATATTCAAGCACAAAATATTAAAAAAAATATTTCCTTCGATTGGACGGACCCTGTGGTTTTCCAAATATCGGATGACGAAACCATCCGTCTTCTCTGTTTCCACGGGGCCATTTCCTCGCCCAAGTACGAGACACTGCCGCTTTTTTTTGAACGTTTTGAGACAGATGCCTACTATGAACAATATAGGGTGGTCCTGTCAGATGTGCAGTACCGGCGTATGACGAATGAGGAGGCGGAACTTGTCCCTGCCGGCTTCGACGAGCGCGACTTTTCCGCTGAGGCACGCACCGTTGTTGACCGGAAGAAAAACTATGCCGCCCTTTCCATCCTGCCCATCCGGAAGGTGGGAAATGGCTACGAAAAATTGTTGAGTGCCAGCGTCTCTTTGGAGCCGGTACGTTCTTCAGCGAAAGCGATGAGAAGCC
>Ga0310696_10010258_pt1 | contig 10786 bp, 8 predicted proteins | sample AusTroGonzalo_MG_4_FD_203885 | JGI IMG/M metagenome (GOLD analysis project Ga0310696, IMG submission 203885) | Bovine rumen microbial communities from tropical cattle in Woodstock, Queensland, Australia - Gonzalo_02 (v2) (version 2) | ecosystem: Host-associated > Mammals > Digestive system >... | reverse complement strand
ATCTTTTCAATAGTGTACCAGGAATCATAAGTGGCACACTCTTCGAGTTTACTTAACAGATGCTCCTCCTCGTCGCTCAAACGGGTGGAAACACGAATTTTACTACACAAGGTAACGATCCCATTAGCATGGTTGAGCTCTTCAATAATGCGGCCCTTCTCATGCTGGTCAAGTAAATCCCATGCACTCACACAGTCTGTAGCAGGCACCAGATTCTGCAACGCCGGTAATTCCGTTGCCAGAAACACTGTCCCGCAAAACAGGCAGCCTAGTCCCCGTTTTTCATCCTTGACTAGGGTGACATAGTGGCCGTCACTCAGGCCCAGTATATACCCATGATCGCTCTTATACATCTTTGCCTCCTTTTTTCAAGTCCTTAAAAACAGTTTTGACCCAATTTTCAAGCTGCTCGTACATCTCCAATGGCCATACTTCACCGTCGTCCTTAATATGGACTACGTCAGGAAAGTATTTCGCTACAATGCTCTTGTGCTGTTTCAACTTCCGCAGGATCTTCTCTTCAGCTCTGGTTATATCATCATTATTTACCGCCATTACCTAAAGCCTCCGTCAGAAGTTCCGTCTTTTTCCGGGTCAGCTCCTCGATTTTTTTCTGGTGCTCAAGGATTTCACTGTCAATCTCCTTAACAGGAACCATACGGTGCTCTGCCAGATGGAGACGCGCTTTCTTCTTATCAATGCACTTACGCATTCTAATTAAACATTCTGTCTGGAATTCTTTGGAGAGACGGTCAAGTATTCCGTTTATAGCGGTCCTGCTGTCACCGGGAAAAGCAGAACCCTCTCCTCCCCAATATAGAGTGGTAGCCAGGAGTTTATTCTGGGCGTTCCATAGATGGGAGAGAACTTTTCCTGTATCCTGAATGAAGTAAATAAACTCTTCACGTTCTTTTTCGGTTAAACTTAACCAGAACCACCCCATATCCCGATCATCCTTCGGGGGTTCGATGAGCTGCAGTGACCCTAATTCCGTCACGTGGTCATCCTGGCCATAGTCTAGAACTACAAGTGGTAGGACACGTCCCATCCAGGACCACCTTGCGTACAACCGTACATCGTTGGAGTAGAAGCACAATTCGATACTACCCCCGTTAAAATATCCTATTATTTGTTTCGATATTTCTTTAGCCATAGCCTTATCCTCCTTTACTCTGTAATAATTTCAATTTCCATGTGGCAGTCAGAATAAGGAGCTACCACAAACTGTTTCTGCTGCTCAATAACCGCACTGGTAACAAATAGATCTATCAGATCAGGCAGAGCGTAACCGTTCATATCCCACGCCTCGGCAAACGTCTGCGCTACAATGTCATCTTCGTAGCTTCGTTCGTGGTAACACTGGGTGTGTTGACAGGCGTGAAACACGATATTGATTGTTACTTTCTCAGCAACCACCATACCGGGGTTAAACGGTGATACAATCCTGCCTTTGGTCATCTGAAAACGTTTACCGTCCATAACTTTACTTCTCCCTCTAAACCACCCGAAACGGTCAAGAATCTTAATAAATACGTATGACCAGAACTTTGACGTGCACGTAGGGTTGTGTGCCATAATGCTTATCACATCTACAAAGTCATCGGGTCTGATGTACTTCAGGTATGTTCCGATCTTGTAATTATTGGAGGTCATACCGTTTAACTTCAGCTCAGGTATCACCTCCGGATCAGGTATCACCTTAATCTCTTCAGCTACATTTTTTTCTTCAGTCATTTTTCCTCCTTTCGTCATCTTGTTGTTGGCTGTTAAGGTTAATATTCCTCCTATACTCCTTGATTGCCCAATATTCGTCGAATCCAGGCATTAGCGGTGCTTTGTCTGTTTTCAGCAGAGGGTGAGCCTCTTCCCTAGCTTCAAGCATCACTTCGAGCCCCAGGTTCATAACAAGCAGATGCTCAAGCCTGAGATTTTTAATCGCTTCAGTTAGTTCTTTCCATGCTGTAGCTAATACCGTAGATGTGCTAGTAGTCAGCCCCCTAAATCGCGGCACTGTTTCTTTGGATAAAGCCCCGAACTGAACACAATTTGTAAGAGAACGCTCAGCTGCACCGAGCGCTTTACAAACATTAATAAGAGAGGCTACTTTACTCATACCCGGTGTAAGATCACGGTAGTGCAAAGCCGGACCTAAAAAATCTCTGAGTCCTGCATAAACTGGACTATGTTCCGGCAGTACCCACTGGTCAGTCCACACATGAGGCAGATACTCATCATCGCCACATATGAGTACACAACCGCCTACCAGTTTAAGGAACACTGCCCTGGGCCCACCCCAGCGCATAATCCACCCCAGCATAATCCTGCTGGGGATTTCATTGTCAATCTTCATACTTTCCTCCTCTTCGTGTTGATGATAAACGAACAGAATTTACCCGTTCATCTACTTATCCCATTTTTGGAAAGGTTAATGTGTACCGTTTTTTCTATTTCTGATTTTAGTCTTAATGTAGTCCACTAGCCCTCCAGTCAACATATCAGCACCAATGTTGGTACCTACGTCACCTGCATAAGTGGACCATGCGTTAAACAGATTACGACGGGTATTTTTAAGATATTCGTCAGACGCTCCAAGTTCCCTTAGAGCTTCATACCCCTTTCTTGACGCTGCTGCCTCAGCTACTAACAACGGCACTCCGGAAGCAGCTGACAAAGCCGTAAGTTTTTTCGCTGCACTCCCAGGTAGAGCACTCCCGAGTACAGACACTGAAACACTTATCGGGTTCACTGTACCCAGAATCTTAGACGGTAGGTAGAGCTTATGCGCTGTTCGGCCAACGATGCCACCTCTGCCGGCTGAGTATTGTGAGTGGCCGTATTCATGTGCCAGCAAGTCCGCTCTTCTCCCAACTGTAATCGCATCACCGGCTGGTATATAATAACTGCTTGAACCATCCAGAGGGCTGGGCATCAATGTAACACTAACACCGTCATCCTTCGCTTTCTTACGCAATGCTTTAAACAAACGCACGCCTTCTTCGGTATCAGGGGTATCAACATCCCTAAGCACGTTATTAATAGCGTGTTTCTTCCACAACCAGCTGGCTGCAGCGATACCGGCACCCACTGGTACGGTTACGGGAATCTTAGCTAAGTTAGGGTACTTACTTTTTAAAGTTTGACCTAAGAGTTCAGCTGATACCTTACTCATCGTCCTCATCCTTGCTGTACTTATTCAATAAGTGATCGAAATTGTACCCGGCATACCCTCCGAGTCCTGCCCCTGCCAATCCTCCGAGTATAGCTCCTCTGCGATCGTCAGCCAGATAACCTAAGCCTGCACCGAGCAGACCTCCAGCACCGACTCCTATGCCTGCGTCCCTTACTTGCGGGTTACTAAATGACATATTCTCAGGGAGGAAACCCTTCTTCTTCTGAGGTTCCGGTTTTTTCTTCTTAAAAGCACCAGCCGCCTTAGCTATTCCGAGTCCGGCTCCTACGGCAGCTGCTCCAGTTCCGATACGTGCTCCCCAGGATTTGAGGGCCTCGTTGGACGCTGCGTCATCCCATTTCTGATACTGCTCAAGATAACGTCCCATCTTGCCGGTAGCCTCATCTGCCTTAGCTTTAAGATTAAAAATATCGCCACCTTCAGCCTTAGCCTTATCAAACAAGTCAGACGCGGTGTCTCTCTGCTTTATAATATCCATACGAGTGTCGTCAAACGCCTTGTTTGCAGCATCATTACCAGTAAGTTTACGCATAAACCTCGTAATCTTACCTGGATTTGTGTCCTCCATCGCCTTAACGGCGTCATCAAGGTGCCCAATTTTCTTTTTATGCTGATCGGTTAGTTTTTGAGCATCACTGGCGAACTTTTTAGCCTGGTCTGAAAACCCTACCGCTGTATCCAGTTTTTCATTAGCAAGGCCGCGAAGACGCTCTTTCTTGGAACCAGTCATAAGTTCACCGTAACGCTGGAGAATCCCAGATTTTTTGGGTTTCGCTAAAGCCTGAGCAGTGTCACCGTTGCCTGTGTTATTAGCTACGTTAGCTGCCTGATCCTTGCCTGCTGACCAGAGTTTCTTACCAGAATCCAACATCTTGGACCCGAAATCTTTGATATGATTCCTACCGGCATACGCCGCAGCTGCCGTTCCAGCCAGAGCCAATCCGCCGAGCGCCCACTTTTTCCAGTTACTTTTTTTCTTCGGTGGCTGCTGAGCCTGACCGGGATTAGCCTGCTGCTGCGCAGCTATAATATCCGCAGCCGCTATCTTATCGCTGATTCTTATTAAAAAAAGTTGTTTGGAAATATCGCTCATCTTACCCTCCGGCTAATACATCAATTACGCAGGCAATCCTGCACACTGTATAATTTAACATCTACCGTGGTTTTAGTCAATAGTTTTAAGAAAAAAATGGTCGGCCGGTTGGCGTCAGACCGACCTAAGAGGTATTTGTGTTTTTAGTATTTGGGGCCTGTTTCTTTAAACGGACGACCTGTGATCCAAGGAGCAACCGGTGAGATCGATTCCGCTGGGCTTACCTTACCCTCAGCCGCGGCCTCTGTCAAGGTCCTCTTGATATATTTCTGAGCAAGGTTGCTGACCCAGTCGCCTTCGAGCATACCTGACGTGTAGAAACTCTTTACAGCAGGTCTGACTCTGACATCTTCAGGGAACATCAGGATCGTTTTCTTGCCGCAGTTCTTGAAGAAATTATCAATCTCTGACTGCGTGATTCTCGTTCCTGCTGAATATTCGCCCACTTCCTCAGCCAGACTCATACCTGGTTTAAGGTCTGACGGCTTCATAGGAACACCTTTCTTCTTACCCAGGTCAAGCAATGTATTGTAAGCGATCGTATCACCTGGGAGGTATGAATCAAAAGCGCTCATTACTTCAACATAATTGACAGCGCCTTTAGCAATAGTATCAAGAAGACGGTCACTCACGCTCATGCCTGAGGTAACCTGTTTAAGGTCAGTGATAAGAGCATCACGTCCTGCTTTGATACCCTTCATTCTGGTAACGTCAGTGTACGGCAGGATACCTTCTGTCAGCTTGTCACCGAACTTTACCTTATCGCCGGCTTTTACTATGACTTCACTGCTCGGGTGGACACGGTATTTCTTGCCTGATTCCATATATATCATGGTAGGAGCTCCGCGCTTTACCTGAACGTCAGAAACTACATCGTCCTGCTCCGATAGAGTGGCCACGGTCGGTTTACTTGAGTCACTGCTGAAGACATCAGTCAACGCTTTAAGGCCGCCGCCACCGACATCTCTGGTAATATCACGTCCGCCGTGTTTGGAGTCAAGTGCCTTTTGCGAGATAGGTTCGTTGACACCGTATGCAGCCCTGAGACCTACGTTAGTACCAATATCTAGGAAGTGCCAGTAAGAGTCTGTGCCGTAACATTTCTGACACACACCTTCTTTTGCGGCACAGGTCTTAGGTGACCTTACAAGTATCTTTCTATGAGGAAGTTTGCTCTGGTTGTCAGTGGTGATGATCTCGCCTTTTTTTATACCGGGTACACTTTCCTGTATTACTCGCCCGAGAACGTCATCGGAGTTCCAATCAATCTCGACACCGGCATCAGTACCACAGTCCTCCATGGTTATAACTTCCTTCATTACGTTGTAAGAAAGAAGTTTTACCATAGCACCGGGCGTAGCAACGTTGAGTGCAGTAGCGATAGCATCTTTCTTGACCTTGATATTCTGCTGCCAGAAGTCGTACATATTCAGACCTTCACCGTAGGATCCCTTAGTCATAACTGCTGTCTGAATAGGCTTATCCGGGTCGTATGACAGGACAGGGCTGACAACGATGCTCGCCAGCTGCATATCGGAACCTTTAGCACCCGACTCTACATTAAGTCTCAGGTCGCCAGGGTGTTTCTTGGCAGCATCCTTAGCCTCGTTCTGTGCAGCCTGAAGAATACCGGCACGTTTCTTCATGTCTTTCTCTTTTTCCAGCATTCTTGAGTACTTCCTGATGATGTTGTCCCTTTCTTTGGTCATAGGTTTGACATCGTCAATACCAACCGTGCTGCCTATTTCTGTAGCATACCTGGTACCGAGATTCTGGATCTTGGTGTATCTTTCTGAAGCGTGTTCGGGGTCATTTCTGGCAGTTTCCGCAAGGATCTTATTAGCTGCTTTTTTATTGCACGGAATCGGAACCTCAGCTGTTCCCTGCAGAATCTCCTCCATATCCTTCTTGAACTTCTTCGGGTCCTTCAATGACATCTGGTACAGACCAAGTACTGTCTCTGACAGGAATCCGATAGTCAGTGCTCCGGGCATAACATCGGAAAAGATGTTTTTGGACAAAAGCATTTTATCAAGCGATCTTGATACTTTTGCGTTTGACGGCACGTGAACCTGAATAGCGTCACCATCAAAGTCAGCATTCAAAGGTTTGGTAGCTGTAAGGTTAAGGTGGATACTGGTATCCGGGATAATTTTCGGGTGTGCAGCCAGCATACCGAACCTGTGAAGAGTGGGAGCACGGTTGTAAAGAACATTAGTATTATTAGCCACTTCCTCGAGAGCCTTTCTTGCCTGAGGCGCATGCTCATTCATCATCTGTGTAGCTTCCAACGGCGGAACACCTACTTTTTTGAGTTCATTCATCACATGCGGTTCAAACATCTTCCAGGCCATAACTTCAGGGATACCGATTTCGTCCATAGACAAGCTGGCGTCAGCAATAATTCTGGCACGACCTGACAGGTCCTGATTCTTTTTAACCAGTGTGCTCTGAATGTAACCGTTTTTAGGTGAGCCTACACCGCCGAGGTAAGGAAGAACACCTCTGGAGCCTTTCTTTCTGAGCTGAATATTGGATGTTTCTTCTGTACCTACAAGAGCGCCAATATTACCGAGAAGCACCTTCTTAGCCTCAGGAGCGAAGTCAGGCCCTCGTTGGCCAGCATTATATCTTTATAGAACAGGTTAACGTCAGATACCTGAACACCTCCGTCCTGAAGTTTAGTAATAGGCCGCATAACTGGCGGCGGAACAGGAATTGAGGTGATAACGTAGTCGCTGAGTTTTTCTCCTCTGTCTACAGTATTCTTCAGGAAACGTAACTCCTTGATTTCGTTATTGGAAAGATCGTTTTTCTTTGACTTCTCGGTCAACTCCTTGATCCTTCCTTTCATGTCGAATGCATCGAGTTCTTTCTTCATTTCCTTGGTAGTGCTGTTTGCCTGCCAGCTCTTCATCTCAGCTTCCGATTTCCCTAGTACCAGTCTGAGATGACCTACTACCATAGGAGAAATAATACCGTCCTCAAGATTCAACTTGGACCAGAGTTTTCCATTGAGGCCGCCGGTAGTTGCCGTGTCAAAAAGACCCTTCTTCATAGGTTCCAGGTCTTTGGAGTTCAGCAGAGCCGGCGTCTGAACAGTCCTGTGCTGGGCAAGCTGGTTCGTTATCTTATCCGTAATAGGCATAATAGAAATTGAACTATTATCCTGAGTTACATAACCTCCGGCCGCAGTAAGCAGACCTTTAGTCTGTTCCCACGTTCCGGATGTAGCTTTAGTCGGGACAGGAATACCCATCTCCATACCTTTCCAGTACTCATCATTTTTCTGGGACTTGATGTTACCGGCATCGGTGAGAAACGCTCTGGCATTATGAGCGACCAGTGCATTGAACTCGGAAGCTCCGATACCCTTTGCTCCTTCATGCCCGCCTTTTGACGGAGTACCGGCATACGAATAGCTGGGTCCGACACCGCGGGCTGACAAATCCTTATCGCCCTTGAGCAACTTCATGAAATAAGCTTCTCCGACAGCGATAGGACGCTCGATGTTCTTACCTGTTGTAGGATCGAACAGGATTTCTTTGTCTTTGACTCCGTATTTTTTCAGTTCCTTTGCCGTGAACTCGTAAAGGTTGTCCGCTGTAGGGTTCTTCGCAACAGGAACTTTGTAGGGTTCCTTCTTCTTTCCCGAGGCAACGATCTTACCTAACGCATTTTCGTAAACCTGGCCTGGGTTAATACGGGTCGTAACAACAATAGAAGAGTGGATAAGGTCAATAGGCTGACCGCTCTCGTCCTTTATCATCTGATCGTCGGGAATAATCTTACTGATCGTACCTTTATTACCGTACATACCTGTAAGCTTGTCTCCGACAACAGCTCTGTCCTCAGAGACTATCGTTACAGATACAAACCCTTTCTTTGACGCTACATCAACGACTTTACCTTCAGTCATAGTCTCGTAGAACTGGGTTCCGTCTACAAGATCTACAACGATTTTATTACTGATTTTACCAAGTTGTGCAATTCGGTCATCAGGTGTACGTCTTTCAATGATAAGGAGAACCGGATCGTGATACTTGACCGTCTCACCCTTCTTGATGACACCGTTAGCATCATACTTATCGAAGTCAACAAGGTTCTGGTACTTGCTACCGAACATATTCATAAACCTCTGTTTATCAAGAATAAAGTTATCGTTGATTCTTGAATTGAAAGTATGATAATGCAGAGAAGTGAGCTTGTCAGCACAGCTTTCCGAGATAACAATACCGTCTTCCGAGTTCTCACCGTAGTAAGGCATAAACGCCAGCTTCAAGTTCTTACCCAATGCCAGTTTACCGTCATTGGTAGTGTAACCGTCTTTAATGACCATCTGACCTTTTTTGATCTTGTCTCCGGGTTTTACAAGCGGGGTCTGGTTAACACCGGTGTTCGTTGCAAAAGGCAGGTACTCATGGTACTGAATTTCCTGCTTTTTGCCATTCTCATCTTTAAGGGTGATTTTACCGTCACCTACTTTAGTGACCGTGCCGTTATAGGGCGACTCCATAGGGAGCAGAGACTCAAGATCCTTTCTCATCTTCCTGTAAGTTGAAACACCTTTATCATCTACAGGCTCAACCAGAGGAGTTTCCCCGTATTTCAGTGGGACTGCCTGGGTAATCTGACGGGCAGTCATGAAACTTCTGTTACCCTGGGTAGCCTGAGGAAAGGGAACGAGCTGGTTAACCGTATTAAACAGACTCGATGTTCCATGCGGTAGTTTGTAGTCGTAATGCTCGCCTTTCTTGAGCGGCCTCATCTTACCCTGCTGCATAACGTATCTGTTTTTATCTGATGCTACTTCCGGCACGAGTATTTTTTTATCATAGGTATCAGCAATAGGGATATCTTTCACCGTTCCTTTGGGATCAGCAAGCGGTATATAGATTTCCCCACCTTTATCAATCTTTACATCGTCAGTCAGATTCAGCTGAATACCTACGTTCATACCCTGTGCCGAGGCGGTAGGATCGATAATACCGAAGTAAGACGAGTGAACGCCTCGTTTAGCTCTTGTTACTGCTTCAACGTCAGAGATACCACCCATACCGAGCGGAGAAACTTTTGTACTGGCAACGTACATACCGATCGGGTTATACTGAGGATCAAGACGACTGAGGTCAGAAGCGTTAACCATACCTACCAGATACTTGGAAAAAATATTATTAAAAATTTTCGAGTAGGTATGACCGAGTTTGATCTTATGGCGTACACCGTTAGCAATCTCATTCGTTACCTTCTGCAAACGGTCTTTAAACAGCATGTTCGGAGGGTACAGCTTCTGGTAATACAGATCATCAGGATCAATACCGTCTTCTTCACCGGCGTTGACCTCGAAGAACTTCTTAAGGATTTCTTTCATAAAGTTTTTATCGATCTTTTTGTATCCGTCACTGAACAGATACTTGGTAGTCTTAGGATCGACAGCTGTCTGCTCGAAATATTCCTTACAGCCTTTTTTAAGATCTTCCAGCGGAATACTGCGGATATCTTCCTGTTTGAACTCGTAGAGCTTACCGTAGAGTTTACGGTAATTGTTGACCTGGGTCTGCGGCGCGTCTACAGCGTCCCAGTGGTCTCTCGCAAACTGCTCGTCGGTACAGTCGACCAGATCCATTCTGTTGAAACCGAGACTCTCCAGCATTGGTCTGATAGCTACAGAGCCACCGCCGATATTCATAACAACCTGCCCTGTTCTGTCGTCCATTGACAGGTCAAAGTTACGCCCTTTTGCAAGGTTGAAGTCTGCGACTGCAGTTCCAACACTTCCCGAATCGGAATAAATATAAACAGAAGATTTTCTTCTTGGCTGGTTAATTAAGTTGTATTCAGATCCGGTTACCATAAACGTATTACGCCCTTCGAGCAGCTGAGGAAGCTGGCCAAGCTGAAGATGGCGCTCTTTAACTGTACGTCTAGCCCCGTCAACCTCAACTACATTTCCGTAAATTTTGGTCAGAATACTTTTCTGGAACGTTACAGCTTCCTTGATAGCGGTAGTAGAAGCTGCTGAAGCATCACGCTTAAACTCAACGTTCTCAAAAGTAATATATGGTCCGTCGGCCTTTTTGGTCAACGGAATCTTCATCTCTTCGATTCCCTCTTTTACACTCTGCTCTACATCGTCCGGCTTACAGCCCCATCCTACCTTGGAAAGCTCAGGCATTGTACCCTCCCAAAAACATTAAAAAAGGCGGTCCGGAGGATTCTGTCCGGACCTGCTGTATTATATAGGTATTAGCAGTTTTGGCAAGATTAGTCGCTGACGTTTCTCCGTGCAGTTCTGATGTTTGCACGCAGTACGGTAAACAGACCCTTCCAGTCATAATACGTCGCTGGAAGTCCTGCTACAGTGTCAACATTAAGAGTTTGTTCGAGTTTGTATTTAGCCTCTTCCTCATAAGCACCACTGCGCAGCTTCTCAATATCTGTTAACGGAACAGCGGCATCTGTCCTGGTCATATAGGATAAATCCGTATTTACCATCGACAACC
>Ga0310696_10010257_pt1 | contig 10787 bp, 11 predicted proteins | sample AusTroGonzalo_MG_4_FD_203885 | JGI IMG/M metagenome (GOLD analysis project Ga0310696, IMG submission 203885) | Bovine rumen microbial communities from tropical cattle in Woodstock, Queensland, Australia - Gonzalo_02 (v2) (version 2) | ecosystem: Host-associated > Mammals > Digestive system >... | reverse complement strand
TGCAATGACCATCCGTGAATTAATGAAAAAAGGAAAAATCATCGAAGACAATGTCATTATGATTGGGGTAAACTGTGGTGGAACAATGTCACCTGTTCCAACCATGAACATGATTAGAGATGTATACGATTTAGATCCTAAAGACGTTATCAAAGAAGAAATCGCTAAAGGTAAACTCATCATGGAAACTGCTGACGGCGAAAAAGCTTTCAAAATCGATGAATTAGAAGAACAAGGTATGGGTAGAAGAGAAAACTGTCAAAGATGTAATCTCAAAATACCTTCCAACGCTGACTTAGCTTTAGGTAACTGGGGTGTAATCGGTCCTTTAGCAGGAAAAGCTACTTTTGTTGAAGTATTCACTGAAACCGGTGCAGATGTTTTAGGTAAAGTAATTGACGCAGGTTTAATTGCTACCGAAGAACCAATCGAAAAAGGTATCAAAATCAGAGAAAACGTCAACAACTTCATGCTTAAAGAATCCCAAGCTAAAAAAGAAATTGATTACGCAGGTACTACTGGAGACATCATTGATGTATTCTACAAATACGAAGACGAATTCTCCAAATGTATGAAATGTTACGGTTGTCGTGAAGCATGTCCATTATGTTTCTGTGAAGACTGCTGTCTTGAAGCAGAAGGTCCTGAATGGGTACCTGGTGGATACACTCCTGCAGCCCCATTCTTCCACTTAACACGTTTAGTACACATGGTTGACGCATGTACCAACTGTGGTCAATGTTCCGAAGTATGTCCATGTGAAATCCCTGTTGCTAAAGTATGGAGTACCGTAAACAACAAAGTAAGAGAAATCTACGGATACATCCCTGGTATGGGCAGTGAAGATCCACTTCCATTTACCGACCACGTATCCAAAGCTAAATGGTTATAATTGGGAATTATTTTTCCTATTATACACCTTTTTTCTTTTTTTTTGAAATCTGAAAATAACACTGTTATATATTTAATTAAAAAAATAATGAGATTATTTGTTGAACGGTTCACGGTTGTTGATACCATTGATAAAAATCCCTTTTAGTTTTTCATCGCTTTCGCCGTTTCTGATGTGTGATATCAGCTCGACAAGATTGTCGTTTCTTAGAAGGCATGGCTTGATTTTACCGTCTGGTGTTATCCTCAATCTGGAGCAATTTGCGCAGAAGGTAGAGTTATCAACTGGCTTGACTACCTCGATTTCTCCGCCGTCTATGTAATATTTTTTACGTCCCTGCATGAATTTACGTTCATGCACCTCATCAGCTATATCAGCCAACCTCTCTTCAATCATGTCTAGCTTGTAGTGATAGTCTGTACTGAACTTGTCATCATCGCAGTTTTCGCTTTCAATGAGTTCGATTAATTGAAGCACAATGTCGTTTTTTTTGCAGAATTTAAACATATCCTTGATTTCATTCTGGTTGATGTCCTTCATTACAACCATATTGATCTTGACCGGATATAGGCCCACTTCAACCGCTTTTAGAATTCCTGCCTTTGCGGATTCCAGGTAATCCTTTTTGGTGATGAACTCATAGGTTTCACGATTCAGTGTATCAAAACTGACATTGACTCTATCGAGTCCGGCATCTTTCAGACCCTGTGCATATTTTTCAAGGTATGTTCCGTTTGTTGTTATTGAAATGTCCTTGAAATCAAGGCTGGCAATTTTTTCAACAATCTCCACAATGTCCTTTCTGATTAGCGGTTCTCCACCTGAAAGCCTTATCTTTTTGACACCAATGTCTTTAGCAATTTTGCAGATTCTGTACAGTTCATCGGCGGTCATTTCATTTTTTGAAGAAACCATTCCGTCATGGTGGCAATACACGCAGTTTACGTTGCATCTGTTTGTAATTGTGATTCTCAGTGAAATGATTGGCCTTTGATAGTTGTCCTTGTAGAATTCATCTGTCATGCTAGTCCTCCACCATGATTTCAATTTTTCTGATTTCCTCAGGGGTTTCCAACGAGCTTATGATTGCATAAATTGTTTCTTTCAGGATTCCTGATGTGAATTTGTTGATTTCAACATCATTGCCGTTTGTCTTAAGGTCAATTTCAGCTTCATCCAGCTTACTATTTTCGATGTTTGAAATAGTGACTTTGATCATGTTCACTTCATTTTCGGTCTTTATGGAGTTTATCATGGCCCTTATTGAATTTGAAACGATGTCGTTTGTAAATTCGTTTATCTCAAGGGGTTTGCCGTTGATTTTGATGCTGCATTTTAATGCTTCTTTTTTCACGGGGTTTTTGTTGTCCGGAATCAGAAGCTCAATCTTTTCAACGTCTTCGACGTTATAGTCCTTCAGGTTTAATGTGTTGATGACACCAAGGACTCCTTGCTTCAGGTAATCGCTTACGAACCTGTTGAGCCCGACAACATGATCGTCAATGGAAAGGTAGCTGTGAACATCATCCAGGTTTTCAACGCCAAGTTGTCCTGTTCTGATTTCCTTTGCAATGGCTTCGCCGTTGTTGAAACCGCAGTTGTTTGCGAATAATGTATCGACGATGTCGTGGCCTCTACGTTCTATCAAATCAGCAAGGTCGCTTATGCCCTTTTCATCTATTGTGAATGAATCCACCTCTGCTATGGTGTATTCGTCTCTGACGTTTGGGGAAGTGATGATTTTCGGATAGTTGTAACTTTTGTACCCTTCTATAATTACAAAGTCGAAGTCATCGAAATGCTTCAATAGATATAATATTCTGTTGAGGTCATGCTCTTTTCTTGCGTTGAAGAATGTTGTTGATCCTACACCAACAACCATATTTGCTCCGGCCTGCTTATGTTTCCAGGTATCAGTATTTTCCTTATCCATTTCTATGGAGTGGTGAGAATGCTTTATTGAGGCGACATTGTAGCCTCTTTTTGTCAACTCGCTGATGACCTTTACAGTCAGCGATGTTTTCCCGGTATTTTTCTTTCCGACAATAGATGCGATTTTCATTAATTTCCCCCTTGATATACTATTGGTTTTTCACATTAATAATGTTATTTTTTAATTTGATGTGTAGTTACTACACATTTTTTTGTCAAACCTAAAAATTTGCACATTTTTTTTAATTTTCAGCATTTTTTTAATACTTTTAATATATTTTTTTATTACGATATAGTCGATATTAATATATTTTAACATCGCTAAATGATATTTAATTTTAAATCCATTCATTATAATCTATTTTTTAAGTCAATACATATTTTTCAGTTTTTTATATGCTTTTAAAGTACTTTATATTAATATTTTCAATTTTTTTGTTGTAGTATTCCCACAGTAGTATATAAGTTTTGTGTCTTGAATCTTTTAGGCAAATATATTTATATAAGTAAACATATGTGTAATCATTACACATGGTGGTTCAAATGCCAAAACATATTGCATCCGGTTTGAAGTATTTGGCCGCAGTCAAGTTAAAGGACTCAGGCGAAAGTCACCAGGCGATTGCAAACGAGTTGGGTGTTGACAGGTCTACCATTTCACACTATCTGAATGGCAGCAATCTATCATGGAACTCAATAGACGTTGCAAGAACCATAACGGAGCTTTCCCCTCGTGATTTTTTAAAAATGACTGAAGTCATATTCGACGAACCGGAACAGAGTCGAAAAATTGTGAATATTTGCCAAGAAAGAAATTTCGAAGTAACTATAAAAGATTCTTGTATTGGTTGTGGATTATGTGTAAATGCATGTTCGATGAGAGCTATTAAATTAGAATCATTAACGGCACATGCAGACTCCATACAATGTTGCGGTTGTCAGCTTTGTGAAGATGAGTGCCCAACTAATTCTATAAAAATTTTGGAGATTTAATATGATTAGAAATTTAAAAGAAGTTAAAGACAATAACTTTGACATTACAAGGTCAGCGGAGGAAGTAAGAAATTTGTCTTTCAATGATCATGTTTGTCTTGGATGTGGAATCTGTGAATCCACTTGTCCTGTTGAAGCAATTACTTTAAATGCAATTGCTCTCGACTCCCGTGTAGGTTTTGAAACTTACTTCAGCGGACACGACAAGATTAGTCAAAACATCAAAGAAGCTCCTGACATCCAAAGGATAAGCATTGACGAAAGCAAATGTGTATTATGTGGAATGTGTAGTGGATTATGTCCTGTCGATGCATTAGTATTAACCATTGACGGCGTTCCAATCAGAGAAATCGAAGCATACCCTCACTATAATGCATTCTCACAAATCGATGATGACGAATGTATCTACTGTAAAAGATGTGAAGTTGCATGTCCTCGTGATGCAATCGTTATTGAAAGAGTATTGCCAGACCGTGCAGATTTAGTGACCGGTGAAATCGAAGTCAACGAAGACGACTGTATTTACTGTGGCGTATGTCAGGAATTATGTCCTGCAGAAGCTATAGTTGTTGATCAGGAAACTGGAAAAGAATCTATTGTAATTGACAAAGATAAATGTGTATACTGTTTAGTATGTAAAAAATCCTGTCCTACAAAAGCTATCAAAGCACTTTGTAGAGCTTGTTCCTATGGTGAATACGACTTGGATCCTGCAAAAGCTGTTGTAACAGGTAACTCTGTAATTGACTCAGACGCTTGTGTATACTGCGGATGGTGTGAAGGAGTATGTCCTACCGATGCAGCAAAAGTCAAAAAACCATTTGAAGGCACTATCGAAATTGACGATGACAAATGTCAAGCTTGTGGAGCTTGTGTAGATATCTGTCAATGTAATGCTTTAGCATTCCCAGTATCTTCAGGTCCAGGTTCTAGAATGGAACACGTCATTGCAAACAATGATTATTGTGTAAAATGTAAAGCATGTGCAAAAGCATGTCCTAATGGCGCTATTACAGTCAAAAGAACTGAAGTTGACCACACTCCTATCAGCTCAACTACTTGGAAAGAAGCTTTAGACGCTATTAAAGACTAGGTGATTATATGGAACTTAAAGTTAATCAAGATAATTGTTTAGGATGCGGGATTTGTGTAATCGCTTGTCCTGTTAACGCAGCTATCAGTCCTGAAAATGCTGGTGGTAATGGTGCAAAGACTGAAGAAGTTATCATGATGGTTGAAAACGGATTTATCAAACTTTTCAGTCCTGAAAAATGTGAAGAATGTGGAACATGTCAAATGTTTTGCCCAGTAAATGCTATATGGTTAGAATAGGGGGATTATTATATGCATTATGCTAATACTTATTTAGAAAAACCTGTAGTGCCTGATGTAAAAATCACTGGTGAAGGAACTACCGATGTACTCAAATGTATGTTAAACACCGGTTCTGACATCTACCAAGGTGCTTGTAAAAAAAGAGGATCCACCTTAAAAGAAGAATACAAAAACGCTTCTGGTACCTGTTACATGGATCCTAGAGATATGGCAAAATTAGGTGTAAACAACTGGGATACTGTACTTGTAAAAACTGATTTTGGTGAAGTAGTAGTAAACTGTGCAGTTTCAAGAGATGCACCTCACGAAGGTACTGTATTCATTTGTAAAGGTCCTTGGGCTAACACTATCGTAAGCCACGATACTTACTGTTGTTCTGACCCTACCTACAAAGGTATTCGCTGTACCGTAGAAAAAACCGATAGAAAAGTATTACTCATGGCAGACTTAATGAGATGGGTATACAAAAAATACGTTGATGAAGAAGATGACGATGTTGTTGAAAACATGGAATCTTTAGGTGAATTGCCTGTTTATCACGGACGTAAATGGGAGGAGTTGATTGATCATGACTTATGAACCACCTGTAACTGATTACGATTACATTGTTGAAAACTGTACCTGTGCATTCTGTGGTTGTAACTGTGACGATTTAGACTACTTAGTCAAAAACAATCACGTTGTTGCTGTAAGACACGCATGCAGATTAGGTGCAAGTAAAATTATGGAAGATATGGATCAAAGATTAATTGTTCCAATGATTAGGGATGAAAACGGAGAACTTAAGGAAGTAGATTGGGACACTGCTTTAGACAAAGCTGCTGAATACATCGCTAACTCCATCAGACCAGTATTCTACGGTTGGTCTGAAACCTCTACCGAATGTATGAAAGAGGGAGTAGCATTAGGTGAATACATCGGTGCAGTTTTAGATAACCAAGCTACTATCTGTCACGGTCCTTCCCTGCAAGCTGTGCAAAACGCAGGTTACCCTATCCAAACCTTAGGAGAAGTTCAAAACAGGGCAGACGTTATTGCTTACTCTGGAAGTAACGCTATGAACTCTCACCCAAGACACATGGCAAGATACGCTGTATTCTGTCGTGGATACTTCAGACAAAGAGGAAGATTCGACAGAACTGTTGTTACCATGGATCCAAAATTCTCAGATACCGCAAAATGTTCTGACAAATGGATTGGATTTGAACAAAACGGAGACTACGGTTTCTACAACGCTATTAGAGCTGTACTCAGAGGAAAAGAATTATACCAAGATGTAATTTCCGGAATTCCTAAAGAAGACATCTACGAATTAGCAGAAGAAATGAAAAACGCTGAATTCGGTGTTCTCTTCTTCGGTTTAGGTTTAACCCACACATTATCCAAACAAAGAAACATCGATATTGCTATTAAAATGGTTCAAGACTTAAACAGATTCTCCAAATGGGGTCTTACTCCAATGAGAGGTCACTTCAACGTAAACGGTTTCAACATTTTCATGGCATTCGAATGTGGATTTGCATTTGGTGTTGACTACTGTAGAGGTTACCCAAGATATATGTTAGGAGAAACCAACACTATCGATTTATTAACCAGAAAAGAACCTGACTGTTTCATGGTTATTGCAGCTGACCCAGGTGCTCACTTCCCTAACGGAGCAAACCAACACTTAGCTAACATTCCTGTTATTCAAATCGATATTCACTGGGGTCCATCAACCGAACTCGCTGATGTAGTATTGCCAGGTTCATTCATTGGTGTTGAATGCGCCGGTACCAGTTATCGTATGGATGGAGTTCCTATTTACATGAAGAAAGCTATCGACAAACCAGAAACCTGTCGTGACGACGAATGGATTGTCCGTGAATTGAAAGAAAGAGTAATGAAACTCAGAGAAGAGCCAAACGTAGCTCCAAAATATGTGCCAAATCCAAACGCACTATAAAGGTGATATAATGGAATATATTCTTAAAAACGGTATTGTCTACGACCCTGCTAATGAAGTCAACGGGGACAAGATGGATGTCATGTTCAAAGACGGCAAAATCGTAGAAAGCGTTTCATCCGATGCAAAAGTCTTAGACGTTACCGATAAAATAGTCATGCCAGCAGGTATTGACCCTCACGCACACGTTGCAGGTCCTAAATTAGTAGTAGGAAGATTATACAGGCCTGAAGATTCCAGAAGAGGTGTTACTCAAAAAACTAAAGTATTAAGATCAGAATCTGGTTTCTCCATTCCAAGTTGTCCTGCAACCGGTTACAGATACTCAAGATTAGGTTACGGTACTGTTGTTGAAGCAGCTATGCCTCCTCTTGAAGCAAAACACACTCACGAAGAAATTGCAACTATTCCTATGCTTGATATTCCAGCTTTACCATTATTCGGTAACAACTGGTTCGTAATGGAATATGCAAAAGACAACAATATTGAAGACATTGCAGCATTTATTGCAGCATGGTTAAAAATCTCAAAAGGTTACGGTGTAAAAATCGTAAACCCATGTGGAAGTGAAGCATGGGGATGGGGTATGAACGTGCACGGTTTCAACGACAAAGCACCATACTTCGATGTAACATCTAAAGAAGTTGTTATCGCTTTAGCAAAAGCTAACGAAATGTTGAACTTACCTCACTCTATCCACATTCACCCTAACGACTTAGGACACCCAGGTAACGTACCTACAACATTAGAAACCATGGATGCCATGGACGGAATTAAGAAAGGTAAAGGTGCAGCTGAAATCAGGGACCAAGTCATGCACATGACTCACTTGCAATTCCACTCTTACTTAGGTAACAGCTGGAAAGACGTAACTTCAGGTGCTGAAGAAGTTGCTAAACATTTCAACAAGAAAGACAACATTACTTGTGATATCGGTCAGGTAACTTTCGATGAAACCACTACCATGACTGCAGACGCACCTATGGAATACGACTTATTCAGATTATCCGGTCTTAAATGGACCAACAAGGATATTGAATGTGAAACTGCAGCAGGTATCATTCCATGTATCTACTCCAAGAAAAGTCCTGTCAGTACCTTACAATGGGCTATCGGTCTTGAACTGTTCTTGTTAATCGAAGATCCATGGAGAGTATGTTTAACTACTGACCACCCTAACGCAGGTCCATTTACCCGATACCCTAGAATCATCTCCTGGTTAATGAGTAACGAGAAAAGGTTAGACATGTGTGAAAATGAAGTTCACAAATGGGTTAACAAAAGAACTCTTCTCCCAACTCTTGAAAGGGAATACGATTTCTACGATATTGCAACTATTACAAGAGCTGCTCCAGCTAAAATCTACGGATTCACCGATAAAGGTGCACTTACTCCTGGATACAGAGCAGACATTGCAGTATACGACATAAATCCTAATGATATTGACCCTTCCAAACAAGCTGATGAAATCGAAAAAGGTTTCAACGTAGCTGAATACACCATTAAAGATGGTCAAATATTGGTAAAAGATAAAGAAATTGTTAAAGTTAAAGAAAGTCAAAACGTTTGGGTTAACGTAAAAGGATGGGAACAAAACGAGCAAAAAGTTATCGACAACATTATGCCGTTCTTCACCCAATACTACTCAGTCAAATGGGAAAACTATCCAGTACACGACCACTATCTGTCTAACCCAATCAGAATAGACGTCGATGGTAAATAGGGGTGTTTAGTTTGAAAACAATAACTTTTGATCAAATAAAAACTTCTTCAATCGCTTTAGAATTCGATGAATTAATTCCAGATGAAATTTATTCATGGACTGAAGCTGATTTCGCAAAATATCAAGTTCCTATTGGAAACTCCAGATTCCCTATAACTGATTTCTTTGAAATCACTGTAGAAGGAGAAGCTAACGGACCTGATGAAGTGGAAATGATTCTTAACGGTGATTTAAACAGAGTTAAATACATCGGTTGTAAAATGAGTGGAGGAAACATCGTATGTAACAGCAGTGTAGATTTACACGTTGGTGCTGAAATGTCCGGTGGATCCATTCTCGTTAAAGGTGACGCTGCTGCTCACGCAGGAAGAGAAATGTCTGGCGGATACCTTGAAATCGAAGGAAATACCAAAGAATTCACTGGTGCTTCTTACATTGGTGAATGGAGAGGTATGACCGGAGGACAAATTGTTGTAGGCGGAAACGCTGGTAAACAATGTGGTGAATGTTTAACTGGTGGAAGAATTCACGTTAAAGGTAACTGTGATATCTTAGCCGGTATTCACATGACCAAAGGTCTCATCGAGATTGACGGTGACGTAAACCGTTGGCCAGGAGGTCAAATGAAAAACGGTAACATCGTTATCCACGGATTCCTTGGAAGATTGCTTGAAGGTTTCGTTCTCAATGGTATCGTAGTAGATCCTGAAGTTGAAGGTTCAGTATTCAAAGGTAAATTTATCCACTATACTGGGGATATCGGTCTTAACGGTAAAGGTAACCTTTACTTAGATGCTGAAGCTAACAAAGAAAAATTAGCTACTTACGGCGAATTAGACGACGAATATACTTCAATCAGAGAATACAGGAATTTATAATTCCTTCTCTTTTTTTCTTTTTTTTAAAATTTTAGGCGATATTATGGCAAAAGAAGTTGAAATGACATTTGATGAAGTTGTGGAATACGTCAGAAACAATGTGTATATTGGCGATATTTTTGAAATTTCCTATAATCGTATTTTTGCTCCAGGTGAAGTATTGGGGATTACTGAAGAGGATGATGTGACAGGTGAAGGTCTTAGGGTTTCCCTGCAGTTAACAGGCGAAATATTAAATCAGGCAGTTGAAGTTGACCTGCACGAAATCGGTGATGACCTGTTGGAAATTCTCCATGTTCACGATGGTGACGAAATCGTCATTGAAGTCTTATAATTCTCTTTTTTATTATTAATTATTATATTTTCATTTTTCAGCGAAAATTATTTTTGTTCGATAATATACAAACAAACTTATATATGACATTGAGTATATTATATTTTAGTGAGGTTGATTGTCATGAAGGAAATAGAATTAACCACAAAAGATGCAGTAAATTATTTAAAAGAAAATGTAAAAATTCATGATAGGATTGCAATTGCTTATGATAGGGTTTTTGCAGAAGGAGAAGTGTTAAACGTGGATTTCTCCGAATATTTCGGTAAGCCTGGTTTCAGGTTGATGGTTTCACTTGATGAAAGCAATATCGGGTCTACCGTTGAAATCGATGTCTATGAATTTGAAGAGGACATCATCGAATTCACCCATTGGCCTAAAGATGGGGAAGAAGTGGAAGTTACTGTAATCTAATTACAATCTGTCCATTTCTTCAAATGGTATTAATTTTTCAATGGCTTTGACTTCAATGTCAATTCCTTTTTCTTTTATTGCACCGATGGTGTTGAGTCCACTTCCCGCAACAATTCCGAAGTTGTAGTTGTCTGCTTTTGCATTGTATGTAACTTCTCTTGGCTTTCCAATTTTATAGATGGAAAATCCGGTATTTTTCAGTATGTCCAGTAAATGAACTGCGTATTCGCGTGAGATGTATGGGACTTCCTTAAAGCTGGCCAGTATCTTTTTGGTTCCGATGTTTGTTGATATTGCAGTCATGTTTTTTGATAAAAATATCTTGTGGGGATCCACTGTTG
>Ga0310696_10010256_pt1 | contig 10788 bp, 6 predicted proteins | sample AusTroGonzalo_MG_4_FD_203885 | JGI IMG/M metagenome (GOLD analysis project Ga0310696, IMG submission 203885) | Bovine rumen microbial communities from tropical cattle in Woodstock, Queensland, Australia - Gonzalo_02 (v2) (version 2) | ecosystem: Host-associated > Mammals > Digestive system >... | reverse complement strand
TTTCCCGTGTTTGTGGTGCTGGATGAGAAGGGACGGGTTCTTCATATCCAGGACTCCAGTTTCCTGGAAGAGGGTAATGGCTATAATCAGGAAAAGGTGCTGCGGTTCTTCAAGAGCTGGACGCCAGAGGCGGTTAGGAGTTAAGAATTTGTCGGGATAACGTGATAACGGTATAACGTGATAACGAAAACAACGAAAATAAAGCAAATGAAAGCGAATGTTTTGCTGGCGGTGCTGGCGGGTGTGCTGATGGCATCCTGCGGACAGAAGCCGTCGGAATCTGACGGGGTGGGCATTGTGGCCCATCGCGGGTACTGGAACTGCGAAGAGGGCGGCTTTGCCCGTAATTCGGTGGCGGCACTGAAGGCGGCGCAAAAGGCGGGCTTCTGGGGCAGTGAGTTCGACGTGAACATGACGGCAGACAGCGTGCTGATCGTGTTCCACGACAGTTCCATCAACGGAAAGCGCATAGAGAGTCATCCGTTCTCGGCCTTTGCCGATTATCGTCTGGAGAACGGCGAGCCGATTCCGACGCTGGATCAGTTCCTGGCCCAGGCACAGGGATGCGAGACAACGAAACTGGTGTTTGAAATGAAGTCGCATTCGACGCCGGCATTCGAGGACGAGGCCGTCCGGCGGTCGGTGGCCCTGCTGAAGCAGTACGGATTGCTGAAGCCGGAGCGGGTGATGTTCATTTCGTTCAGCCTTCATGTCTGCCGCGAGTTCGCGAGGCTGTGCCCGGGCATCACCGTGCAGTACCTGGGGGCGAATCTGTGGCCTGCAGAGGTGCGCGACAACGGGGTGAACGGTATCGACCTGAACTACGGAGCCTACATGGGGGCGGAGCGGTTCCACGACGAGGCACGTGCGAAGGGCATGAGCATCAACGTCTGGACGGTGAACGACCCCGAGGATATGCAGAAGGCCGTCGCGACGGGCATCGACCAGTTGACCACCGACGAACCGATGATGGCGCGGCAAGTGCTGGAAAAAGAGTTAGGAGAGTTAAGAATTAAGAGTTAAGAGTTAAGAATTGAGGGTTAGGAGTTAAGAATTAGGAGTTAAGAAAATAGTTCAACGGGAACTATAAAAATAAAATAGGAAAGAATGAAAAAAACTTTCCTATTTTTTTTCGCTTGTATCATAAAAAAGTTGTACCTTCGCGGCGTGAAATGATGCTTAATACGAAGAGAATTTATAATTGTTTTATTAATCAAATCATTATGTTTAAAAACCTGCGTTTCTTTTTGGCAGCTGCATTGATGTTCATCACCGCAGCCGCAAGTGCTCAGATTACCACATCGGCTTTAGCCGGTAAGGTAGTGGACAGTGACGATGAACCCGTCATCGGTGCTTCCGTCTTGGTTGTTCATACACCATCGGGAACCCAGTACGGCGCCATCACCAACATCGACGGTCGCTATGCCATCCAAGGTATGCGTGCCGGTGGTCCTTACAAGGTGACCATCTCCTACGTCGGCTATCAGACAGCCAGCTATCAGGATGTCACTCTCATCCTCGGTGAGACCTACGTGCTCAACCACAAGATGAAGGAGTCGTCCGAACTGCTCGACGAAGTCGTCATCTCGGCAACCGCCACCAAGTTCAACACCGCCAAGACGGGTGCTGTGACGAACATCAACAACCAGCAGATTGCTGCTCTGCCTACGGTCACCCGTAACATCACCGACGTGACCCGCCTCTCGCCCTATGGCGGCAACGGCATGAGCTTCGCCGGTACTGACGGTCGTACGGCTAACTTCACCGTTGACGGTGCAAACTTCAACAACAACTTCGGTCTTAGCGACAAGCTCCCCGGCGGCGGCAGTCCTATCTCCATCGATGCTATCGAGGAGTTGCAGGTCGTCATCAGCCCGTTTGATGTCCGTCAGACGAACTTCATCGGCGGTGGTGTGAACGCTATCACCAAGTCGGGTACGAACACCATGAAGGGAACGGCCTACGTCTATCATCGCAACGAGAACATGCGTGGCGATGCGGTGGATGGTGAGCAGATCAGCAATGCCCGTCTTACCGACCGCAGCACCACCTACGGCATGACCCTCGGTGCTCCTATCATCAAGAACAAGTTGTTCTTCTTCGGTAACTTCGAGTATTCGGAGATTCCTACGGTTGCCAACCGCTGGAGAGGCTCTGAGGACGGCAAGGCTGTGCCCAACGACTACATCTCGCGTACGACGAACAAGGATCTGGAGGACGTTTCCAATTACATGGCCGAGAAGTATGGCTACAAGACAGGTTCCTGGACCGACTTCCCCGCCAACGAGAGCAACATGAAGGCGCTGGCCCGCCTCGACTGGAACATCACCACGAAGCACCATCTGGCCCTGCGTTACAATTACACGCTCAACAAGGTGTGGAACTCACCCAACGCCTCTTCGATGGATGGCGGTACCCGTATGTCGGGCGCCCGTACGTCGCAGTACTCCATGTCGTATGCCAACTCCATGTACTCGATGAACAACCTCGTCCATACGGTCTCTCTCGACCTCAACAGCCGTATCAGCGACAAGCTGTCGAACCAGTTCCTGGCTACCTACTCGAAGCTGGACGACGTCCGCGGCTCGACCTCCGATGAGTTCCCCTTCATCGACATCACGAAGAACGACAACAACTACATTGCCCTCGGTTACGAGCTCTTCACCTGGAACAACGCCGTTCACAATACGGTCGGTACGGTCCGTGACGACATCACCTATCACCTTGGCAGCCACAAGATCATGGCCGGTCTGAGCTATGAGTATCAGATGGCCGACAACCAGTACATGCGTAACGGTACGGGTTACTACCGCTACAACTGGGCTGACGGCATGACGGTTGCCCAGCTCTTCGCCAGCACGCCCGAGATTGTCTGCCTCACCTACGGCTACGACGGTGAGAAGACCCCCGCTGCCCGCGTGCAGTTCCACAAGGCCGGCGTCTATGTCCAGGATGACTGGGATGTGACGAGCCTCTTCAAGCTGACCGCTGGTCTGCGTCTCGACGGCCTCTTCTTCGACAATGGTGACCTGATGACCAACCAGGCCATCTATGACATCAACACCGACTATAAGCTTGCTGACGGTACGGTGGTCAACAACAAGAAGGACATCCCCGAAGGTGCAAGCTACGAGGAAGTCGTTGCTGAGAATATCTATGGTGGCCGTCGCATCGACACCGGCCGCTGGCCCAACTCGAATGTCACCGTTTCTCCGCGTCTCGGCTTCACCTGGGACGTTGTCGGCGACAAGAGCTTCGTCGTCCGTGGCGGTACCGGTCTCTTCTCGGGCCGTCTGCCTCTCGTGTTCTTCACCAACATGCCCACCAACGGCGGTATGGTGCAGTATCAGGCACAGCTCAACACCAAGAACGGTCAGAAGCTGGGTTACACGATGGATCAGTTTGCCAACGGCCTCGTCGTTGACGAGAACGGCAAGGCTACCGTTGAAGCCCTCTACAACAAGCTCACCTCGATGAAGAATGCTGCCGGAGAGAACATCTTCCCCAGCACCGTCGTTCCTGAGGACGGTACGGTTCCCTCCTCCATCTCGGCTGTCGATCCTACGTTCAAGATGCCTCAGGTCTGGAAGAGCTCGCTGGCTTTCGACTATTCGTTCCCGACCTACTTCCCCCTCAGCCTCACGGCAGAAGGAATCTTCAACAAGACCATCAACGGTGTCTGCATCTCCGACTGGAGTGTGATTCCCGTTGCCGGCTTTGCCCACTTCAACGGTGCTGACAACCGTCCTATCTATCCCGCCGACTTCCGTAACGGCACCAAGGCATTCGTCCTTGAGAACACCAATCAGGGTTACGGCTGGAGCGCTAACGTGCAGGTTAACGCCCGTCCTATCGAGAGCCTCAGCCTGATGGCCGCCTATACGCACACCGTCTCCAAGGAGATTACCGGTATGCCCGGCTCGGCTGCTGAGAGCGCCTTCACCTACGTGCCCACCTACGAAGGTCCCAACAACATCCATCTGCACAACTCGCAGTATGTCACTCCCGACCGTGTCGTTGCCAGCGCAACCCACCACGATAAGGGCGGCAACCACTACAGCCTGATCTACGAGGCTTGGCGTGGCGGTTACAACTACTCTTACATGACCACCAACGACATGAACGGCGACGGCTACAACTACGATGCCATCTATATCCCCACCGACGAAGAGGTCAGCGCCAACGGTACCGATGGTGCGTTCCGCTTTGTCTCTGCCGACGATGCCAAGCGCTTCATGGACTTCGTCCATGGCGACAGCTACCTGAGCAAGCATCAGGGTCAGTATGCAGAAGGCTATACTGTCTATAGCCCGTGGGTACACCGTTTCGACATCAGCTACAAGCACGACTTCAAGGCCAAGATCGGTAAGAGCACCAACATCCTCCAGCTCAGCGCCGACATCAAGAATGTGATGAACCTGTTCAACTCCAGCTGGGGTGTGAGCAAGTATCTGAATCCCGTCATCGGCAGCGATGCCCGCATCCTCAAGTACGAAGGTGTTGACAAGGACGGCTATGCCACCTTCTCCACTCCCGCTGCCATCAGCAGCACCACCGAGACCTTCGTTCCCAACCACGCTCTCGGCCAGTGCTGGTATGCATCCGTCGGTCTTAAGTACATCTTTAATTAATTCCTAAAAAGTAGAAAGACTATGAAACTCAGATATTCAATTGCATCGCTTGCCACACTGCTGCTGTTTGCTGCAAGCTGCCAGGAAGAGAACATCGCCACTCAGCTCGACGAAGTACAGGTCAGCACCTCCTATGTGGCCTTTGCCGCCGAAGGTAGCAGCGTTACCGTCACTGTGACGGCTACAGATAACTGGACGTTTGCCAATGTCCCCGAATGGCTCACCATCAGCCCTGCATCGGGTGCTGCCGGTGAAACCGCCGTTAAGTTTACTGCCGAAGCCGCTAAGGACAGCCGTGAAGCAGAAGTCCTGCTCACCTGCGCCGAGAAGACACAGCGTATCAACGTCATCCAGGTGACAGAGAAGACCGAGACTCCTCTCTCGACCTGCGCCGAGATTATTGCCGGTCCCGACAGCAAGACCTATCGCGCTACGGGTGTCTGCACGAAGATTGCCAACACTCAGTATGGTAACTGGTATCTCCAGGATGCAACCGGTGAGATCTACATCTACGGTACTGTCGATGGTACGGGTCAGTACAACTGGGCCAGCTTCGGCATTGAGGTCGGTGACGAGGTCACCGTCGAAGGCCCGAAGACCACCTACAACGGCACCGTCGAACTCGTTGACGTCGCTGTTATCAAGGTGAAGAAGTCACTGGTGAAGATTGAAGAAGGCGAATCCGCCAGCTTCGATGCTGCCGGTGGTGACTTCCAGGTTGTTGTCAGCGTCAGTGGTGACGGTCCTGCCGTCAAGATCAGCGACGATGCTACATCTTGGCTGGGTATCTCTGCTATCGAAGCCGCTGGAAAGGCTACCACCTTCAAGTTCCATGTGGCTCCCAATGAGAGCGAAGCAGCCCGTTCGGCAACCATCTACTTCACCTCTACCTCCGGTTCATCCAGTTCAACGGTTTCCGCTTCTGTCAGCCAGATGGGTCTCGCTGGTACGCTGACCAATCCGTTCAGCGTGGCCGATGCCATTGCCTACTGCCAGACGCTTAAGGAAGCTACCACGAACGACTTCTATGTAAAGGGCAAGGTTTCCCGCATTGCCGACAAGGGTGAGTTCGGTTCCTACGGCAACTCCACGTTCTTTATCTCCGACGACGGTGAATTCCTTGGTGAGGACGACCGTAATCCTAACAAGGAGCACGACTTCGAGGCTTACCGTGTGCTTTACTTCAACAACGAGAAGTGGACTGAAGGACATGGTCAGGTCAGTGTCGGTGATGAGGTCCTCATCTGTGGCAAGCTGACGTTGTACAACGGCATTTCCGAGACTTCCGGCAACAATGCTTATCTCTACAGCGTCAATGGAGTATCCACCGATGAGAATGGTCTTGGCTCACTTGCCTTCCCGTTCAACGTTGCTGGTGCCATCAGCGCTATTGACGCTAACGTTACGGCCAATGTCTTTGTCGCCGGTGTGGTGTCGAAGATTGCCAATAACGGCGAATTCGGCGCACAGTATGGCAACGGAACCTTCTGGATTTCCGATGACGGCGTGTTCAACGACGACAGTACGAAGGACTTCGAGGCTTATCGCGTCCTGTGGCTTGGCAACAGGAAATGGGTGGAAGGCGACGACCAGATTGCCGTCGGCGACAAGGTGGTTCTCTGTGGAGCACTCACGAAGTATGGCTCTACCTATGAGACCTCTTCCGGTAAGGCTTACGTCTATTCAGTAAACGGTAAGACGGAGTAATATCTCCTCATTACTCACTGAAGTAGTGTAACAGATTCAGGGTTGGGCTCCACACGGGGTTCAACCCTGAACTTTGTTTATTTCTATTAAAAGTTTGTGCAGTTGAGGGAAAACCACTACCTTTGCGGCAGAAAAAAGTCGAAAAGTCGAAGAGTCGAAAAGCAGCTTTCAGACCATTTAGACCCTTTAGACCCCTTCGACCTTTAGACCTTAAACATTAAAGATGAGAGCGGAACGTTTAAAGTTAAAGAAAGGGCTGTGGCTGGTGGCGTGCCTCTTGCTGGCAACGCCGTCGTCTGTTCACTGTTCTCTGCTCACTGATCACTTGTATAATGAGCTTGTTGACAGCGCGTATGCTGCTTTGGAGCGTGATGATCTGGGCCGGGCTGCTGATTTCGTGAAGCAGGCCATTGAAACGGAGCCGGGAAACGAACGCAACGTGCTGCTCTTTGCCAATCTGGGTTCTATCCAGAAACGGCAGGGTTTGTTGCAGGAGGCGGCCGAGAGCTATTCGCTGGCCCTGAACTATAAACCGACAGCCATTCCCCTTCTGCTGGCCCGTGCGGCCACCTGGATTGAGCTGGGGCAGGAAAGCAAGGCGTATGTGGATTACTGCAACGTGCTCGACCAGGATATTGAGAATCGCGAGGCGTTGACCTTCCGTGCCTATGTCGCAGTCCACCAGCGGATGTACGATGTGGCACGGGCCGATTACGGCCGCCTGCTGACACTCGACCCCAAGGATGCCGGTGCCCGCTTCGGTCTGGCCATGCTCAATCAGAAGCAGGGCCGTCTGGTGGAAGCCACAGAACAGCTGTCGTCGCTCATTGCCGACAGCCCCCAGGAGGCTGATTATCTGGTTGCCCGTGCTAATGTGCTTACCGACCGCGAGCTCTACGACCTGGCCCTGCTGGACATGGAGTCGGCCCTGAAGCTGACGCCGCAGGATCCCTATGCTTACGCCACCCGGGCAGCTATTTACCTGCGTATGGGACGCCACAAGCGCCAGGCGCGTGCCGACCTCGAACGGGCCATGCAACTCGGACTGACCCGTGCCGATCTCGCTGACTTATACAACAAATTATGAATATATGAAAAAGACTATTGGATTCATGATTATGACAATGATGTTGTTTGCATCGTGTGGCGGTGGAGAGAAATCCGCCAAGGAGTTTGAGTATGCCAATGAGAAGTTTGCCGACCTGCAGATGCTTCGTTACGAGGTGAAGGGTTGGGACGACCTTTCGTTGCAGCAGAAGAAGCTGGTCTATTACCTCTCTGAGGCTGCGCTGAGCGGACGCGACATTCTCTTCGACCAGAACGGCAAGTACAACCTCCGCATCCGGTCCATTCTCGAGACCATCTACACCAACGATGCCTTCGACCACAATACCGATGAGATGCGTGCCCTCGAGGTCTATCTGAAGCGCGTGTGGTTCTCCAACGGCATCCACCATCACTACGGCGAGCTGAAGTTCCTGCCCGGCTTCTCCGAGCAATGGTTCCGTGCCGCTGTGATGGCTGAGCCCGACCATTTTCCTGCCTCTTATGAAGGACAGACCGTCGATGAGTTTCTCGATGAAATCTGCCCTGTGATGTTCGACCCGAACGTGCTGCCCAAGAAGGTCAATCAGGCCGACGGCGAGGACCTTATCCTCACCTCTGCCGGCAACTACTACGGCGACGGCGTGACCCAGGCTGAGGCTGAGGCGTTCTACGATGCGATGAAGGATACGCTCAACCCCGAGCCCGTCATGTACGGCATGAACAGCCGTCTCGTCAAAGAGGATGGCCGGCTTGTCGAGAAGGTCTGGAAGGTGGGCGGCCTCTACGGACAGGCCATTGAGCGCATCGTCTTCTGGCTCCGCAAGGCCGTCGAGGTGGCCGAGAACGACACCCAGCGCACCGTCATCCGGAAGCTCATTCAGTTCTATACCGATGGAGACCTCAAGACCTTCGATGATTATTGCATCGCCTGGGTGAAGGACCTCGACAGCCGTGTTGATTTCGTCAACGGCTTCACGGAGAGCTACGGCGATCCGTTAGGCATGAAGGCCAGCTGGGAGAGCATCGTCAACTTCAAGGATCTCGAAGCCACTCGCCGCACGGAGACCGTCAGCAGCAATGCCCAGTGGTTCGAAGACCATTCGCCCGTTGACCCCCGCTTCAAGAAAGAGGAGTGCAAGGGCATCAGCGCCAAGGTCATCACTGCCGCCATCCTCGCCGGCGACCTCTATCCCTCTACCGCTATCGGCATCAACCTGCCCAATAGCGACTGGGTCCGTGCCGCTCACGGCTCGAAATCCGTCACCATCGGCAACCTCACCGAGGCCTATGCGATGGCTGCTCACGGCAACGGCTTCAACGAAGAGTTCGTCTATAGCGACAAGGAGCGCGAACTGATTGACAAGTACGACAACCTGACCGACGACCTGCATACCGACCTCCACGAATGCCTCGGTCACGGTTCGGGCAAGCTGCTCCCGGGTACCAGCTCCGAGGCGCTGAAGGCTTACGGCAGCACCATCGAGGAAGCCCGTGCCGACCTCTTCGGCCTCTACTACGTGGGCGATAAGAAGATGCTCGAACTCGGTCTGCTCCCCTCGAAGGAGGCCTACAAGTCGCAGTACTACACCTATATGATGAACGGCCTGATGACACAGCTCGTCCGCATCGAGCCGGGCAACGACATCGAGGAAGCCCACATGCGCAACCGCTCGCTCATAGCCCACTGGTGCTACGAGAAGGGACAGAAGGAGAAGGTTGTGGAGATGGTGAAGCGCGACGGCAAGACCTACGTCCGCATTAACGATTACCGTAAACTGCGCACCCTCTTCGGCGATTTGCTGGCCGAGATTCAGCGCATCAAGAGCGAAGGAGACTTTGAGGCAGCCCGCGACCTGGTGGAAACCTATGCCGTGAAGGTCGATCCCGCTCTCCACGCCGAGGTGCTGGCCCGTTACAAGGCGCTCGACCTCGCCCCCTATAAAGGCTTCATCAATCCCGTCTATACGCCTGTCCTGAATGATGGCGGCGACATCATCGACGTCACCATCGACTACACAGAGAGCTTTGCCGACCAGAACCTCCGCTACAGCCGCGACTACGCCACACTACCGTTAGTAAATTAGGAATTGAAGAATTAGGAATTAATTTTTCATTCTTCATTTTTCATTTTTCATTAAACTAAAAGGAGTTTCTATGTCCTCTTTGGGTTCCATTAAGTCCGAGTTGCGGCTCTATATGAACGGGGCGCTGGCGCAGAGTCTGCGAGAGCGGGGGCTGAGGTACCGCCTTATCTTCGGCATCGAACTGCCCCGTCTGAAGGAGATTGCCGCCCACTACGCTCCCGACCACGATCTGGCGCAGGCCCTTTGGAAGGAGGACATCCGCGAGTGCCGCATTCTGGCCGGCTATCTCCAGCCCGTCGAGACGTTTCTCCCCGACCTGGCCGACATCTGGTTAGAGGCTATGCACGATACGGAGATTATCGACTACACCTGCATGAATCTCTTCCGCCGTCTGCCCTATGCGAAGACAAAGGCGTTCCAATGGATAGCGTCCGAAGCCGTCCTCACTCAGTATGCCGGCTTCCGCCTGATGGCACATTTAATCATTAGAGACTCCCTTTCTCCTCGTGACTTCGACGAGCTGGCCGACCAGGCTGAGGCCGCTTTTGCCTCTGGCAACCCCTTGCTGCAGCAAGTCGCCCACGATGTCCTCGACCGCCTGAACCCATAGGGTCCTTGAGCGCGCCGCGCTGGCAGTAAAACCGTACCTCACTTTTACGGATATTTGGCTGCGAAACACGAAGTTTTCCAAAAATCCTTTGTTTTTTTGGAAAAGAGTAGTATCTTTGCAGACGAAAGAGAACAATCCGAATGAGTAGATAGAAAAATGAAACGGATAGCTTTCCCATGCCTTTGTCTGTTGCTGCTGGCGGTGATGTCGTGCCAGCGGGATACGGCGGCACTTCGCTCAGCCCTCACCCGTGCCGAGGCGGTGATGGAAGAGAACCCACAAGAGGCACAACAGATTCTGGACAGCTTAATAGTGAGTAGAGAAATAGTGATTAGTGAGGAGATAATACCGAAGCAATCGAGTGAAGAACATTCATCTACTCACTATTCACTAATCACTAATCACTCAAAAAAGGATCTTGCTCATTACGCTTGGCTGAAGACTCAGGCCGATTATAAATGCGACGTACCGCTGAGGTCGGACTCTTTGGCACGCATCGCGACGGACTATTATGGCGTTCCCCGCCGTCCCGACTATCACGCCGCTATGGCCTGGTACACGCTGGGATGCGCATACATGGATATGCAAGAAGACTTGAGGAGCATTGATGCTTTCTTGAAAGCAAAACCGCTGTTTCCCGACACGTTGAATAGATACTATTCCCTCTGCCTTCAGAATCTGGGCAAATTATATACAGGACACCATATGT
>Ga0310696_10010255_pt1 | contig 10790 bp, 10 predicted proteins | sample AusTroGonzalo_MG_4_FD_203885 | JGI IMG/M metagenome (GOLD analysis project Ga0310696, IMG submission 203885) | Bovine rumen microbial communities from tropical cattle in Woodstock, Queensland, Australia - Gonzalo_02 (v2) (version 2) | ecosystem: Host-associated > Mammals > Digestive system >... | reverse complement strand
TACATGTATTGAATGCACCTTCATTGAAATATCCAACGTATGGAACCATGTTAGCTGAGCTGTTTAAGCACAACTGTGTAGGATAACAGAAATTATCGAAAGAAGATAATGCAGTAGTACCGTCAAACTTATTAGCAATCTTTGCGTTAATGATGCTCGTTGAAATTAACTTTTTGTGATTATCTTCAAGTTCATTTGCTTTGTTCTGAATAAGATACACATCAGGTCTAATTTTCGATGCGTACATAACATCAGCTGACACTACGACATTTTCGATAGAGCCATGATTAACACCAGCTAAAATACCGATACACACATCGTTACAACCATCTTTGATTGTCTTCAAAGAAATTAACTGATCAGAATTGTTAACAGTTACTGTAATGTTATCAATGTACTCAGCAATTGAATACTTTGACACATCTGTTGGCTGTGCAAAGATTTTTAAATTCTTAACAACGGCGGTTTCAGCAATGTAGCCGAACAAACCACAAGCATATTCACCATTAAGTGCAATGCTAGTAACGTAAATTGCATAACCATTACCGTCAAATATACCTCTAAACGGATGCTTTTGCGAATTACCGAAACAAGAGTTTTCAATAACCACGTTTTCAACATCATCGTACAAAACTACAACAAACGTTTCAAGTTTATTATCTTTACAGTATTTGACTAATCTTGAAAATTCATCAGCACGTCCAACTAGAAAGAACTGTGTGTATTTTTTCAAATATGCTTTATATTTTTCAGGCAAATTACCGTGTTTATCTAACAGCAAGTAAGAATAACTGTCAAGATTTTCTTCAGTCACGACAATTAAAGTGCCGTTTGCAGCATCTTCAGCTTGTAATGCAGTATCACGATAATACGTATTTCTATACTGCATTTCATTTGCGATGGCACTACCAGCTAAACCAAAATTAGTGTAATGTAATGCGCCACTATTTATTTTTTCAAAGTCACCGATCGTGCGATAATACATCACATGTGGGAATGACGCTTCATACGCTGAATTCATTAAATAAGCAGAACAGCTGAAATGGTCGGCGACTTCACCGGCCAAAAATCTGCGCTTAAAGTCGTTAAAAATTCTTGTTGTAGTCACTATTTTACCACTTAGTTACTGTATTTATAATTGCACTATCAGTATCAGCACTTGTTTTCGAGCGATTAGCGTTAAGAGTCATTGTGCCCGTTGCTTTCTGAACAGCAGTCATTTGTTCAACTTTACCAGTAGCTAAACGCGCTATAAAGTTAGATGCATCTAGTTTTGTTGCTGCAATGTCTGGTGTATTACCTGTTGTATTTAACCAGTCTTCAATAACTTTATCGTCACCTTTACCGAATTGTTCTTGAAGTATTCTGTTTGTTAAATCAACATCATCTTGTACTACACCTGGCATTTTCTTAAAGTCTGTGTCAGCAGCATAACCTTCACTAACTGGTCCAGAGTACGAGAAGTCGTATGCTAGCATCAATTCACCAGTCGATGAACGGAATACGAATGGAGAACCAATCGTTGAAGGAATAACGATACACGGAATAATTGGTGTTCTGTTGTAAATACCACCAGCTACTCCAACACGTTTTGGTGTACGAATAGTTTGATATGTGCGTTTATCGTTTGATGAATAACCTGTATCGTATGGTAATTCGACATATCTACACAATGCGTACAATGTATTGTAGTGATCGAGTTGTGAGAATGGATCTGCTGGAGAATCAGAAAAGAAGTAGTGATATAACTCTTGCACAAATATACCACCAGTAAATCCTACTGTCAATTTAAAAGTGTCAACCATCATGCCAGCTAAGCCAGAGCCGAATTGTTTCCAGCCAGATACAAGTTTATCAAACATAGTTTCATCACCATAGAAAATGTATACTGGAGATGTAATAATATCCCAAACACCTTTCCAATAGTCAACCATGTTTGAACCAAGAGATTTTGCAACTTCGATAACACCATCATACCAGTGATGTTCTTTATGACCCTGATAATCTGGTTTTACTTTTGGAATGAAAAATCTATCTACAGCGACTGTCTTTAGATTTTCAGTTCTAAAAGGATAGATTAACAATGCACTTGTCATAAGTTTAACAAGTCTGTCTAGCACTGGTTTCAAATATGCGTACGCTTCTGGATTTTGATTGTACGTATCTATCAGTAATTCTGCACGTTTTTTGGTAGCAAAATCTTTCTTTGTTCTTTCAATGATAGAATCGAGTTGCAACCAGCCGTCCATGCCATTCCATACGTTTAGAACAGCAATATTGCAAGCTTCATCGATTTCTTTAAGTGAGTAATAACACCAGTTTTTAAGTGTTTCGACCCAGAAGTATGTAGGTTCACTTTCATCTTCTGAAGCAGCATCACTATCATTGCTTAATTGTTCGTCGAACTCTACACGTCCAGAATTACGTGCACCACTGTAATAGTCCATTGGCGTCTGATTCAATGATGTTAAAATTGGTGACGTCATGTCGTATGTACCAAGCAATGCATCTTTGACACCATCGACATATCCAATTCCGCCGACAGATTCAACTTCACCAGTTATGTATGTTTCAGCTTCAAAAGTAAATTCACGCTTATTATCAGCATATTTGTTATTACTGAACTCAAACTGTTTAACGTCAGTATAATCGATAAAGTGATCACTGTGAATTACGACATTATCATAAATTTCTGTACGAGCATCTTCAAAATCATCTTCATCTTCGAATCGATATGGTACGCTGTTCGAGATGCTAAACGTATTCGGATTTATTTCTGTTACGTCACAATCAACTGAATCGTCAGTCTGTACAATGTACCATTTATCAGCAGTCTGTATTTTAATTTCATCACTGTGATTATCGCTTGAATACACACCTACTGCCATATTCGCAATAGTAAACATTGTTATTACCTGATTACCAGGAGCACCTCTTAAATCACTTTCATGGCGTCCTGCAGCAGCCAAGTCTGCATCAGATCTGCTAATAGTAGCAGTGTTATCAACTTGTAAATCGTACCACTGTGAACCATCATACATTCTATAAGTACACGTATGACCAGATATATAATGCGTTGCACCGACACTTCTTACAAAGCACGTTTCAAAAAAGTCAATATCTGTTGGATCGTTAACTACATCTACGTAATGAACAACGTCGTCAACTGTTACTTCTAGTTTTGCACGTGTTAATTGCAGTGGGTCAAATTTAAATTGAGAATAAATCGATGTATTGCACTTAATTTCTGCAAAAAGTATTTTAACAGAAATGTTTTGATAATTTTGTTGCTTATATGAACTACCAAAATGCTTATAACCTTGTGCGAATGTGCTAGAACCACCAGGGATCGTAGCAATATTATCATCATTGCCATGATAACCATTTACACGTACGAATTGAACAGCATCACATTCAATGTCAGACACATAGTAATATGTAGTTGTCGCAGGACCAGCATTAACATCTATGTATTCAATTGCGTCAAATATTTGAATTTGATTTACTTTTGGCACAACAAGCAAACCGTTTGACACGATTGCACCAGCTTCTGTTGCACCGTTTTGGTTGGACTCATCATGAGCCATCATTTCAGCAAATGCGTATGTTGTATGATAAGTTTGTACGCATGGATCACTGAAGAAGAAACCCTTCAACAACATCGCACACATACTATCACGATTGCTCGTTTCACCTGGCCAAGGCAAATAACCCATTTGGTTCAATATAGCACCAATTGTCGTCTTTTGTCCATCTCCACGATATTCTTGTGGAGTTGTATCATAGCCAAGAACCTGCGTAAATCTTGGATATGCAGTATTGCCCGAGTTTCCTGTGTAATATAATGTTGCTGTACCCGGTTGTGAACTATACGCCATTTAAACCTCTATTTCCATTGTCTTAACAGAAAATTCCTGTTCCTTGTAATACTTTTCTCTTTCTTTCCAGTGCTGATAGAGATAATTACGAATTACTCTTGTTCTTAAGCAATAACTCATGTCATCAACAATGTCGTAGAGAATAACACGTTTCTTCGAATTGTGTTTTCTCAATCCTCTACCCAAACTCTGAAGAACTTTGATTTTGCTCTTACTATTTGCGTACAAAATCACTTCATGAAGTTTCGGCATGTTAATACCCGTAGAGCATGTTCCGTATGTAGCTACGATGACTGTTCCATCTTCACTTTCAAGTTTCTTTCTGATATCTTCACGTTCAGCTGCACTAACAGAACCACTGATGACTTTAACATTTCTGTTAGGATAATTTGTTTTCAACCAGTCCGCTGTTTTCTTGACGTGGTCTAAGTGATTACACAACAGAAGAACATTGTGCTCGTCTGGAGTGTGTCTGAAAATCATCTCAAGTGCTTTGGTACGATTTTCATAATTTTCTACAAGTTTCACTTCTTCCTGGTAGTTTCTGCCCTTGTTCTTAAGAATAAAGTCCATTGGGTATTTGACTACAATACCAGCAACAATCATATTCGTGAGAATGCCTCTATCGATCAATTCCTTAGAAGTAATTGTGTAGAGAACATTACCAAGAACACCAGTGATCGTTAATAGATCAGCGGCACCAGTTGGAAGAGTACCTGTTGTTCCGATTCTGTATTCACTGTTAATACATTGTTTAAGAATCGAGTTAATAACTTGTGCTTTACTGTTATGGCATTCATCGACAATGACAGCATCGATGTCTTCGAAGAAATCTGGAGTAAGTTTCTGTAAACTCTGCCAAGTAGAAATTAGAACTGGAGTCTTGAATGTAGGATCTTTTGCAGCATACAAAAGTTCTACGTCTTCATCTTCATCTGTCCAGCCATATTCTTTGAAGTCTGAATACATCTGTTCAACAAGCGAAACATTGGGAACGATCAAGAGAATTTTCTTGATTCGTTCGTAAGTCAACATATTCTGAATCATGTTGTAGATAATCATTGACTTACCAGACGAAGTACAGCATTGCAAAATACCAACTTTCTTTTGAAGAGCAAGTTTGCAAGCAGCTTCTTGATAGTCACGCATCTTCATGCCAGACGCTTTTAGTGCTTCTTCACAAATTTCTTGGAACTCTAGTTCATCGTATTCTGTTGCATAATCGGATGAAAGATCATTTTTAAAATCAAACTTGTTAGCGATACAAAACTTTTCGAGTGTTGGAACAAGACCCGCGGGAAGTAAGCCCGTGTTAATGCTGAAGAAACGAATCTTTCCGTCCCAAACACGAGCTTTGTATCTGGGATTGAACATGTAGCCATCAGCATAGACAGCAAAATAATTGTTGATGTCGTGTAGAGTATCTTCGTCAGCTTCTATACGAACATAACTCGAATTGATTTTTGTAACGATAACTTCATTCATAATGTTATAATAATTTCGCTAGTTGATTTCTCATAGATTCGATAGTTAATATCGAACTGTTTATTAACTTAATATTATATATTGCGTTCAACATGATCGCACATTTATAGAAATTCTCTGTGTTAGCTGCTTCTTCGGGAATATCGAAATAACAAACATCAAACTTCACTCTGAAGTTCGAATACGGAACATTTGTTCTGTTAAGAGTTAATCTGACAAGCTTGCTGTCAAGAGTTTCAAGTCCGTTTCGATTTGCTGATCGCTTTGATTGTTAGCATTTTTTCTTCCTCTTTTCTTTTTATTTTGTTGCGCAGCTTCTCTTTCTGCTTTTAATCTTCTCTGTTCAGCCACGAAAGCTTCATACTCTTTATCGAACTCTTCAAGTTCTTCTGGTTTTATTTCACGCTGTAAGACAACTGAAGAGCTTGGAGGTGGAAGATATCCAGGAGCCGCTTTCATGCTTTGATACATTCTGCGTGGTATAGCGTACTTATTACTGTGTTTAATTCTAAATGGCATATTGTATTTATTAAAAAAGCTCGCTAAAAAGCGAGCTTTGAAATTTTTATTTACAGAAAGATTAGGTTCCGAGTGTCCAAGTTCCGCGAGGACCTGTCCAACCAGGATCTTGTGAGCGTCTGTATTCGTCGCTGTTAAGATATGCTTGTCTACGGGCTTCTGCTTCAGCTCTTCTTTCAGCTTTAACTTCGTCTTTAATTTGCTCAATCCATTCAATCTGTTTTCCAAATGGTCTACCAAGCATTACAGAACGAGTACCAGAAATTGCAGCTTTCTTTCCGCCAGATAATCTTCCGATAAAACTCTTAAGATCTCTTGCTCCCCACATCACCATACCATTGATAGGTAGCGACTGTCTTGCATAGAAAGCAGCGATGTAAAGTGCGATATCAGTTGCAACACCAGAATCGTCATTAACTCCCATTGTCTGAGCCTTTGCAATAATCTTATTTGCTAGTTCTTCATCACTAATTAGACCTCTATCATCTTTCATGAATACTTCATTCATAAGATCGTTATTAAGTGGTAAGTCAATTGATTCTGTTCTAGTCGCTGTTGGTCTGATTTGATTACCAAACAATTTCTTTGCTTCGCTGTTAAATTTTCCTAAGAATGCAACTGCAATCTTGTCGTCTCTTGTCTTTAAATATTCATAAGTTGCTTTAGCAGTGCCCCATGCTTCAGTTTCTTCTGGTGCCATGCTAACAGCTTCGTCTCCAACTTTCGTGATCATTTCGTCAGCCATTGCTTGTGCTACAGCGAAAGTCAAAATCGGATTTTCTTCAAGTTCATTGTATGAAGAAATTAAGTCAGCAGGAAGTTCTGCAACTTCAAGTTCGTGTGTTTCACCAGCATGAAGTGGTGAAAGTGCTAAGCTGGCTCCCAGAGCTGCAGCTTTAGCGAAATTCGAGAATTTACCTTCGTCGAGTAAATCTTTAGCGTTAATTTTCTGTTTTTCTTCTAGTAAGTCAGCCATTCTTAAACTCCTATTTCTACCCAATCACATCTGCAATTGAATCGTCCTGCTTGTTCAGGTACATGTGCAAACCATTGTGGCTGATTATCAGAGTGTGCAATAAACCCATCCATGTCAAGACACTTCTGACAACAGGTAGGATTAGCAACAAATTTCCATTGTCTTCCACCTTCGGATTCATTGCAACGTCTTAGAATATCTTCTGTACGCTCAAACAAGTATTTTAGCTTCATATCTTATTTATAGAAAAAGCGGTCAAGAATGACCGCTTGAAGTTAATTACTTATTCTTTTTAGGTCTTCCTCTGCCTCTTTTTACAGGAGCGGAAGTTTCCAAAGCTTTTGTCATTTCTGGAACTTCGGGAGCATCGGGAGTTTCTTCGATCACCTTATTGATTGATTCAACAAGTGCTTCTTTATCTGTACTAGTCTCTGTTTCTTCAACAGTTTCTAATTGTTCTTGCTGTATCTTTGCTTTTGCGATTTCAGTTGGCTTTTTGGGTTCGATGCGCTCAAAATGCAACTCTGCGAAACCGCCGCTCTTAACATCAATGTAAGTACATTCGAAATCGGGAGCAGTTAGCGAATTAACGTATTCTTTCGTTACTCCGTTCAGACCGATCAAATTACACATTTTAGAGTAATAGAAATGTCTGAAAAGTTTCAGATTTTCGGACACTGGACCTTCGTCATTCTTCAGTTCAGTTTCCATGCCATTATAAAAATTCACGACAATCATAATTTCACCTCATAGATATTTTATTAAACTGGAATGAAGCAAGCTTCATTTGCGCTAGCGCATTCCAGTTCTCTTGTATTTTTATTTATTTCTCTCTATGTTAGAATTCAATGTAGAAAGCTACAAGAATCACAGACGGATTCATTCATTCCGGACAAGATATAATATAAATAAAATTTTCGATCTTGCAAGTTGCAGTTTTTAGTCTTCAGTTACTTCTGTAGTTTCATCGGAAGTTTCTTCGACTACTTCTTCAGTTTTCTTTTTTCTCTTTGACTTTGGCTTTTCGTCTTCATTAACGAATGCCTGATATGCTGCTTCAGCTACTTCTTCAGTCGGTTGAGCTTCCTCTTTGACTTCCTCTGCAGCCTTTGCTTCTGCTTCCTTAGCCAAACGAGCAGCTTTCAACTTTCTCTGCTGAGCGACAAAAGCTTCATATTCTGTGTCAAAATCAGCTGTGTTAATTTTTCTCTTTGATTTTACGGGAGCACTTGTGTCAACAGCACAAAATTCTGGAAATGCTGCCCATTCATCTGCGAAACTCATAATTTATACCTCTTCTGTTAATAATTTATTTATTCCTAATCTTGCCAACTCATTGTAGAAAGTTTTTGTCTTAAGATGAGCAGGAGAATTGGAAATTGGAATTTTGTAAAACTTTGTATAATAAGTAGTTTGACTTACGTCGGATGCCCACAAATTAAATGTATGCCAATAATTTGCTGGACTGTTTGTAATAACTGCTGGACGCAAACCTTCCCAGAGCAAATCAGTGAAGAAACACGGTTTAACTGCAGTAAAATCATTTGAAATTACTGGAGTATCAAACAAAGTGTCTGGGGACGCTGCTGCCATAATTGCACAGTTATCAGTTTCTGACAATAATCTTGCAAGTTTTTCTCTTGCAGCAATGTTGTAAGTCGTAACGTCAGCATTGATCTGAACAAGTGTTTTTGTATCAAGATCGTTTTCTTTCATGTATTGAATTGCAGGAATCATTCTACAATAATCGTATGGCAGATCAGACTGTAGGAATACAATCTTATCACTACGGAATTCGATGAACGTTTGCACATTTTCAGGCATTTGCTCGATAGTTTCGAATTCTGATCTTGGAACTACAACAATAAATGTGGACTTATTCTCGAAAATGTAATTACCTTCTTTGTCACAAGAAAGATTATGAATAATCTGCGGAAGGTTTTCTACATTATTTTTATTTACAGCAATACTGTAATAATAATCTAGCTCGCCTAAATCAATTTTAAGTGCAGCATTTTCAAGATAATCTTCAATATATGGCAAATTCACCAATTCATCATTGATGTATACAGTATGCTCTTTTTCTGTAAGAATTAACTTACTAAGTGGCTTAATAAGTTCAGCAGATGCTTCAGTTCTGCACGAAACGATATTATATTCTAAACGTAGTGGCGCCAGAACTGACAATAGATTTGGCGAAAGATTGCCAATCGTTAACATGTCGATATATTTTTTCATAATTTCACCTCAATTTGTATAAAGTATTTATTACACGAAAAACGCTAGGTTTTACCCTAGCGTTTTAAATTTTAGTTGTCAAGATAGATTACTTGATGTTCGGATAATTCTTCTTGTATGGAGAAGTTCCGCTCTTCCAAGCACTTAGGCCTTCAACCATTTCGTCATCGATTACGTCGATGCCGCTGGATGGATAACCACTGAGAGCTTCCTTATAAGCAGATTCGACCTGAACGTATGCGATAGCGTATTCGTCTGGGAATACATCGCCACTTTCTGCAGGTGTCCAATCTTCCTGAGGAAGAACTGTGTTGAAGTACTTGTTCCAACCGCCAGTAACGTAGCCTTCTTCAGCTTCGGTGTAGATACCATCGAGATAAGATTCAGCTTTCCAATTACCAGAAACAGGACGGCAACCGATATCGCTAGGATAATCGTTACCCAAATTGTATAATCTACCAACAATGTGCTTTGCCATAATAAATACTCCTTAAAATATAGCAATTTTATGACAAATAAGTACTTTTACTTTTTATTATTTGTTATTATATTTATACAGGAGCACTGAAAAATATTTACAAAACTGCATATTTTTATTAAACAAATCGTTATTATAATTTAAACATGAAGAAAGAATTCTTTACAGGCTATTTAGCAAACAAAGCAAATAAAGATGTTAAAATTCCTGACGGAGTTCAGGATAGAATGAAATATGAGCTTGCATTACCTACATACATCAACGAATGGGCCAGACTAGTAAGAGAACAACAATATGTTGTAGCAGAACTTCGCGTAGAGAAAGATGCTCTGTATGGTGAATTGCTAAAGCATTACAGATTTGAAGATAAATACACTTGGGGTGATACTCAGTTAAAATCACAAATTTGCAATGATAAACGATATATCGATAAAAGCAAAGAGTTAGCTGAGCAAGAATACTTCTATGATTATACGAAGGACATTTTAGAGACCCTCAAGAGCAATCATTTTATTGTACAAGAGTATAATAAAATGAAGAAGGAAGCAGAAGGCACACTTTAATGCATATTAAGTTTAACAAATTACGCTTTAGAAATATCTTGAGCTACAGTAATCAGTTTACTGAGTTCGATTTTAACTCGGGTCTGAACTTGATTACTGCTAAGAATGGTAGTCGGTAAGTCTACTATTCTTGATGCTCTATCATTTGTGTTATTCGGGAAACCTTATAGAAACATTAAGTTAGGTCAGCTCGTTAACAGATTTAATGACAAAGATTTGGAAGTAGAAGTCGATTTTAATATTGGCACTGACAATTACACGATCTTTCGTGGATATAAGCCAGCAAAATTCAAATTGACGAAGAACGGACAAGATCTCGATGTTTTGTCAGCAAAGAAACTAAATCAGGAAGAAATAGACAAACTGCTCGGTATTAACTATGTCTTGTTTAAGAACATTGTCGCAGTTGCATCTATTTACAACAAACCTTTCTTGATGTTGAGTGCCGGAGAACGTCGATCATTGATCGAAACAATCTTTAACATTTACGTTCTTGCTTTAATGTTGAAAGAAGTAAAGAGACGTAATACAGTCAATCAGACACAGCAAAGATTGAACTTGACTACATTAACTGGTTTGACAGAACAGAGAACTACTGCTGAAAAATTTGTCAATGAAACTGAACAGATTATCGAACGTTTCGAACAGAACAA
>Ga0310696_10010254_pt1 | contig 10791 bp, 16 predicted proteins | sample AusTroGonzalo_MG_4_FD_203885 | JGI IMG/M metagenome (GOLD analysis project Ga0310696, IMG submission 203885) | Bovine rumen microbial communities from tropical cattle in Woodstock, Queensland, Australia - Gonzalo_02 (v2) (version 2) | ecosystem: Host-associated > Mammals > Digestive system >... | reverse complement strand
GTCTTGGCGAACTTCCGCCGAGAGATTTTCAGGCCCCCCGGCCTCATCCTTTGGCCTCGCCTTTCCGGGTCTTCTTGATGATCCCGCGGTCATAGGCCCAGTCGATGACGCAGTCGGCAATCATAAGAAGCACCAGCGACATCGCAGGCATGCACATGACGGCGAGACCCTCCAGCGGTCGGCCAAGCTCATACAGGTGATGACCCGCCATCAAGGTGAGTCCAATCATAAGCCCCGAGAAGGTAGCGACGAAGATGCTCAGGGCGGCAATCATCACGTCTTTGTTAATTTTTTTCATGGGTAGTCCTCCATTGTTTAATCAATACTTTGTCACGTTGTCCCTTCTCGTGGTTGCACTCATCGCACAACGCTTGAAGGTTCTTCTGGTCATAGAACCGGTCGGCGCATATAGGCCAGGGCTCTATGTGATCCACGCAGGTGGCCGGCTTGATGATGCCCTTGCGCTGGCACTCCGCACACAGCGGATGCGTAGCACGGAAGGCCCTGCTCAGTCTCGTCCACCTCGCAGTATGGTAAGGGTCGGCAGACCGCTCACGGACGTATCGTCCCTCACTCTTCTCCGGCTTGTCCGGATGGTCCCACGGAAGTTTCATGTCTTCGGATCATCTGCTCCCTCGCACGGTCACGACGCAGGCAGCCGCAGCTGGTCGTGTGACCTGACAGGAGATTGTTCTTGTACACCAACACCTCGCGCCCGCAGTCGCACCTGCACAGCCACTGCTCCTGCCAGCATCTGCCGACGCCGTTGGAACGGATGGCGATGAGCCGGCCGAACCGCTGACCCTTGATGTCGTATGACTTACCGTGTCTCTGCATCTGGGAAACTGGTTGCCTTCTTCCGAAACAGCGCTTCCAGCACATCGTCCTTGGTGATGCTGTAGCCCTTTGTCAGGTGAAGGATGGCGGTAGGACCGCCGAACGGCGCCGCGCTCTCCACGGTGACACTCTCGACGCCCACTTCCCAATGGCCGTTAATGTTGACGATCGCATCGTCAGGGATGGCTGCCACCAGCCTTTTCAAATCTTTTCCGTTAATCATTTTCCAGTTGTTTTAATTCCTTTATCCGTTGCAGAAGCATATCCTGGCAGGACCCCTTCGAGGTCAGCGCGCTCATCACGCGCTCATCCAAGGTGCCCTTCGCCACCAGGTGATAGAGTAGCACCGGCCGCTCCTGCCCCTGGCGGTAGAGGCGGGCATTGGCCTGCTGATAGAGTTCGAGGTTCCAGGTGGGCGTGTACCAGACGATGATGCGCCCGCCGTCCTGCATGTTGAGCCCGTAGGCCACGGAAGCCGGATGGCAAAGCAGCATCCGGATCTCCCCGCGGTTCCACCTCTCCAGCACCTCCGGCTCGCCCCGGAACACCACGGGCTTGTAGTTGTAGAAGACGAAGGACATCCTCTCCAGCTCGTGCTGATAGGCGTAATAGACAAGCACCGGCTCCTGGGTGAACTCCATGATGTTCTCCAGCGCCGACATCTTGCTCTCGCCGACCATGTGCCAATGGTGTTCCACGTCATAGACCGCACCGCCCGTGTACTGCAGGAGCTTGTTGGCAAGGGCCGCTGCAGTCACCGCCTGGATCTCCGTGTCGTCCACCTCCAGCAGCAGCTCTCGCTCGAACTCCCTGTACCCTGTAGCCTCCTCATCAGTCAGGACCACTTCGGTCCCGGCGTCGATGAGGTCCGGCAGTTCAAGGTAGTCGGCGGCCTGCATGGAGAGGCAGATGTCGGAAATTGCCTCGGTGATCTGCTCCCTTGCGCCCGGCCTCGGGTTCCAGTCATAGACGATGGCGCCGTTGTGGCGTCCCGGCTTGAAGTAGTTGGTCCGGTACGTCCCGATGGTACGCCCCAGCCTCTTGCCCCGGTCCAGCAGCGCGATCTGCGCCCAGAGGTCCATCAGCCCGTTGGGCGACGGCGTCCCGGTAAGCAGCACGATCCGCCGGATCTTCTCCTCCAGGCAGACGGACCGGAGGGCTTTCCACCGGTTGGACTGCCAGTTCTTGAAGCTGGACGACTCGTCCACGATCACCATGTCGAAAGGCCACACGGCCGGCACCTGCTCGTTCACCCATTCCACCAGCCACTTCGTACTGTCACGGCCGATGACATAGATGTCCGCGTCCTCCTCCAGGGCCTTCTCCCTCTGCCTGACGGTGCCGGCGACAAGAGAGACGCGCAGGTCCTTCGTGTGGTCCCACTTCTTCGGCTCGGTGGTCCAGGTGTTCCGGGCCACGGACTTGGGAGCGATGACCAGGACCTTCTCCACTTCGAGGTAGTCCTCCATCAGCTCCTGGACGGCGGTAAGCGCGACGACGCTCTTGCCGAGTCCCATGTCCATGAACAGGGCGCAGCGCTGGTGGTCGATGACGAACCGGGTGGCTCGCGTCTGGTACTTATGCGGGTTATACTTCATAGTTTGTTTCCTTCGTTCTGGATCCTCTTCGCCATGATGGCCACGTCGATGAGGTTGACCGTCCGCTCAAGGCTCGTGAGGGAGTCCACGACGAACACCTGGAAGCCAAGGTGCCGGAGGTCGCGGTGGACGGAGGCCTGCAGTTTGGTCGGCTGCTTCCCGGTCGTCTTCACCTCGGCGAAGAAGCTCAGGCCCTCCGGCATCAGGATGAGACGGTCCGGCAGTCCGCGGTGCAGTTGGCTCGTCAGCTTGACCGCCATCCCGCCCCTCTGCTCGATGGCTTTCCGGAGTTTCATCTCCAGCGTTTTCTCACCCGTTGTGACGGTGTGACTCGCGCGCGCGCGGGGATTACGCGGATTAGGTGCATTAGGTACGCACTCCAGTGCGCTCTGCTGCCTAATTGACGTATTTTTATTTTTTAACAAATTCATTGTCACATTGTCACACTAAGGGTTTAACTTCCTGACCTTGCGCGCCTTCAGCGTGTGACAATTCCTGTGACAATCCTGTGACAATGCCGTTCTTTGTCACACCTTCCGCTGTGACAATATTTTCCGTTGTCACACCATTGTCACACATCCTCCGGAGGCGGCAGGCGTCATAGCAGTTCAGCGGTTCGAGGTGGCTGTCCTCGTACTGGAGGCGCCAGCTCTTATCGACGCTGATGACGCGGGACTCCCCGTGTCTGGTGACCACGGTGTCGCCCTCGCAGATCATGTCGCCACAGCAGTCCCTGTGGCCGGTGGGGGTTCTATGCTTTTCCATGTTTTCGGATGTAATGGTCTTCAAGTATCTGTACAAGTGCCTCAATCAATTCGGCTGACGTGAGGTCGTTTCGGAAGTCGTACCAAGTGTCCAGCGCCCGGACGGCATCCCACAGCTTGCCAAGCGTGACCGGCTGCAGGATGATGTGGTGATTGCGGTCCAGGAGGACTCCCACATCGGGGAAGCCCACCGCCAGCAGGCGCTCGGACTGTTTCTTGGTAGTCTCGTTCATACCGTCAGGAACTTGTGCTCCACGGTGCCCGTGGCCTCGCCGTTCTTCACGTCAACCTTGAGCGCGCCCCTCTCATAGAGGAGGAAGGTGTGCCCCTGATAGCGGAAGAACTCGGTGGGGTTTCCCTCGATGCAGCAGTGCTCGAGGTTCTCGGTGTCCTTCACCTGCTCGAGCGGGAAACCGAAGTGCTCCTGGAAGGCCGACCGCACCTTCTGGTCAAGCACGGCCGTCTGCTCCTTCACGAATTGGTTCAAAATCTCGTTCATCATATTCAGTCCTCTTTGATGGTGTATCGGTGTTGCAGTCCATAGACCGGGTCGCGGCGCCGGCCGAGGTATTCCAGGCACGGCATCTCGCGCATGATCTGGTTGATCTCCTTCGTCTTGTAGCGGGTCTTCTCGTCGAGGTTCATCTGGAAGCACTCCACCATGACCTCCACCGCGCAGATCGTCTCGCGCCGGATGGTGGGCATCCCGGAGTCCGTGGCGATGCGGTTCTTGAAGTGGTTCTTGCGCTCGGACATCGTCATGGTGTTCCAGACGTCCGGGAGCGGTGTCTTGATGAAGGTCTCGATGATGCCCCGGCGCTCGTCATTGGCGAGCTCGTTGTGGACGGTCTGCCGTTTCCTCGCCTCCTTCTCCATGTCGGCCGGGAGGAAGAGTTTCTCGCCAGTCTTCCACACCTGGACGGCCTCCGCCCATATCTGGTCACGCTCCGCCGGCAGATCCGTGAAGACGTCCTTCACGATGAGCGCCGGGTCGCACTCCACCACCCAGAAGCGCCGGTTGCCCGTGTCGCCCTTCAGGAAGTAGTTCTCATTGGTGGTGGCGAAGAAGACGCACTGGCGCGGATAGGTCTCGGTCTTGCGACCGTAGGCCGGCCGGTAGGAGTCGTCCTGCTTGGTGATGAAGGCCTTGTAGGCCTCGGAGGTGGAGCGCTTGTAGTTGGTCAGCTCGCCCATCTCGATGAGCCACTTCCCGCGGAGCTGTTCCATGGCGTCCTTACCGTCGATGCTCGTCAGGGAGTCCGTGAACCACTCCTCCGAGGCCAGCGTCCTGACGAGGGTGGACTTGCCGCAGCCCTCCGGACCGATGAGCGTGAGGACGTAGTCGTACTTGCACCCGGGCCTCATCACGCGGGCCACGGCCGCCGCGAAGTGCTTGCGGGTCATTGCCCGGGTGAGCTCGTTGTCGTCCGCGCCCAGGTAGTCGATGAGCATGGTGTCAAGGCGCTTCTCCCCGTCCCACGTGAGTCGCTCCAGATACTCCCTGACGGGGTGCACGGTCCTCTGCGAGGAGGCGATGTCGTTGGCGTCCAGGAGGGCCGTCTTGTTCGTGATGCCCTCGTAGTGCTGGCAGACGTATTCGATGAGCCCCGAGTCGTCGGTGTTGTTCCAGAAGGGGTCGCGCGACAGGGGTCTCCACGGCAGGTCCCTCAGCAGCACGGTCCGTCCCTTGAAGAGGTCGAAGGCGCTGGCGCCCTTGAGCCCCGGGTCGTTCCGGCAGATGAGGCCGAAGTTGACCGGATTGGCGAGGAGGTGGCCCTTGGGATCCCGCTTGAAACCGTCCTGCCAGATCTCCGTGTCGAGGTCGTCAACGATGTCGGCGAAGTCCTCCTGGGTCTCCTTCAGACGCTCGCGGTTGAGGCGCTTCTGGACCTTCGCATCGGCCTTGGCAGCCTTCTCCATGGCGAGGAAGGACGGCAGGCGGTTGACCGGCGTGTTGATGTCGGCGTCCTTGTCCTCCTCGCCGTACAGGTGGATCCTGACGAGGTCGAAGGCGTTGACGAGCTTCTCGCAGCAGGGGTCGGTGCCGTGGTGGCTGTAGGCCCACTTGTCGTCATAGAGCACGACGCCTCCGGAGGTGGAGCCCAGTGCGTAGGTCCAGCGGTCCGGCTGGGCCGTGGGCGTGTACACGTCCGCGAGGAAGGCCTCGATGGCCTCGGTGATGCTGTAGGTCCGGCAGAAGGCGCCGATGACTCCGGGCTTCTCCGTGGGGTCTTCCTGCTTGGATCCGGCCTTGCTCTGGGCGACCTTGACGGTCCGGCTGTCGATGGGCCACTCCACGACGTTGCGCCAGTCGGTGTAGGTGGCGAGGGTCTTGTCGGCGTCGAGGGGATCACCCTCCCCGACCTGGAAGACGTACTCCCCGTCACGCGGGCAGCTGGGCCAGTACATGAGGCGGGAGGGCTCGTAGGTCGAGCCGTCGAAGAGGTCGATGCCGATGTCGTCCGCGACCCTCCGCGCGATGGGGATGTACTCCTCAGGGGAGACCTCCCGGGAGAGCGGGATCACCAGCCGGTAGCGCGGGCTGTCGGGGGTGTGGCTGTGCGTTGAATAGATGCACCAAGAGGTGCCGGTCAGCATGTCCTCCACGAGGCCGACGGTGTCCTTGGTGCCGTAGTCGATGTCCAGGGTGACGAGCGACCTTGCCGTGATGGCGTCAGCCTTGCGCCGGCCGCCGTCCTGGACGGTCCCCCCGACGAAGCCCCCGACATCCTTCACGACGCCCTTCTTGGCCTTGGTCATGCTCTTGTATTCGGCCACGGTCTCGCCGGTGCGCTTGACCTTGCCGAGCCTCTTGACGAGGTCCTCCCAGGTGGTCGCCTTGTTCTTCCATTCGGTGGCGGCACGTGATTGGCCGACCGAAATCATATATTTCTCCATCATAGGTCAGGGTATTCTGCGAATTTGTAGTACCGTCTTGGTTTGCGCTCCAGGGTGTAGGACCGTTTCGTCTCCGGTGTCCAGTAGGCGATGAGGTTCTCCTCGTCGAGGATGTAACCGCGCTTCCTGAGGTAGTAGCGGTCGGTCAGTTTCTTCTGCGGCTGCGGGATGACGTGGAGCCTGGTCTGCCGATCAAGTCCGAAGCGCGCCCGCGCACGTTCAATCCGCCACAGCTCCTTCATCTTCGCGGACACCTTCTTCCGTCGTTCCATCTCGCGCTCGTAGCCGAGGCGCTGGAGGTTGTTCACGCCCTTCGCGTAGCGGTATTTCGGACGGTGCACCCCGAGCTGGTTGACGACCTTGGTGAGGTGGGACAGCGAGAAGCCGAACTTCGCGCACACCTCCTCCCGCGGGGTCTCCAGATAATGCTCGGCTATCCAGTCCAGTTGGTCCTGCGTGAGCACGATTTTCTTGTTCTTGGCCATATCAGTCCTTCTTGTAGTAGTCGGTTATGTATCCGGCCCCCTTCAGCGGGAGACCGGGAGCCCAGGACGGCACCTTCGAGAAGGCTTCCTGGATGATTTCGAGGGCGCGCTCGGCATGTGCGGCGCTCACCTCAGCCACGATCTCGTCGTGGACGTGGAAGACGATGTTGACGTTCATGAACCCGGTCTCCACGCGCTTGATCACGTCGGCGAGGCAGTCACGGGCGACCGCCTGCGTGATGTTCTCGGTGAGCTTCCCGCCGTAGGTCTCGAGCCACACCCACTTGTTGGTGGCCTGGTCGATGCCCTTGTACTTGATGGACTCCGAGCCGAAGCGGTTGGTAGTGATGGCGGCCTCCGGGTAGCAGATGAGCCTGCCGGAAGGGAGGCGGACGCAGAGCGTGGTGCCCTTCATCTCGAACTCGAGGCCACGCAGGGCCCGTCCCTCTGCATCGTGCCGGACGCTGTACTCACGGACGGTCCCTCCGGCCATCGCACGGCGCTCCTGGAGCTCTTCTTCGGTCGCTTTGACCCTGAGTCCCATCGTCACCTTCCGACGCTCCACAACGGCCGTTTTGGCGCTCCTGTCAACGTCGTTCCAGAAGCGGACGATGCCGGGGTTGGCCTCCCGCCACTTGGTGACAGTGTCCTGCTCCTCTTGCTCGGTCATGCCCATCCGCTTGCCGCCCATGGCGTCCAGGGCGGAGACGCCTCCGCCGTAGCCGAGGGCCAGCACGGCGATCTTGCCCTTCTGCCTGAGCTCGGCGTTCCGGCCGTGCTTCTCCACCGGCTTGTGGAACATCTGGGAGGCCGTGGCGCAGTAGATGTCGCCACCGGCGCGGAAGACGTCCAGCACCCACTCCTCACCGGCGAGCCACGCCAGAACGCGGGCCTCGATGGCGGAGAAGTCGCACACGGCGAGGGTCTTGCCCTCGGGGGCCACGAAGGCCGTGCGGATGAGCTGGCTGAGGGTGTCGGACACGTTGCCGTAGCCGAGCTCCAGCATGTCGATGTCATTGTCGGCGAGGCACTGCCGCGCGAAACCGAGGTCGGGGATGTGGTTCTGCGGGAGGTTCTGCAACTGAACGAGCCGTCCGGCCCAGCGACCGGTGCGGGAGCCGTAGAACTGCAGGAGCCCGTGCACCCGTCCGTCAGGACACACGCAGTCGAGCATCGCCTGGTACTTCGCGTTGGAGGTCTTGCCCATCTCCGCGCGGATCTGCAGGAGACGGTGCACCCGCGGGTCCTTGGTGGCGGCCTTGATGTCGGGGAGGTCCTTCTTCGTGAGGGTCTCCAGCGAGATGCCGGTCGTGTCGAAAATCCACTGCTTAATCTGGCTGACGGAGTTGGGGTTGGAAAGCCCCGTGAGCTTCATGGCCTCCTCGTTGAGGCGGGCCTTCTGGATGACGTCTGCGCGGACCGCATTCTTGACCAGCGGGAGGTCCAGGAGGACGCCACGGTCGTTAATCTTCTGGTCCACAGCATAGAGCGCTTGCTCCTCGTCGGTGACGGGATACCAGCGCAGCGTCTCGTAGATCTTCCGCTCGACCTCGACGTCCCGGACGTTGTAGTCCTTGAAGACCTTCCAGTCTTCGGGATAGTCCTCCGGGTGGTTGCGTCCATCGTCGGGGATGAGACCGCCGGCCTTGACGGGACGGGGGCAGCAGAACTTCTTGATGAGCGCCTTGCCTTCCGTCATCTTCTGCTGCTCCAGGCCCAGCGCTGCGCCGGCTCCCGCGAGTGTCAGGGGAAGGCCACAGCGCGACGCCTGGACCATGGTGCAGAACCAGTCCTCGGCGGAGAGGAAGACGTCCTTCTTCAGGATGCCCATCCGCCACATGTGGGCGGACAGGCAGACACGCTCGAAGGCGGCGTTGTGGGCCACCTTGAGGATGGTGGGATTGAGGATGCCGTCCCACACGGCACCGGGGATTTCTTCGCCCTGGGCGAGGTCCACGACGTGGACGGGCTCATCGTTGTAGGCGTAGGCCAGCAGCAGGATCCGGAAATCCTCATGGGCTGCATAGCGGTAGAGCCCCGCGTCCGGAAGAGACTCCGGACTGTATGTTTCAATGTCGAGATGTAATGTTTTCATACAGCATTGTGCTTGGGACCCGGGAAGGCGGTCAGGCCCGCCCGGATCGGTTGGTGTGCGTCACCAGATGCCGCACATTCAGTAAACATCGTCCTCATCCTCGCCGAGCCCGGAGAGGTCCATGTCACCGAAGTCGGACTGGGCGCTGGAGCGTCCGCCGAGGAAGGCGCCGTCCTTGGTCTTGAGGACGTTGTTGAGGCCGGCGGCCACGCCCTTGTTCCCCGCGTTGCTGAACGCGAAGAAGTTGACGGACACGTAGCCGTAGCAACCGCTGTACACCTCGTCCTCGTCGTTGACCTCGACGAGCTTCTTCTCGCCCTGGACGTTCATGACCTTGACCACGCCGGGCTTGGTCTTGGAGCTGGCGTTGATGAACCAGGCGTCGGCGTAGGACTCGTCGTCCGCGCGCTCGAGGTCGCCGTCACGGAGAGGGGTCTTGAGGGTGGCGGGGCGCCGTCCTCCGAACTTGGTGCTCACGCCCTCGGTAGCTGCGGCCTCGATGGCGGCCCGGACCTCAGCCACGAGCTTGGTGTTGGACTTGGGGATGATGATGGAGACGCTGTACTTCTTCTCGCCTCCGTCGGCCACGGCTTCCGGCTGGAAGAGGTGGCAGTAGGACAGCCGGCACTCGCCGATCCTGACCTTGGTGTTGTTTTCAGCCATTGTAGTAGGGATTAAAAGTTTGAAGTTTCGGTGATGACGAGCCAGGGGTGAATCTTGTTGCGGAACCACTCGCTCGTGGTGAAGGTCATGACGTCTCCGGAGATGGTGACGTCCTGCATCTGGCTCTTGGCCAGGTAGCTGTAGCTCTTGCCGTTCCAGACCTTGAAGGCCTTCCCGGTGTCCCCCTCAGGGGCTTTGCATTGGACAGTGATCATAAATTTTTACGTTTTTACGGGTTGACGTTTTGTCGTTATTTCTGGTATTCGATCTCCTCCCGGATCTTCCGGAGGGTGATGTGCTGCTGACCGATGTAGAGGAAGACGAGGTCGTCGTCCTCGCGGATGGGCTGGTAGTGGATGTCCACTTTCTTGAGGCGCTTGTTGGCCTCCCAGAGAAGGTCCTGGCGCTCCTTGAGGTCCTTGACCATCGAAGGGATGAACGTCTCATAGACGGAGCAATAGAGCCATTCCTTCTGGGCGTACTGCATCAGTTGGTCCTCCATGATGGGACGGCCGGCGCAGACGTAATAGTCGGTGACGAACCACCGCTGATATAAGTTCTTGCTCATACGTGAAACGATTTTAGGATGATGGCTAAATCTTCGACGGAAGGGAGGACGATTTCGATCTCGATCTCGTGGTAGCGAGCGGTAACCTTGTATTCGGTGGCGGATTTCACGGTTGGAACCTTGGGGTGCAGTCTCTTCCGGGTGGCCCGGACAGGAGCGTTTCCTTTCCCTTGTAAGACGTGCTGGCGATGCTCGTCCAGGGTGTCATCGGGGAACAGGCGGAAATACCTAACGTGCGTCATCACGTTTCCGATTTCGATGTTCCACCACTTGTGGCTGATGATGAAGTCCTTGACGGCGTCACCGTCCACTTTCCGGAGCTTCTTGTCTGCCGGAGCTTTGAAGGGGTAGCTCTTGACCCACGTTTGCAACTCGAGGAGTTGACTGTCTTTGATTTGTGCCATAGCGTTTGTCGTTTTGTCGTTTAGTCGGATATTAAATCGTCGATTCTGCTTGTCGCATAGTCAATGTCGCTGAGGTAGTTCGAGATCTTTCTCTTCAGTTCCTTCATATCCCGGTCCTCCTCGGTCTCGTCGAAGACGCCACCACCGCAGAGGTAGAGCAGGCAATCTTCCAAGAGCGTCAGGACGTCTTCGGCCGAGAACTCGGGGTGGAGGGGCGGATATTTAAGGTCTTTGATGACCCGTCGGAGTTTCTCCTCAAGCGTTTTCGCCGTCATAACTGGATGTCCTTGAAATCGTCTTTGGCGGAGTCCATGGCGGGACGGGGATCGTCGTCAGGCACGATGGCGGGCTTGCCCTGAGGCTTGATGACGTAGGGGCCCAGCAGCTCCTGGAAGCCCTTTTTCTTGAGCAGTTTCTCCAGGTCGCTGATGGTCTTGAGTTCCTTGGGCTTGACGTAGCTGGACTCGTCGAAGCCAGCC
>Ga0310696_10010253_pt1 | contig 10791 bp, 11 predicted proteins | sample AusTroGonzalo_MG_4_FD_203885 | JGI IMG/M metagenome (GOLD analysis project Ga0310696, IMG submission 203885) | Bovine rumen microbial communities from tropical cattle in Woodstock, Queensland, Australia - Gonzalo_02 (v2) (version 2) | ecosystem: Host-associated > Mammals > Digestive system >... | reverse complement strand
TCTACAAGCATGCCGGGTTCAGCCTCGCCAGCCGTTTCGGCATCCACTACCACGATATGCCGTACGAAGACGAAGTACCCTTCTTTCTCGCTCAGGAACTCATCCCTGGTTGGCTAAAAGGCAACGGTATCACCGAGGCAACTTATTGCCCGCCCAAAGGCTATTTCGTAGCCGACGAAAATCCGAAGGCGTTTGAAGCCTACGAGGCCACCTTCCCTCCGAAAGAGAAACTCCGCCTGCCCGGACAATTGGGATACGAAGAATGATCCTCTAAATGACTCAGAGATATGCCCTTCTCGATGAATGAGGGAACCGGGTACAAGAAAAGGCAAGCACGTGGTGCTTGCCTTTTCTTGTACCCCCAACCGGAGTAATATCGAACTCTTTTCTGGAAGATCTGGAACGAATCTGGTCCCTGCGGGACGTCATTCCGGACCCAAATCAGCCCCATCAGCAAAAATGGTAGGAATCAATCGATTCGGTGTCCGTACCTTTGCCATCGGAAACAAAATACGGAACACATGAAAAAGATTCTAACATTTTGCATCATTCTCCTTGCGGGACTATTTGCTTTATCTTGCGAAAAGGTGACCCCTGTGAACCAGGAAGAAAAGACCAACGGGGAGCAGACGGAAAGTGGAAATGAGCAAAACACGCCCGCATCCGGGAAGATTCTCATTGCCTACTATAGTTACACCGGGCACTGCAAGGAGATAGTAACCGCTCTTACTGATAACCTTACGGCCGACGTCCTGGAGATCAAAGCCGTCGATGAGAACGTGGATTACAACGCCGACAACTACAAGGCCGGCAGCAATCTCATCAACGCCATCAACGCCAATCCCGACAAGGCATCCAGCTATCCGGAGATTAAGGCAGTGGACAGGAAAGCCGAGGATTTCGACACCATCATTATCGTGACACCGCTCTGGCATAGCCGGATGGCAGCCATCACGCAGACCTATCTGTTCCAGGAGGGCGCGAAAATGAAAGGCAAGAACGTCGGCTTGGTGGTCTCCAGCCACTCCAGCGGCATTTCCGGCGTGGAATCCGACGCCAAGCGATTGATTCCTGAAGGGAAGTTCTATGCCTCCAGCCTCTGGATCAACAACGCCAACCACGACAAGCGGGCGGATCTGGTAAAAGACTGGCTGAATACCATCGGACTCTAAGGCAGATTGTTTATATTTGTATTCATATGGATCAGCAGATTACCCGAATAGACAACATTACCGAATACTGCAAGTACTGTGGTTTCGAGGTCCTGCACCCGCTGGTGGCCGTTGTGGATATGGCCGAGGCGACCCGGAATTATCCGGACGGGAAACTGAACTTCGGTGTATATGCCATCTGGCTGAAGGGCGGTGTGGGGTGCAGCATCAAGTATGGCCGCAGGAATTATGACTACCAGGAAGGAACGGTGGTGAGTTTCGCGCCCGGGCAGGTGGTCCAAGTGACGGCCGGAGACGGCACTTCGGGGACCGGCATCGGGCTGCTGTTCCATCCGGACCTCATCCACGGAACCTCTTTGGGCCGGAAGATTGATCGATACTCTTTCTTCTCCTATGACGAGGCCGAGGCACTGCATCTTTCCGAGCGCGAGCGCGCGCAGTACCTTGCCATTGTACAAAACATCAAGGCTGAGTTGGAGCACGCCATCGACAAACACAGCCGGGAACTGCTCTGCGACCATATCGAACTGCTGCTGGACCTGTGCCTGCGATTCTATGACCGGCAGTTCATCACGCGCGAGAAGGTTAACGGAGATATCCTGGCCGGTTTTGAACGCATCCTGAATGCCTATTATACCGACGGTCTGGCGGAGCTGAAAGGCTTTCCGACGGTGGCCTGGCTGGCTGACCGGGTGCATCTTTCCGCCAGCTACTTCGGCGACCTCATCAAGAAGGAGACCGGCCTCACGGCCCAGGACTATATCCAGAATAAGATCATGAACCTGGCCAAGCACGAACTGCTTGCGTCCGATGCATCCGTAACAGACATCGCGCTCAAGTTGGGCTTCGAATATCCGAACCATTTTACCCGCCTTTTCAAAAAGATGACGGGAATGTCCCCCACGGAGTATCGATCTTCAATAAATTGATTATGAGAAAAATAGTATTAATCACATTGGCAATGATGGCTTTCGCCTGCTGCCAGAACAATAAAACGAACGACATGCAACTCACGCAGGAATGGGACAAGGTGTTCCCGAAATCTGAGAAAGTGGACCATCAGAAGGTCACCTTCAAAAACCGCTACGGCATCACCCTGGTGGCCGATATGTACACGCCCAAGAACGCCGAGGGCAAGCTGGCGGCCATCGCCTGCAGCGGTCCCTTCGGCGCCGTGAAGGAGCAGGTCTCCGGTCTCTACGCCCAGACGATGGCCGAGCGTGGATTCCTGACCATCGCCTTTGACCCGTCCTACACCGGCGAAAGCAGCGGCGAGCCCCGCCGTACCGCCAGCCCGGACATCAACACGGAAGATATTCTGGCAGCGGTGGATTTCCTCACCACGCTGGACAACGTCGATCCGGAGCGCATCGGCATCATCGGCATCTGCGGGTTTGGCGGCATGGCCGTCAATGCGGCGGCACTTGATCCCCGCATCAAGGCAACAATGGCCAGCACGATGTACGATATGACACGTGTCACGGCCAATGGATACTTTGACGCAGACGATACGAAGGAGGCCCGCGACGCCCAGCGCAAGGCCCTGGCCGATGCCCGAACGCAAATTGCCAGGACCGGCGATTACGGCCGTGGCGGCGGCGTACTTACCAAGGAGCAGCTGACGGACGAGACTCCGCAGTTCGTGAAGGAATACAGCGACTTCTACACCACGCCCCGCGGCTTTCACCCCCGCAGCGGCGGCAGCACCGACGGCTGGAACCTCATCGGTTGCCAGAGTTTCTTAAACCAGCCCCTGCTCTGCTACGCAAATGAAATCACCAATCCCGTGCTGCTTATCCACGGTGAGTTGGCCCACAGCCGCTACTTCAGCGAGACGGCCTTCGAGAAGATGACCGGCGTGAAGCCCGAACCCGGCAAGAGCACCGTCGTGGGCAACAAGGAGCTCCTCATCATCCACGGCGCCGTCCACACGGACCTCTATGACGACCGTGCCGGCGTGATTCCTTACGACAAGATCGAAAACTTCTTCAAAACCAACCTGAAATGAAACATATCCATTTCGCCGTTTCGGCGATTCTCCTTACGATGATGGCTTGCGGAAATCCTTCCCAGAAGGTGTCCAACGCCGAATTCACCGACAGTGTTACCGAGGCGCTTGCTAACGGTGGACAGATCAACCTGGACCAACTACAGTGGACCAGGGAGCCTGCCGCTTGTGAAATCAAGGACGGTACCATCTCCATCACCACGGCCCCTCACACGGATCTTTGGCAACGGACGTACTACCACTTCCGGAACGACAACGCTCCCGTGCTGCAGATGCAGACCAGGGAGAAGTTTTTCAGTTTCGTGGTGAAAACAGACTTTACGCAGAGCCACCAGCGCTTTGACCAATGCGGCATCGTGATGTATCTGGACAGTGAAAACTGGCTCAAGGGATCTGTCGAGTTCGAGAACGAAGAGTTCCAGCACCTGGGTAGCGTTACCACGAACAACGGCTATTCCGACTGGGCCACTACGGCCATATCGGCCGATGTAAAGACCATGTGGTACCGTTTCTCCCGCCGGGAGGACGACTTCTGCATCGAGTGTTCCACTAACGGCGTGGACTTCAGCCAGATGCGCGTCTGCCACATGTATGCTGCCACCGACGCCATCAGTTTCGGCATCTATGCCTGCTCGCCGGAAGAGTCCTCCTTCACCGCTGTCTTCACGGACATGAAGATTACCGAATGCGCCTGGAAGGCCCACGACGGTCAGCAGCCGGATGAATAATCTATTTTAAAAGCATACCAGATATGACAGAATGGGATAAGATGCAGAAGCATCAGATATACAATGACTTTGATGCGGATTTGTTCGACCTCAGAGTTGAAGCCAAAAAACTTTTCAGGGAGTTTAACCGTACCGAAGACGAAGAAATCGAACGTCGTCAGGACATCATGCGAAGGCTATTCAAAAAGGTAGGCGAACGCGTCTGGATGGAGCCTGTCTTCACCTGCGAGTTTGGCAAGAACATCACCATCGGCAGTGATGTCTATATCAATTTCGGATGCACGCTCCTTGACTGCGGTCAGATAACGATAGGCAATAATACATTGCTGGGGCCGAATGTAAGTATGTATTCGGCCAACCATTCCCTCGACTCAGCCGAGCGTATAGCGGGCGCCTTGATTCCCGAGCCCATTACTATCGGAAACCGTGTTTGGATTGGAGGTGGCAGCACCATTCTCAGTGGCGTTACCATCGGTGACGACACCGTCATCGGTGCCGGAAGCATCGTAACGCATGATATCCCGTCCGGAGTCCTCGCTGCTGGCAATCCTTGTCGTGTCATAAGAGAGATCACAGAGAAAGACAAAGTCGGATACCCCGTCCTTTAAAAGACAATAACATGAAACGAATCATCCTCGCAGCTGCGGCCATCCTGATGACCCTGACCGCTTGCGGCCAAAACAGCAAGAAAGAAATGAAAACACTCGTTGCCTTTTTTTCCGCCACCGGCACTACCGAGGCCGTGGCCAAGGACCTGGCCGAAGTGGCCGGCGCCACCCTTTATGAAATCCAACCGGAAGTCAAGTACACGACTGCCGACCTGGACTGGCGGGACAAGCAGTCCCGCAGCACCTTGGAGATGCAGGACAAAAGTTCCCGTCCGGCCATCGTAAAGGACCTGAAAGACGCCGACAGCTACGACGTCATCTACATCGGATTCCCGATTTGGTGGTACACTGCGCCAACCATCATCAATACCTTCATCGAAACCTACGGTTTTGAAGGGAAGACGGTCATCTTCTTCGCCACCTCCGGCGGCAGCGATGTCTCCGGAGCCGACAAACAGTTCCAAGCCCAGTATCCGGGCATCCACTGGAAGGCCGGCAAGCTGCTGAACAATGCTTCCAGGAAGACGCTTCAGGACTGGGTTACGAGTAATAGGTAGAAACCTTAATGATCTGCACCCCAACCGGTGAAAAGAAACAAGAAAAGGCAAGCACGTGATGCTTGCCTTTTCTCGTACCACCAACCGGAGTAATATCGAACTCTTTTCTGGAAGACCTGGAACGGATTTGGTCCCTGCGGGATGTCATTCCGGATCCCCAAAAGCATTGACTATCTAATTCCTTTTTGTTGAAAATGCTTATATTTGATTCGATAACTCGGGAATATTGAATTCAGCAACAATCTTACAACATGGATTATAGAAAAGAGGCTAAAGATTGCGTTAAGGATCATGTTCTCCCTTTACATAAGCATATCTATGCCAAGTTTGATGGGGATTTCGACAGGATCTACTCGGAAGGGTACAATAGCAAGTCGTATCAGGGTAGGGTTATTGAGCCTGGGAAGGTTTATGAACTGAGTTATTTGGAGTGTTCTTGCCCTAAGGTAAAATGTGGACTCAGGAGCAATCCGGAACAATGCGAGTGCTCCAGACAAAGCATTTTATATACTTTGTCGCAGCTTGAACCTGACAGCCAGTTCGATGTCCGGATTGAGAATACGATCCTCAGAGGAGGCGATCGTTGTACTTTCAGGATAACGAGGCGTGCCAGGATGAAAAGACTGATTGCCATTTGCGGGCTGGACTGCGAGCAGTGCGATGCTTATATTGCCACAAAGAATGATGACCAGGCACTGCGGGAAAAGACTGCCAAACTTTGGTCAGAACTTAACAATGCCCCCATTCTTCCAGAGCACATCAACTGCGACGGCTGTCGAATGGACGGACGGAAAACCATATTTTGCGACCGCCTGTGCCAGATACGTCAATGTGCGATAAGCAAAGGATTCGAAACCTGTGGAGATTGTCCGGAGAAGGACTCTTGTCCGAAGGTCGGCGCCATCTGGCAGAACAATCCCCAGGCAAAGGAGAACCTCTGTTTCCTTGAATATAAGGACGAGTAATATGGCTAGTAATCCTGACTTTGTTCAATATATCGTCGACCAGTGCTCAGGTGCTGGCGAGATTGCAGTGAAAAAGATGATGGGAGATCACTGCGCTTATTGTGACGGTGTACTCTTCGGCCTCATCTGCGACAACAACTTGTTTATCAAGCCCACATATCAGGGCGCAGCACAGTTGAAAGAGGTTGTGATGCGCTCTCCGTACCCGGGAGCCAAGGACCATTTTCTGATCGACGACGTGGATGACCGGGACTACCTGACAGCCATCATCAAGGCGACGATACCCGCCCTGCCGAAGCCAAAGGCCAAGAGGAATCCGATGCTTGAGAGGAAGAAGCACGTTCCAGCCTCGCTGAATGAAACCATTCCTCGGGGAATTGTCTGCTCACAAGAACTGCGAGCCTTTTTTCAGCAGCACATTGGCAAAGGTTTCCACTTCAAGGTAGAGTTTCAGAAATGGCTGAAAGAGAATGCCGGAAAGACCTTCGGGGATGCCGTGGAAGCCTACAAGACACTTGAGCATCCTACTGAAATCTGGCCCCAGTTTGAGTACAACCAGTACGTTCGTGATTTCTTTGCCGACAACAAAGGCGCATCTCTGGATGATGCCATCAGGTGCTGGAAGTGGAAGAAGGTGCAACCCGGGAGCCATCGCTATGAGCGAAGCGACCTGGAAGCGGTTAAGTAAATCGGGGTTTTACACCACCGTTGAATATTAGGGACACTTCGCGATGAAGCACAATAGAGTAATGCAGGAAGGGAAACTGCTATTAAGTAAGACTGTATCCTTAGGCGGAGAAGAGTTTTATGTTGAGAAGGTCGCCTTCAAGGACTGGCATGAAAGCCTTCACGCCTTTTATCTGATTTCAGACAGGTTAGGTGATGGGCATACTGTCGTGGATCAAAAGTGGAGCTACGAAGATTTCTGTGACATAACCATCCGCCTGGAAGACTATACCTACGCACTAAACCGGCAGGTGGAATGCATTGCGTATGTTCGCAGCTTCCGGTCCATCCCGGTAGACGAGTTTGACCGTATGGCCCGGCCGCTAATAAAGTAGTTTCGCCAAATTCCCATTTATCTGCACTGTTGGTTGCTCCCGGGCACGCTGGAGGCCTGTTTTGTTCCCGGCAACCGCTTCCCAGGGGCGAAAGCACCCCATTTTGCCCCTGGCAACCCGATTTTTTCGCCGCCAGGGGCAAAAACGGGCCTTTTCGCCCCTGGCAGAAAGAGATTCGCCGGTCGGAGCCGGCGAATGACGAAAAGGAGGATCCGCGAGTGATGGTTTGCGGCAGCCGGGGCGTGGGCCGTGCGGGAGCCTGTGGCCGTTTGCCTGCGCCGTCGGGGGCCGTGGGGCGGGTGCGTGGGGACGGCTGCCGCGGGTGCTGGAGGCAGAATAGACTGTGGGGTGCAGGCAGACAAGCATTTTTTGCTTGGATGGCTGCAGCCCCACAGGCTCTGCCGGAAGCACCTCGAATGGAAAACGAAAAAGACAGCGAAATCGCTGTCTGACTCGGAGCGAAGCGACGCAGGGGTGCTCGAGGGGGTCCGCCCCCTCGTTCATAAGGACCCGAAGGGTACGAGCAGGCTGGTAGGACGGCAGAAAAAGAAGGACCGCCAGCAATCCAAGTCTGTTCGATTTGAAAAACTGACGGTCGTCCTGCTCGTACCCCCGAGGCGAATCGAACGCCTATCGTCGGAACCGGAATCCGAAATTTTATCCATTAAACTACAGGGGCATCCCGTAATGGACTGCAAATATACTTAAATTTTGTAATTTTGCAGCGCGAAACAAAAACGAATTTCTGAAATGAAAAGAGCATACGTCTTCCCCGGTCAGGGGTCCCAGTTCCCGGGTATGGGAAAGGATATTTACGAGAGCAACGCCCAGGCGAAAGCGCTGATGGAACGGGCCAACGAGATCCTCGGCTTCCGCCTCACCGACATTATGTTCGAGGGCAGCGATGAGGACCTGCGCGCCACGAAAGTGACGCAGCCGGCCATCTTCCTGCACTCCGTCGTCACGGCGCTCTGCACCGAAGGTCTCCCCGCCCCCGACATGGTCGGCGGCCACTCGCTGGGTGAGTTTTCCGCCCTCGTGGCAGCCGGCGCCGTGGACTTCGAGGACGCCCTGCGCCTCGTGGCCGTGCGCGCCAGCGAGATGCAGAAATGCTGCGAGAAGGTCCCCGGCACGATGGCGGCCGTGATCGCCCTGCCCAACGAGCAGGTCGAGGAGATCTGCGCCGGCATCGACGGCGTCGTGATCCCTGCCAACTACAACTGCGACGGACAGGTGGTCATCTCCGGCGAGAAGGAAGCCGTGGCGAAAGCCTGCGAGGCGATGAAGGCCGCCGGAGCGAAGCGCGCCCTCCCGCTGAGCGTCAGCGGCGCCTTCCACTCCCCGCTCATGGAGCCCGCCCGCGTGGAGCTGGCCAAGGCCATCGAGCGCACGGAGGTCCGCACCCCGCGCTGCCCCATCTACCAGAACGTCACCGCCCAGCCGGAGACGGATCCCAAGCGCATCAAGGACAACCTCCTGCAGCAGCTCACCTCCCCGGTCCGCTGGACCCAGTCGGTGAAGAACATGCTCGCGGACGGTGCCACCGAGTTCCGCGAAATAGGCCCCGGAACGGTGCTCCAGGGCCTTGTCAAGCGTATTGCCGGTGCCGCCGGCTCCGACGTCACGATCTTATAATCTGAAATCCTAGGGCGGAGAGGGACTCCGCCAGTTCGGGCGTTCCGCCCTGCAGCCGCAGGGTGAAGGCGGTCGGCTCGCGCCGGACGGGGTAGTCGCCGCGGAGCTGCTCGAAGCACTCCGGGTGCGCCCGCAAGGCACAGTCGTCCGCGAGCGGATCGTAGGTATGGAGCAGCGCCTCGGAGAGGACCTCCTGGCGGCGCTTGCCGGTGGCGTCCAGGGTGAAACTGAGCGGCTGCGCCGGGGCGGGAATCGCCGCCGGACGCCAGTCCGTCAGCGGCAGGCCCAGCACCGCGGCGACCGTGCGCACGCTCGCCGCCGTCCCGTTCGCCTTGCCGTCCGCGCTGTAGCCGGCGATGTGCGGCGTGGCAATGTCCAGCAGCTCCATCAGTACGCGGTCCGGCTCCGGTTCCCCTTCCCAGACGTCCAGCACGGCGCCGCGCAGGCGCTTCTCCCGCAGGGCGGCCTTCAGCGCGGCGTTGTCCACCACGGGGCCGCGCGAGGAGTTGATCAGGAACTGGTCGGGGCGCAGGGACGCCAGATGCGCCGCGTCGAAGAGGTGCCAGGTGGCGTCCTCCCCCTCGCGGGAAAGCGGAACATGCAGCGTGACGATGTCGCTGCCGGCGATGATTTCGTCCAGGCTGACAAAGGCCTCCCCGCCGTCGCGCCGGGCGCGCGGCGGGTCGCACAGCAGCACCCGCATGCCCAGCAGCGCGGCCACCTCGGCGACCTTGCCGCCCACGTTGCCCACGCCCACGACGCCGAGCGTCATGCCGGCGAGCTCCAGGCCGTGGCGGCGCGCCAGGGTGCAGAGCACGGCGGCGACGTACTGCTTCACGGACCAGGAATTGCAGCCCGGCGCGTTGCGCCAGACAATGCCGTGGGCCTCGCACCAGGCGGTGTCGATGTGGTCGTAGCCTATCGTCGCCGAGGCGATCACCTTCACGGAAGAGCCGGCCAGCAGGGCCGCGTCGCAGACCGTCCGGGTGCGGGTGATGACGGCGTCCGCGTCGCGGACCGCCTCGGGCGTGGTCTCCCGGCCGGGCAGGTAAACCACCTCGGCGAAAGGCTCCAGCACCCCGCGCAGGAAGGGTATCTTATTGTCGCAGACGATCTTCATATTTTCCTGAAACAAAGATACTATTTTTTTGCTCGTTTTTTGCGGCCGTACTTTAGGTTATGTGCGGGAATATTTATATATTTGTGTGATTATGCGAAAATCTGCAAATCTTAGATAAAAACATACTAAAACTATCTTAAATCTATTATGGCTAAAGAAAAGAAATTCATCACCTGTGATGGTAACCAGGCAGCGTCCAACATCGCATACCTGTTCAGCGAGCACGCTGCCATTTACCCGATCACGCCGTCCTCCACGATGGCGGAAAACGTGGACGAGTGGGCGGCCCACGGAAAGAAGAATCTCTGGGGCGAGACCGTCAAGGTCACCGAGATGCAGAGCGAGGCCGGCGCCGCGGGTGCCGTCCACGGTTCCCTGCAGGCCGGTGCGCTGACGACCACCTACACCGCTTCCCAGGGTCTTCTGTTGATGATTCCGAACATGTATAAGATCGCGGGCGAAATGCTTCCGGCCGTCTTCCACGTGTCCGCACGCGCCCTGGCCAGCCACGCCCTCTCCATCTTCGGCGACCACCAGGATGTGATGGCCTGCCGCCAGACCGGTTTCTGCATGCTGGCTTCCAGCTCCGTGCAGGAGGCTCAGGACATCGCCGCCGTTGCACACCTGTCCGCCATCAAGGCTTCCCTCCCGTTCCTGCACTTCTTCGACGGCTTCCGCACCTCCCACGAGATCCAGAAGATCGAGGCCATCGACGAGGCCGACCTGAAGGCGATGGTGAGCGAGAAGGCGCTGGAGAACTTCCGCGCCCGCGCGCTGAACCCGGAGGCCCCCGTGACCCGCGGTACCGCGCAGAACGGCGACGTCTACTTCCAGGCCGTCGAGTCCCGCAACCAGGTCTATGAGGCCGTTCCCGACATCGTGGCCCGCTACATGGGCGAGATCGGCGAGCTGACCGGCCGCACCTACCGTCCGTTCG
>Ga0310696_10010252_pt1 | contig 10792 bp, 5 predicted proteins | sample AusTroGonzalo_MG_4_FD_203885 | JGI IMG/M metagenome (GOLD analysis project Ga0310696, IMG submission 203885) | Bovine rumen microbial communities from tropical cattle in Woodstock, Queensland, Australia - Gonzalo_02 (v2) (version 2) | ecosystem: Host-associated > Mammals > Digestive system >... | reverse complement strand
ATCAATAAGGTGGAGGTAATTAAAGTTTAGAGTGGAGAGTTGAGAGTTTAGAGTTGATGAAACGGTCAAAGTGTAGGTGCCGTTTTCGTGGGCTTTGAAATTGACGGGAATCTCTCCCACGTTGCCCGCTGAAACGATGGCATATTCCTTGCCGTCCTGCGGGAGGTAGATATTGGCGTTTTGTGTGCCGAAGTAGAACTTGCCGAGCTGGCTGCCTTCGTTGAAGCTCACGATGGCGTTGTCGAGGGTTGCGGTGCTGCTACCGCCACGGGTGGTGACGGTTTGGGTGAGGGCGATGTTCAGGTTGCCGTTGTTATTGGTGCTCTGCTCTGGGAATGGAGTGGTGCTGAAGGTGACGGTTTCATTGCCATTTTCCACTTGCACGACAACACCCGTGCAGGGCGAGATGTAGCCAGTGGATGTCTCAGTCACAACGGCGGAACCATCATCGTTCAGCGTATAATAAGGCTTGTTGATGTAAGCTGCACGCGGGAAGGGGTTGCCCACGAGGTTGAAGCCTTTCGGGAGGGTGACATTCTTTATGTCGTCCATGTTGAAGGCATTGTTCTCACCAATGAACTTGACGGTCTCTTGTTGTTGTGTGGCATAGAGGTAGCCTCTGCCGTTTTCGAGACTGAAGTGGTAGTGGTCACCTGCCTGCTTGTAGTTCTGCCACATCGTATCGCTCGGACTGAGGCGGTAGAGGTCGTATTCCGATGCACTGAAGATGTTTTGAACCGCTGCCGTTGCTGGGTCGGTGTTTCCGGTGAGCGGCGAGGCGATGAACGTCCAGCCTACCTCTTCGCTTGTGCCATAGCCTTCCACAGTGCGTGCATTGCCCGGCACCGCGCCGTCGTTGGCGGTGATGTCGGAAGGGGCATAGCCACCGTTGCCGTCGCTGATGTAGCCGCAGCCCACGCCAGTGGCGTTCTCCACTCCGGCCACGGTGCAGTTGTAATAGTAGTTGCGGGCGAAGGAGCCATTAGGCAAACCACAGATGGTTCCGTAGGAGTGTCTATTATTCCCAGGGATAGTTGCGCCGATGGCGAGGTTGTCCTCAAGAGTTCCATAAGTGTTATAGCCTACGATGGCACCGAGGTTTTTGCAATCGTTATCGTTTGCGGTTAGTGTAGCGGCACTGGTGCAATGGGTAATGTTGCCATCATTGCGACCTGCGATGCCGCCGAAATAGTAATCATTAGTGACAGCATGAATGGCCACATCGGCTGTGACGTGACAGTGGGTAATGATGTTATTATATGTGTAACCCGCGATGCCGCCGATACGACTGCATCCAGCGATGCGAGTATCGGCGAGGGTGAGGTCGTGGGTGCTGCCGTCCCATATTTCGCCGAAGAGACCTTGATACATATCGGCATAAGTGCTTCCATCCTTATAGATGCGGATGCCGCTGACAGTCTTGTTGTTGCCATCGAAGTGTCCCTTGAAGATACGATGCTTTCCGTCGTAATACCCACCGATGGCCTCGTAGTTGTTCTCCTCGCTGTTGGCGTCGTTCCAGTCGGTGGTGTGGGGATAGGTGATGTCAGCACCGAGCTTGAAGTACTTGCCGCTGAAGCCGTCTGTTTCGGCAGGATAGCCGTGGGTGCCGTTCACGCGGTAGGCCAACAAGTCGAGCTGGCTGGGATACATAATGATATAGGGGCTGCCAGATGTGCCACTGCCGCTCCATTCGATGGCGTTAAGGTTAGCACTGACGGTAACATTGGCGGCAGGCATGGTGAAGCTGTAGGTACCGTTGCTGCCGGTCACTTCAACGGTGGGAGTGACAGTGATGCCACTGACGGTGTAGCCTGCGGGCACTGTTATGCTACCAGCATCGAGGGTAACAGTGACAGTCTGTCCCACCTGGGCATAGTGGTTTCCGCCGGAAGTGATAATGCCGCTGCCAGCGGTGATGCCTTCGCCGAGGGTGACGGCCACGGCGGGATACAGGGTCTTGCCGTTGATAAGGTTCATGTCGCTGATGGTGCCGCTCACCACAACGGGCGTGGCATCATCGGTGACGAAAACCTGGCCGGAAGCGATGTTAACGGTGCCTCTGTAACTGCTGGCGTAGATGCGGTCGGTGGCGTTGGTCCAGCCGAGGGTGATGGTGTGGCTGGAGTAGATGCCGGCGAGGTCGGCGCTGGTGGTGGTGGCTGTGACGTTGCCGCTGTTGATGTCGATGTTGCCGGCGGCGTGGATGGCTTGGCCGTTGCTCTCGGCGTTGACGGTGCCGCCGTTGATGGTGATGTTGCCGGCGGCGCTGATGGCCCAGGCGAAGATGTAGGTATCGGTGGTGATGGCGCTGACGTTGCCGCCGTTGATGGTGATGTCGCCGCTGCGTTTAGTGTCGATTCCGCAAGAGTTATTTCCGTCGGTATGGGTGATGACGTTGCCGCCGTTGACGGTGATGTTGTGTGGGGCGATGGCGTGATAATAGTTGCCGCTGACGTAGATGCTGAGTTTGCCCGTGCCGAGGCTCTGGCCGTAGATGGTCAGGTCGTTATAGGTGTCGTTGGCTTCATCGTAGCATATGATGCCGTCGCCGTCGCTAATCCTGTTGTCGCTCGTTCCGACGTTCATCGTCTTGCCGTCGGCGAGGATGAGGTTGACATTGCCGCTGAGGGTGACGGTGCCTGTGTAGCTGATGTCGCTATTGACGACATACCAACCGCCAGTAAGTTCTGTCTCGCTGCCGGTGAGGATGGTATATTCGCTTGGCTGCTTGGTCTGCTCGTCGCCGTTCTCGTCGAGATAAGTGACAGGCTCGGGGGCAATAAGAGTTGCGCTGACGGTGACATTGGCGGCGGGCATGGTGAAGCTATAGGTGCCATCGTGGTTGTCGGTCACTGCGGGTGCATCGCCAGTGGTGGGAGTGACAGCGATGCCACTGAAGGTGTAGCCTTCGGGTATTGTTACGCTGTTGGCATCGACGGTGACGGTAAGGCCGTTCTTGAAGTAGTTGGTCTCATTGTAACTGACGGTGGCAGTTGTAGTGGTGGTCAGGTTGTCGTCGAGGGTGAGGGTGAACACAGGTATGGCACCGTCATTGGTGGTGATATCGGCGTTGTTGCAGCCCATGTCGGTGGCATTTGCCACTCCAGCCACGTTACAAGCATAGTAGAAATTATTGGCAAGTGTGCCGTCGCTGTTGTAGCCGCAGATGGCACCGTGTCTGTTATCTGCAGCAGTGGGAATGGTGGCGCCAACGACGAAGTTGTCGCTCAGGATGCCTTGGCCGTTGTAGCCTGCGATGCCGCCGTAGTACCATTCGTTGTCACCGGTAATGGAAATGGTAGCTGCGCTGGTGCATTGGCTAATGGTGCAGTTGTAATGGTTGTAACCTGCAATGCCGCCAAGTTGTTTGGTTCCAGATTGAACGGCATGGATGGCGACATCGGCTGCAACGTGGCAGTTGGTGATGGTGCTGTGGTGACTTGTATAGAAGCTGCTGTAGCCTACGATGCCGCCGGTACATTTGTAGCCGGTGATGCGGGCATCGGCGAGGGTAAGGTCGTGGATGTTGGCGCCTTGGGTCTGGCCGAAGAGGCCTTGATATTGGTCGGTGTAGCTGGTGCCGCTCTTATAGATGCGGATGCCGCCGACAGTCTTGTTGTTGCCGTCGAAGTCGCCTTTGAAGGGTCTGTCCTCCGAGCTGCCGCCGTAATAGCCGATGGCTTCGTAGTTGCTCTCGTTGCTTGAGGTTTCGTCCCAATCGGAGGTGTAGCTGTACTCAATGTCGTTGTTCAGCTTGAAGAACGTTCCGCTAAAGCCGTCTGCTTCGGCAGTATAGCCGTGGGTGCCGTTCACGCGGTAGGCGAGCAGATCGAGTTGGCTGGGATACTCAATGAGATAGGGGTCGGTTGAGGAGCCGCTGCCGCTCCAGGGGATGGCACTGAAGGTGGCACTGATGATGACATCGTCGTTGGGCATGGCAAGCGTATAGGAATTCCCGCTGCTGGTGATGGTGCCGCCGTTGCTGGCGATGTAGTTGAGTTGGTAACCTGTTGGTGGTTCACCGAGGTTGTTCGTCAGTGTGAGGCTTACTGCGTCGCCGTCGCCGGCGTAGAGCACATCGTTGTTATTGTTGTTATAAAGGAGGCCGGGCAGTTGCGTGTCGCCGTTTTTATAGGCGGTGATGCCGGAAGTGGTGTATACGGTTGGCGTGCCACTGAATGCCACGGTGACGTTCTCGCCCGCCGTGATGCTGTACACCTTCGTGCCCTGCGCGGTGCCGAGGGCGCGGGTGTAGTAACAGTTGGTGATGGTGTTGGCGTTGCCGTTACGGACGAAGGTGGCGGTAGGGTGTTCCTCGTTTTCGTCAAACTGCACCTCGGTCTCGCCGTCGGCGAGATCGGCGGGGGCGTAGAGGCTATTGCTGATGCTGACGGTGGCAGTGGTTCTCCAGCCTACGAAGCCTCCACAGTTTTTGGTGTCGGTGGTGCCTACGGTGAGCAGTTTGCCGTTGAAGAGGCAACCCTCGATGGTGGTCGAGCCGGGATATGACACGGCTACGAAGCCGCCGTGGGTGCCGTCGCCAGCGGTCGAACTGTTGATGGTGACGCTGCTCACGCAGTCGGTGATGGTGGCGATGGTGGCCGAGCCCTGCACGATGCCGAGGATGCCGGCGGCGTATTTAGCGTTGGTCGCTATTTCGCCAGTCACGGTGCAGCCGCTGATGGTCACCGGGCCAGTACACTGGCTCATAAGACCGGAGGGATACATCTCATTGTCATCAGTGCCTTTATTGCTGGTGATGTTTACCTCCACGTTGCAGTTGCTGACATCGACATTGCTCCCTGACAATCCGATAAGGCCGCTGAGGTGCCTGCAATTCGTACCGGTAACAGCGCTGATGACATTCAGGTTTTGGATGGCCGCGTGAACGGTTGCCGAAGGGCCTTCAACATACCTGAACGGTGCGGCGTAGGCTTCCGTCGCGCTATAGGTAAAGGTCAGCGTGTTGCCCTGTCCGTTGAAGGTGCCGGTGAAGTCGTGGTAACTGCCGCCCGCCATGCGGGTGATTGGATTTTCAGCCGTGCCGATGCTCGCACCCAGTTTCACGGTCTTGTTGGTGAAGTAGCCTTTGGAGTTGTTCTGCAGAAGGTCGCAGAACACATCCCAGCCTGCGGCAGTGTGGATGGTGTATTCCGTGCCTGCTTCGTTAACGGAGAGATCATCGGAACTATAGGGGCGAAGGGTCACGGTGCCATCGGGGATGGAAACACCGATGCCGTTGCCGTCGTCGTAATAGGCCGTCGCACCAGCGTAGAACGTCTTATAATCCATAATGTACACGGTATGTGACTCACTTGAATAACCGTTCCATGTGATGAAGTCGGAGGTCTTGCGCCAGCCGATAGTGATATTATTGTCGCTTTGGATGCCTTTATAGCCTTCGCCTCCCATTGCTGTGACCTGGCCACTATAGACATAGAAGCTCCAGGCTGTGATGCCCTGCAACGTGCCGGTGGCACTGACAGAGCCGCCTTTGATATAGATGTATTGGACCTCGATGCCTATCCGGCCGGTGGCGCTGACATGACCGCCATAAATTTCGATGTTGCCCCGGGTTTGAATAGCGGCTTTACCTGAAGCACTGCTGGCAACAAGGGAGCCGGAGCCGAGCGTCTGGCCGTAAATGGTCAGTTTAGTCGAATTTAAGCATTGGATAGCCGGTTCGTCGCCATTATTGACGGTCATGGTCTTACCGTCGGCGAGGATGAGGCTCGGGTTGCCCAAATAAGAAATCTTGCCGTTGTAGGTGATGTCGCTGTTCACGACGTACCATGTGGTTTCGCCGGCGGTGCCGATGCTGGTCTCGTAGCCCGTCAGCACGGTGGCGGTGACGTTGTAGCTTGTGCCGTTCTCGTCGATGTAGTAGGTTTGTACGTCCGTTGCCTACGCCGTTGCGCAGGTCACCATGAGCGCGAGCGTCATGGTTGCTCGCATGAGGTTGTGTTTGAGAATTGATATACTTTTCATTTTATTGATGTTGTTTAGTTTGTTGTCTGTTTGTGTGTTCAGCAGCCATGTCATCCCAGCGTTGGCAGGTGGGGAGCTTGGGATCTATGGCTGCGGTGTGTTTCGCAGGGCAGGGGTTTCGCTGCGCTTCACCGCCTGCTTAGTGTCCTGCGCCCCTATGGGGCTTTGCATGATGGAAACATGTTTGATTTTGAGGACATTGGCCTAATTTCTTTTGCGGGCGCAAAAGTACAGAAAAAAGTTGGTTTTCGGTGAGGAAAAACAATTTTTTCTCGAAAGGCTTGCGGGATGGGAAAAAGGTTGTAATTATGTTTTGGCGGACATGCTTTTACAAAACATTACAATTCCACGCCTCCCTCGCTGGGTGTACGGAACTGGAACGTGGTCTTATCATCTTTGTTGGTGATGAGGAAGTCGCCAAACACGATAACATCCATGCCAATAAGAATGTCAATGTCTTCGAAATCGCTTTCCATGACCTCCACATAGGTCACGAAATCGCCTGTGGGCACAAGCACATGTACCAGATAGACATTGGAACCCGTGGCGCCGCCGATGCCACTGATACCGCCCAACTTGTAAGGTGTAAGGTTCAAATCCTTGACGATGCGCGAGGAAATGATGGTAGTATCGGCTCCTGTATCCCAAATGGCACGCTCGGTGTGAAACTTATGGCCATCGACAGAATAGATGTCACATTCGGTCATTATGTCTTCCACCAGCGTTGGATATTCTTTCTTATACGTTGGCATCGTCGGTGGTCTTGATGACTTTACTGAAAAACTCCTCTTTGCTCATGAGTACGGGGTGGACGGTCTTTTTCAGTCCCTGGGTCATACGCCTCGCACGAAGTGTGGAATTCTTGGCACTCTTTGTGCGAGACTTCTCACGTTCGAGAAGTACTGTGCCGCTGCTATTGACTAACTGCATCATAATGTTATTATGCTTAATAATTTCGGTGCAAAATTACAACACTATTTTGAAAACAAGTTCAGTTTTTGTGAAAATTTTTGTTTTCGGAGAACTCCATTCACTCTGCCCACGCCGTTGCGCAGGTCATGATGAGCGCGAGCGTCATGGCCGCCCGCATGAGGTTGTGTTTGAGTATTGATATACTTTTCATTGTTGTTTATTGTGTTTGTTTGTTGTCTGTTTGTGTGTTCAGCAGCCATGTCATCCCTGCGCTGGCATGTGCGGCAGCATGGGATCTATGGCTGCGGTGTGTTTCGCAGGGCAGGGGTTCCGCTGCGCTTCACCGCCTGCTTAGTGTCCTGCGCCCCTACGGGGCTTTGCCTGATGGAAACATGTTTGATTTTGAGGACATTGGCCTGTTTTCTTTTGCGGGCGCAAAAGTACAGAAAAAAGTTGATTTTCGGTGAGGAAAAACAATTTTTTCACGAAAGGCTTGCGGGATGGGAAAAAGGTTGTATTTTTGCAGCGTGAAAGTTGAGGCAGACCACCGGAAGTATCCAATCCACCGGACGCTCACTTTTAAATACTTACGACCGCTACTTTTCGGCAGCGGTCGTTTGTATTTTAGACGTGATGGAATGAAGTCTTATCGTCTTTCTTAGTTTGTTCTCCATGATGTTCAAGTACATCACTCTGCCATCAATGATGAGTTCATAGTAGTAATACCAAACTTCCTTTTTCCCTTTCTTTGTGTCCTTGTCCGTTTTGACATAGATGGCGTTTTGAACAACTGAGGCAATAAACTTATATCGCTGATATACAATACGCCTTTTGCCCGATGCAAGGCATCCGACACAAGGTGCTCTATGTCTTGTTCGGTTACTCGAAACTTTATCTTTTTCCCGCTACTTTCTGGGATGATATGTTGCTGGGAAAGCAGCTGTGAACTTCTCGCCTTTACATGGTCTTCGATTTCAGTCTGCGTCATATTGGCATAACGCCAATCGGGGTTGTAGGTATCACTCATATCAGCGGTTAGTTTGTGGCAAAAGTACAGAAAAAAGTTGGTTTTCGGCGAGGAAAAACAATTTTTTCACGAAAGGCTTGCGGGATGGGAACGGTTCAGGACGACATTTTTAGAAGCTGTTTTGATTTTTGTTAAAGCATACAAAGCCCATGTCATTCCGTTCCCCGACCTTCTATAGATTCCAGTCCCACAAGCCTTTGCAAGGAATGACATAGAAGGTCGGGGAACAAGGAATCTATGGGCAAGTAAAAGCTAACAGGAAAATCAAAACAGCTTCTTATAAAAAGTCCTGATTTTCCTGACGGCCCGCTTGGAGTATTGATACTTATACGGCATCCTTCATGAAATATATGGACTGAACGTCGCTCATCACCAGTTCATAGGCTTCCTCTGGAGTATAGAACTCTTTCTCTCCAGGCAACGGTATATGGTCGCTGTCCTCAAAAAGGGACTTGTCGCTGTAGTCTATGATGTCTTTTCCTTGCATACGTATTGCTTTTTGAGAAATTTCTGCCTGCAAAGATACAAATTATCCAAAAGCCGCAAGGGTTTCCCGAAAATTTTCCGTTTGTCTACACCAGCTGTTGATTTGCTGCTATCTGACACTGACTTTCTGACTCCAGCACCCTTCATCGTTGCATAGCTTGATGATGTAGATGCCAGGCGCGTAATGCTGTAGGTCTATGGCGATGCTTTGGCCCTTGGCCAAGTTGCTGTAGGTCTTGGCCGTCAAGCGGGTGCCCATCATGTTATATACCTCGACGACCGACTTGCTTTGGAAGTCTTGTCCCGAGACGAGATGAACCTTGCCGTTGGTAGGATTGGGGTAAAGGCTGAATCCTGACAGGCTCTCCTCCGAAAGGGAAACAAGGCTGATTTGTATGGTCTTGCTGAGGGTCTCCTGGCTGCAAATAGCATTGGCGGTGACGCTGAGCGTGGCTTCGGTAAGGTTGTGCCTGAAGTCCCAAACGATGTCGATGGCATTGCCGTGGTCGATGATGATACCTGCCTCTGCCGGTTCTAATTGCCAGAGGTAGCTTAGGCCATTCGCTCCTTCTATGGAATAGTGGCCGATGGGTTTGTCGGGGTCAATCATGTCGTCGCCGTTGATTTCGTCGCCCCAATCGATTTCGTTGGTCAGGATGAGCTGCAAGGGACTGAAGAAACCATCGGCACGGAGCTGTAGCATGGTGCCTCCATTGGCAAAGTCGTTGGGTCCCGGGGTATAGATGGGATGCAAGGCGGAACTATCATCGAAACTGCCGTCACCCTCCGTGAACCATTCCAACTCTCGGTAATTGTAGGCATAATTGCAATCGATGTGGACGCTTCCGCCCGCGCAGGCTGTCATGGTGCCGCCTGAATAGACGATCGTGGTGCTCGTCGGCAAGATGCTGATGTCGTCGACCCAAGCACAGTCATGGCCCGAATTTACCGAATAGTCTTTGCTGTAAGCCCATTTGAAGGTGTGGGTGCCTTGTTCTATGGGGTATATCATTTCTTTCCATCGCAATTCGCCTGACCAAGCCCCCATCTCTTCGTCGTCAACATAAAAACGCAAGAAGTCATAGTTGGTTTCTGACGACACTTTCCTGAAGAAGCTGATTTCGGTGGCTTTGGTCGTTTGGGTGATGGACATGCTACTGGATTCGTCATGCGTGATTGTCCCCGATTTGGCGCTGTGATTACTGGTATGGAAATCCTCATCTGTCAACATCCAGGGGGCATCTCCCGCCATCTGCCAATCATGTGCGTTGAAATAGTATGGGTCGAAGCTTTCGTTGAAACCGCCGTAGGGAAGGGAAAGGTTCAAGGTGTCTACACGGATGCCGTCACTGAGCAGGATGTTGGCCTGAAGCCAGGCATCGTCAATTGGGCTATCGTGGGCATTTACCCTGAAAACCACATCGTTGGTGCAGCCTTTTTCAAGGGCGTTGAACGTAAAAGAGGGAACGTCGACAGTGATGAAAGGCGCCTGCATCCCGAACCGCAAGAGGAAAGGCCCACTGTTGAAATGGCCTTCATTGGCTATCTGGACTTGAATGTCCGTGATGCCCTCTTTGGCGATTTGGAGGATAGGTCGCTGGTTCTCGTCCATAAAGGAGATATTGGGCTTGATGACGAACAAAGGCGCGGCAACGGCTTGCACGACATCGATAACTTTCTCGCCGCCACCATCGTTGATATGGAAACTGAAAGTCACTTTGGTCATGTCGGGGATGCCGTCAGCAACGTTGAAACAGAAAGCATTGTTGAGGGTGACGGTTTGGCCCGAAGCGATGTTCTGGAGTTGGTTGGTGCCTTGTGTAATCTCAATGTAAGGTGAGTCACAGGTGAGGCTCATCGACACGTTCTCGGCTGGGTCGTTTCCGAAGTTGCGAAGTATGAGGCCGATGTGCGCGTTTTCGCTGTTGTGCAGGAATCCGAATTCGTTTTCGACCAATAGGCCGTCTCTTTCGATGGCCACGTATGGGCCGCTGCTTGGAATGACGTATATCTCACACTCATAGCGGACACGGTTCTGCTTGATGGCGGTGAGGGTGAAGTGATCGCCTTCTTCCATTTCGGGTAATTCGAAGGTATAGGGCTGTCCATCGCTTCTGTTCACACCGATGATTTCACCGCCTTTCGATAGGCACACAATGGCGCCTTCTTCTGCTGTCAAGGTGTATCCGTTTGCATCTGTCGTGCAGTAGAGCGCATGTTCGATTTGCATCGGCTGGGGAGCCTCGGTGAAGAGGTTGAGATAGGTCTCTCCGGTATAGCAGAAAATGTGCATCTGTGAAAACTCTCTGTCGAGCCACCAATCGGGAAGGAAGACGTGATAGGCGTAATAATGCTTCGCTTCAGCCAGCGCGTAGG
>Ga0310696_10010251_pt1 | contig 10792 bp, 10 predicted proteins | sample AusTroGonzalo_MG_4_FD_203885 | JGI IMG/M metagenome (GOLD analysis project Ga0310696, IMG submission 203885) | Bovine rumen microbial communities from tropical cattle in Woodstock, Queensland, Australia - Gonzalo_02 (v2) (version 2) | ecosystem: Host-associated > Mammals > Digestive system >... | reverse complement strand
AGTTTCCTTTGGGTGAAACCTTGTACCGAGCCCCTTAATGGGTATAAGGTTTCATCCCAGTAGGATTGTCTCAAGCCCATAGGGCTATTTTTTTGCTATTTGGATGGGAAGTTCTGCAGATTCCACCGCAACAGTAATTCTGCCATAAACCCTTGCTGTTTATATACTTAAATTTATAAATTAAACATCAAAATCATAAGATAAAACAGATTGAACAATTGCACCAACTAATTTATTTTGATGTGCATCTGTTTTTAGTAATTGTTCTTCGGATTTATTAGATAAATGTCCTAATTCTATCAATGCACCCGGCACAGTTGAACGTAATACAGCAAATGGTGCATGACGAACAGCAGGACCACGTTGTTGTTCAATTTTAGATTTGTTAAAACATTTTGCACAATTTGTTGCATATTCTTCGCTTAATTCGGCGACAGCATGTTGTTGTAACGAAGATAAAGCAACACGAATATCTTTGGAAAATTGTTCAAAACCATCTACGTCTATTTTATCAGCAGCATTTTCTGAATCTGCCAATTTCTGCGCTTCTTCGTCAGATGCTTTTTCAGACAACGTATATATTGAAAAACCCTTCATATCCCGACTAGGATTTGCATTGGCATGTAATGATATAAACAAATCAGCCTTTCTTTTTTCAGCAATTTCTGCACGTTCTGCCAATTTCAAATATGTATCCCCAGAACGTGTCAAAAATGTTTTAAACCCATTAGCATCAAGTCTTGATTTTAATTTCTTTGCGACTGATAAAACTACTGTTTTTTCCTGAGTTCCGGCCTTTCCTATACACCCCGGATCTTTGCCCCCATGACCAGCATCTATTACTATTATACGTTGGTCATTTGATGATTTAGTAGTATTATTTCTTTGTACAACCTTTTGATTTGTTGTACTTTTCGCGGCTGTTGCTTTGGTTGCAGAAGTGTTTTTGTTTGTTTTGTCTATCCCCTTACCTGTTCCAGATGTAAAATCTAACACTAAACGATAATCATTATCACCATTTGGGCTTAATACCATAATTTGATTTTGTTGCAAAGCGTCAATCAAAGAAGATAATGTTATAGCTATCTTTAATGATGTCCCTTGTTGAATTTGAGTGACACGTTTAACCAATGTACCAGAAACCAATTTAGGTTCGATTTTTGCATTACCATTAGTATTAGATAAGTTTATATATAATTGTTTTTCCCCATATGATAACGTATAAGACGGTCTAGAAGCAGTTTCAATCACCACCCTGGTTTTATTACCCGGTTGGGTTCCAGTTCGAATTGCACGCAAAGTATTTGGTGCAGCAAAAACCACACGCGGTGACAATCCTATAACCAGTGCGCTAAAACCTGAAATCTTTAAAGCTTGTCTTCTTGATATTTTCATATCTTGATATTATACCAGAAAAACCCCATCTACGCAAGTGGGCTATGATTTTTTTCTCAAAAAAAACCGCCAAACGGCGGTTATTTCTTATCGGCTGATACAATTTGCAAACGTCTGTGCAATCAATGACGTTTCTGTCTGTGTTAAATTAGTCACAGGTATAATATAACATCTGGCGCTATCTCTGATTATGAACACTTTTGTACCACGTTTATACGCAGTCTGCATATTATCCATCACAGCACTACTTAAAAACGAATTTTGTGTCAAAGCATTGTTGGTTAAACCAGCCTGCACAACTTGATTTGCAGAATTATAATCATATATTTCAGATAAAGAATTTATTTCCATATATATTGATTGATTCGCGTATGGATTTGCTGTATTACCCGTTGTATTCGCAGGAAAAGCAATTCCTGCAACCACCGCAGCAGCATTTTGCAAGTTTGAATACCCAGTATTATTAGATGAAGCATGCGATACTGTATTCAACTTTAAATCATCGCCACATGCAAGATTCATGCGATTCGTATAACTAGCTAATACTGCATCAACTGCTGATTCCCAATTTTTACCCTTAGCATTTAATTCTAGACCAACAATTTTATCGGCCCAACCCCAGATATCTGCACCAATATTACCAGCATTTACAAATCTTGTCACCATTTCTGCAGAACCGCCAACGACACCCGCACCACAATAATCTGTCAATTGTGATGTTAATTTACTGGTTGTTTCGTTTCCATAAGCCAATGCTACAGAATGACAAGCCATTGCAGCTTCTAATTCGTGACGACGTTGCAAACATAAATCCGAATGAGATTTAGTCAATTTATCTGCCATATTAGCCATAGATAAATATGTCATAACTTCTTGTTGAACATAAGATGGACAAAGGCGTGCTGCTGTATTCATACCACCAGCGTTATTTTTTGTGACCGTACTGTATTGCGGTAATAAAATAGAATTATCTTTCTGTAAGCACAACAAGGCGTAATTATAAAGTTCTGTTTCAGATGCATACATACAACGCCCAGATGTTTTACCCGGAACAACAGTCACATCACCACAATAATCAGACAAACAATTATAAATTTTTTGACGACATGCAGTATCCACATCCGGTTGTGTGATCATAAAATATGTGTTTTTTTGATTCTGTAAATAAGCATTTACAACCCCCTGCTGACCACGAACACCACCAGTAGATGCACCAGCAGAAGTGGTATATGCAACCTTGCGACCAGCATTACTTGCCGTTGTTCCAGCAGACACAGCCATCGCCGTATTTCCCAGCAAACAAGCGCTTATACAACCAAATATCATTAAAAACTTATTCATAGAATTCCTCTCTCGTTTATGGTCATTTTATCATATTATAAAAAGAAACGCAATAAAACTTTAACAATAAAAATACATAAAAGTTGATTTATATAATAAAATTGTTATATTTTGTAGTATGACAATGATAACTAATGATTTTTTGACCCAGATTTATGACGACATAAATGCCGTCAGGGGGTTTCTTTGACCCAGATAAAATTCAATCTGAAATAGATAAACTAAATGCGATTACAAATGCACCTGATTTGTGGGATAATCCTGATTACGCGCGAAGCATTTTGCAAAAAAAATCTGGTTTAGAAAAGCAATTGGCTGAATTAAATCGTTTAGAAACCGAATATAAGAATTTGTCTGAATTATATGAATTGTCACCCGATGATGAAGAAATAAATTCGGCGATAATGCAACTGGCAAAAGAAACACATCAAGCAAAATTTATAACTTTGTTTAATAATCCTGCTGATAATAATGGTGCTTTTTTGTTTATCCAAGCAGGTGCTGGTGGTACAGAAGCCCAAGATTGGGCACAAATGTTATCTCGCATGTATATTCGTTGGTGCGAACGACATAGTTTTAATGTTGAAATAGTAGAAGAACATGCGGGGGATGTTGCGGGTCTGAAAAGCATTACTTTCAGAATATCCGGAGAACGTGCGTATGGGTGGCTAAAAAATGAAATTGGTGTTCATAGATTGGTTCGAATATCACCTTTTAATGCGAATGGCAAACGACAAACCAGTTTTGCATCTGTAGATGTTTGGCCGGATGTTGATGATTCTATTGAAATAGAAATCAACGAAAAAGATTTACGTATTGATACTTATCGTGCATCAGGTGCGGGTGGGCAACATGTAAATAAAACGGATAGTGCTGTACGTATTACTCATTTACCAACTAATACAGTTGTGACATGTCAAAATGAACGCAGTCAGATTCAAAACAAAGAAATGGCTATGAAAATGTTGCGTTCAAAGTTATATGAATTAGAAATGGAAAAACGTGCTGCCGAAGAAGATGCTGCAAAAGCAGCTCAGAAAAAAATTGAATGGGGTAGTCAAATTCGTAATTATGTATTGTACCCATATCAATTGGTTAAAGATGTTCGAACAAACGTTGAAAAGACAGATTCTGATGCTGTTTTAGACGGTGATTTAGACGATTTTATGTTAGCAATGTTGGCAAAATAAAAAAATATGTTGTATAATAACAATATGTACCCATGGTGCAACTGGATAACACGTCACCCTCCGAAGGTGAAGATTGCAGGTTCGAATCCTGCTGGGTACGCCACTAATTTTCACCGAAGCAAAGCGGGGGCTGAAAATTGAGTGTCGCGCGCCGTAGCACATCAAATTCTTGGAAATACAATTCAAGATTAAGATAATACGCAGGCGGTCAAACTAAATATATAAACCGCACACCATAAAGATTCACTACAAATAAAGTAATAAAATCTTTATTGGCAATGAATTGATTGGTGTGCATAATATAAACCTAATAAAAGGATATCGAATGGTTAAAGTAAAAGAACACACAAAAGATTTAGAAAATATACCAGAAACAATTGCAGATAAGCCTGCTCATGAATCTGATAAAAACGATGATAAAATTTATTTTATGGCATTAGGCGGTTTGGAACACGTTGGTCAGAATATGTATGTGTATAAGTACAAAGGCAAATTTCTGATTGTTGATTGCGGTATGGGATTCTTGGAAGAAGAAATTGGTGCCGGAGATGTTCAATACTGCGACACTACATGGCTTGAAAAACATAAGAAAAATGTTGTTGCTTTCGTAATGACTCATGGTCACGAAGACCACATTGGTGCATTAAAATATATTTGGCCAAAGTTTAGAAAACCAATATATTGCACACGTTTTCCTGCTGAAATATTACGCAGAACTTTTACTGGTATCGAAATGGATTTTAATCCGGACAAAGACATTATAGAATTTGACCATCATGGTGCTGAATTAAATTTAGACCCATTTGTCATAGAAACATTTCATGTCACACACTCTGTCCCAGAAGCACAAATGTTGATTATTAAAACACCTGCTGGGAAAATTTTACATACTGGCGATTGGACATTTAACGATGACAACCCAATTGAAGAAAACACAAATTATGCAAGATTAAAAGAAATTGGTTCAGACCCAAAGTTATTAGCATGCGTTTGTGATTCAACATCCGCAGACAGACAAACACCACAAACAACAGAAATCCAAGTTCGTGATACTTTGACTGAAATTATGAAAAAAGCACCTGGGCGTGTTCTAGTGACAGGATATTCTAGAAGTTTGGCTCGTATTAAAATGTTTGCTGAGGCAGCACGTGCAGCAGGTCGTGTTGCTGCAATCAAAGAACGCAGTAATCCAAATCCTGTGCCGTATGTTGGATTGCCAGAATTTCGTGAAATCGGTATTGAATTTGGATATTTAAATAAAGATGACGTTTATTTACATGAAGAAATCAAAGATTTACCTGCTGAAAAACAAGCCATTTTCTTGACTGGTTCCCAAGGCGAAAAATTTGCTATGCTGACACGTCTGTGTAATGGCCATGTCAAAGAATTAAAATTGATGCCAACTGATACAGTTATATTCAGTGCAATTATTATTCCAGGTCGCGAACAAGATGTATCATACCTTTATAACAAATTGGCACGTATGGGAATTAAAACATACACAATATTTGATACAGACCATTTGCACGCATCTGGTCATGCTGGTCGCCCAGAATTTGAACGTTTTTATGATATAGTTCATCCTCAGGTTTCTATACCAATGCACGGTGAATATATCAGTGAAATGTTAAACGGAAAAATGGCTATGGAACGCGGTGGTGCAAAACATTTAATGTTGGTTCATAATGGCGATGTTGTTGCCCTAGCAGATGGTAATGAACCGTACGTATCCGAATCAATTCCAACAGGTTTTGTGGTTATGGAAGGCGAAACAGAACGCAGTGCAGATGATCCTGTATATAAAACACGTAAAAAAATTGCTTCTAATGGTGCAATATTTGTCACTTTGCCAATAGATAAACGTGGTTTCTTAAAAGGTGTTCCAGAAGTATCAAGTGTTGGTATATTTGAAAGTGACGATACAGGTTTTATGAAACGTCAAATTCAAATAGAAATTACTAATGCTATTGATAAACTGACGAAAACAGAACGCAAAAACCGTGACAACCTTTACAAGACAACCCAAGTTGCTGCAAACAAAGTGGTTCGGGCATCTTTAGGTGCTGATAAAAAACCACAATACAGCGTTCATTTTGTATTAAAATAATGATTTGTTATAAATATAAAACACCCATATTTTTGGGTGTTTTTTTTAAGCTTGACTTTTATGTTTTTAATATTAAACTTGCCAATCGCGCAAAAAAGAGGATATAAACATGAGAAATAGCAGTCTGACTTTTGATATGCAACCTAAAAAACTGACACGTGACAAAGTTATGGTGGATTATATATACACAAACAACGTATGCTCTATTAATAGTGTATCTAACCCAACTAATGATTACGATATTTATGGCGAATATTGCATTACTAAAACACCTTCAATTGATAACGAGACCAATATTATTGCTGCCTTTGAAAAAGACAATATGATTGATTTCTTGCTTCGTGTAGATTTACATGCCAAAAACGGTAAAGCTTGCATAGGTATAGAAAAACCGATAAAGCCGGTACATATTGCTACATTACACGGTGATGTTTTTTTAAATCAAATAGGCACCGCACATGTACGTAATTTGGATGTTACTACAGATTTTGCCTGTAAAATAAAAAAGAATCTGCAAGCTGGTTATCAAGAATACAAACGGATTTCTGATGCAAACAAGGTCAAGATTGGAAAAATCAGAATTCTACACAAAGAACAGTAACAATTTAAAACCACCTAAAATGGTGGTTTTTTCTTGCTTTTTCATAAAAAACAGTATAAAATGCGTTCGCTGAATAACCAGAACTGAATAATCAATGGTGTCTTTTGGTCCCATTTGAAATAAGGATTCTGTGAAATGTTTGGCACAATTAAAACCAAAAACAAAGGATAAATATTATGGCAAGAGCTGGTGCAAAACGTAGCACACGTAAATTGAAAATCGCTCGTTCTTTGGGCGTCAATTTGTGGGGTCAAGCTAAATCCCCATTTAACAAACGTAAATATAAACCTGGTCAACACGGTCCAACTTCCCGCGGGGCAAGTTCTTCTGATTATGCGAAACAGATGCGTGCAAAACAGACCTTAAAGGGTTATTATGGAAATATCGGCGAAAAGAAATTCCATGCATACTATGCAGAAGCAAACAATATGAAAGGTGACACACCAGATAATTTGATTGGTTTGTTGGAAAGACGTTTGGATGCTGTTGTATATCGCGCAAAATTGGCTCCAACAGTGTTCTCTTCTCGTCAATTAATCAGCCACGGTCACATTTATGTCAATGGCAAACGCGTTAAAATTGCTTCTTATCGTGTAAATCCTGGTGATGTTATCACAGTAAGTGAAAAAGCAAAACAAATGCCGTTGGTTGTATTGGCTTTGGAATCTGGCGAACGCAACTTTGCAGATTATGTCACAGTAGATAGTGCTGCTTTCACAGCAACATTTACTCGTGTTCCTGCACTGGAAGACGTTCCTTATCCTGTTCAAATGCAACCTGAATTGGTCGTTGAATTTTATTCCAGATAATAGAACATGGTATCAGATTAAAATCCCACTGTGTGTGGGATTTTTTATTGTCTTGGTCAGCCAAAAATATTGAATTTTTAATAAAAAAGTGTTATTATGCACATGTACAAAGGTAAAAAAATGATAGATGATAAAATTGTTTTAACCGGTATTAAACCAACTGGGATTCCACATCTTGGTAATTATGTTGGTGCTTTGAAACCGTTAATAGAATTGGCTAATAACCATAAAACTTATATTTTTATTGCTGATTTACACGCATTAAACATGATTAAAGATGCCACATTGATTAAACAATATTCGTATGAAATAGCGGCTATGATGGTTTCTTTGGGATTGAACTTAGATAACGCTGTATTGTTCCGTCAATCTGATATTATGGGTGTTTATCAGTTATCTAACTTTTTAATGAACGTGACACCAAAAGGTTTAATGAATCGCGCACATTCATACAAAGCAATAGTTGAAAAGAATACAGAAGCTGGTATTGACATTGATTCTGGTGTAAATATGGGTTTGTATACATACCCTATTCTGATGGCAGCTGACATATTATTGTATAATTCAGATATCGTTCCTGTGGGGGCTGACCAAAAGCAGCATGTAGAATTTGCCCGTGATATTGCCGGATATTTTAATAATATCTATGGCAACACTTTTAAATTACCAGAACCAGTTATTGGTGAAAACAACGGCATTATTCCGGGATTAGATGGCAGAAAGATGAGTAAGTCTTATGATAATACAATTCCAGTATTTGCCCCAGAATCTGAATTAAAGAAAAAGATTATGCGGATTATCACAGATTCTAAAACACCAGAAGAATCTAAAAATCCTGATGAATCTACGATATTCCAATTATATAAACATTTTGCAACTAATGATGAAATTGAACAATTTAAACAAATGTTTATTGCCGGTGGTATGGGGTATGGTACGGCAAAAACAATTCTATTTGAAAAAATAAACTCTGTTTTGGCTGCGCCACGTAAAGAATATGAACGTTTAATGAACAACAAATCTGAATTAGACGCTGTATTGAAAAATGGTGCAGAACGGGCAAAACTTGTCGCTGAAAAAACTATTGAAAAAGTAAAGAAAGCTATGTTGGGTTGATAAGTAATACAAAAGGAAGAGAGATGAAAAAAACTTTAATTTGGATTGGCAGTGTTATTGGTGTCGGCGCTCTGTTGGCTCTGGTTTTTGTATTTATAGACAAGCCAACAAATATCAGAACAGTTAATGTTTCTGGTGAATGTTTAACATCTGCACCCAAAGACAGAACGGCTGTCATTTTACGTGTGACAACTTTGGATAAAAATGCTGCCAAGTCTATGAAAATTGCATCTGCAAAAATGGCTGAGATCACAGATTATTTAAAGACTTTGGATGTAAAAATGCAAACTGTTGAATTCAATTCTTATGAAAAAACAGAATGGAATCATGTCACACAAAAATCTGAAAATCTGGGATTTGAAACACGCATAGCTGTGGAAGTTTCTGCAAACAACACAGATATTATTGAATCGGTTCTAAATAAGTTTGCAGGTCAGCCAAATATTTATACTGAAAATCTGCGCATGTTTAGCAGTAGCGAAATTTTAAAACCTATTCTGGAAAAATGTCTTAGTACTGCGGTAGAAAATGCACGTATTCGTGCAAATGCTTTGTTATCTGCTGATAATCACAAGGCTGGCAAATTATTATCTGTATCTTATGGCAATGTATCTTATCAAGAAAGACCTTTTGCAAATTATCGTGTCATGGCAGCAAAGTTTGAAGAATCTATGGACACAGGTGCATATGCGGGTGGTGGATTAGTAAGCAAAGATACTGAGATAACAGTCACAGTATCCGCAACATTTGAAATAAAATAAAATGAACGAAACTATTGTTGAATTTACAGATTATTTGTTGAATACGAAAAATTATTCAACTAATACTGTGATAGCGTACGAACAAGATATTGATGATTTTATAAAGTTTTGTAAAAAATTCACCGGCAACATTCCAACTGTTCAAGATATTGCAAAAATTGATACTTTGGGTTTTCGTTCTTGGCTGGCAGACCGAGTAAGGCGTAATTTATCAAATAAATCAACTGCACGCGCCCTATCTTCACTAAGAACATTTTATAAATATCTGTGGAAACATAAAAATATTCAAAATGATGCAATTGATTTAATATCTTCACCAAAAGTACCTCGCAAGTTATCAAAGGCAATAGAAACAACAGATGTTGCAGATATGCACAATGCAATTCGTGCTATTGATAATAATGAACCATGGATTGTGGCACGTGATTGGGCTTTGGTTGTATTGATATTTGGTTGTGGGCTTCGTATTTCAGAAGCTTTGGCTTTGAAAAACAAAGATATTGTAAATAATCCAGAATCGTTACGAATTGTTGGCAAAGGAAACAAAGAACGAATCGTTCCTGTATTGCCTGCTGTAAATACTGCATTGAATAAATATATTAAAATTCGCCCATTTGGACATGATATTGATGATTTAGTATTTCGCAGCGTTCGTGGTCTGCCTATGTCGTCACGTATGGCGGAAAAGGTAATAGAAAAAGTTCGTAAATATTTGCAATTACCAGATTATGTGACGCCACATGCACTGCGTCATACATTTGCAACTGCCCTGCTCGCTGGTGGCGCGGATTTACGTAGTTTGCAAGAATTATTGGGACACGCTTCATTATCTACCACTCAATTATATACCAAAGTAAATATGGCAGAAATAATGGACGCATACCAACATGCTCATCCTCTGGCAAAATCAGATAATGAATAAAAAAAACGCCCATTACACTTCGTTACAACTTTGTGTAACAGGTTTGGGCGATTGAAATACGTTTCAATAAAAAATTATTTTTTCCAGAAAGCGAATCCAGAACGACGGGTTTCTTTTTCTTCTTGGTGTTTTCTGTTTTCACGTGCGCGACGACGTTCTGCACGATGTTCTTGAAATCTTTTTGCAGATTCTTCATCACGTTGAATCAATTTCAAAGTTGTCACAGACAACTTACCATTGCGAACTTCTTCTTCAAATTCAACAATGTCACCTTCGTTCAAGAAACGCAAATCTGCTGCTTTTAATGCACTGGAATGCACAAACACATCATCTGTATTTCCGTCTTCATTAGGGGTGTCTGGACTTATAAACCCAAAACATTTTTTACCATTGTACCATTTAACTTTACCTTGACGCATAGTTCCTATCCTTTACTGCTCTTGTTATGGTTATTGTATAATCCATCAATAACCTACTATCATAATACAGCAAAAATAAAACAAAACGCAAGTAAATAAGATGGGTATATAATGATATTTTGTATGTGTAT
>Ga0310696_10010248_pt1 | contig 10794 bp, 7 predicted proteins | sample AusTroGonzalo_MG_4_FD_203885 | JGI IMG/M metagenome (GOLD analysis project Ga0310696, IMG submission 203885) | Bovine rumen microbial communities from tropical cattle in Woodstock, Queensland, Australia - Gonzalo_02 (v2) (version 2) | ecosystem: Host-associated > Mammals > Digestive system >... | reverse complement strand
TGTAGTATACTATACAACTCTATTGGAGAAAAAAGCGAATGAACAGTGAACTTCTGAAGAAAGCCCACGAGAAGGTGCCGTCTACGCCGGTGCTCGTCAACCTCATCTCGAAGCGCGAGCGCGAGCTCATAAACGGCGCCAAGCCGCTCGTCAAGCCCGAGTCGCTCGACGAGGACAAGTGCGACATAGCGCTGAAGGAGGTCGCCGAGGGCAAGCTGATCGCGGAAATCGACTTCGACGCCATTGCCAAGGCGGAGGACGCCAAGACGAAGTGGAACCAGAAGCGCGTCAGCGTGAACTCCCTCTTCGCCGACTGACGAACCGGAAGTGGCCCAGGCCAAGTTCAACCCGGTCTTCGCCGAGAACAGGAAGGCGAGGCATGACTATGCCGTGCTCGAGACGGTCGAGTGCGGCGTGCAGCTGACCGGAACCGAGGTCAAGTCGGTCCGGCACGGGGAGGTCTCCCTCTCCGGAGCGTACGGCGCGGTGCTGAACGGGGAGCTCTGGCTGGTCGGCGCGGACATCGCGGCGTACAAGTTCGGCAACAGGTTCAACCATGAGCCGAAGTCCATGCGCAAGCTTCTCGTCCACGCGAAGGAGGTCCGCGAGCTACGGCTCAAGACCGAGGCGAAGGGCCTTACGCTGATTCCGCTCAAGGTCTACCTCAAGGGCGGCCGGGTCAAGGTCGAGCTCGGGGTGTGCCGCGGAAAGGCCCTCCACGACAAGAGAGATGCGCTCAAGAAAAAAGCCATGCGACGTGACCTTGAAAGGGACGGCTGATTTTTGATATAATATCTTTTCAATTTACCAACAAAAGGAGCAAAAGCAACCATGTCGATGATGAAGGGCTTTTCTAACGCGTTCCGCATCCCGGAGCTGCGCAAGAAAATATTTGTTACTCTCGGACTAGTTTTCGTGTGCCGTCTCGTGGCGCAGATACCGACCCCCGGCGTCGACTGGACGGAGTTGGGCAAGATCATAGACAACCTCCGCAGCGGCGACTCCACGCTCTTCGGGTGGTTCGAAACGTTCACCGGCGGCGCGCTCGGGCAGTGCTCGATCGGCTTCCTGTCGATCTGGCCGTACATCTCCGCGCAGATCGTGATCCAGCTGCTTTCGTCCATAATCCCCTCGCTCGAAAAGCTGAAGAAGGAGGGCGAGAACGGCCGCCAGCAGCTCGCGCAGATCACGCGCTACCTGACGATCTGCCTTTGCGTCGTGCAGGCCTGGGGCATCGCGACGATCCTGTCTCATCCCGGCATGCTCGACCCGAGCCTCGCGAACAACGTGCTGGTGCCGCATCCCGGCCTCGGCTTCCACCTCATGACGGTGATAGGCATGACCACGGCGTCGCTCTTCGTCATGTGGCTCGCCGACCAGATCACGACGTTCGGCATCGGCAACGGCGCGTCGCTCATCATCATGATCAACATCACTTCGCGCCTCCCAGACGCGATCCAGGCCGCATACAACCGCTACTTCGTCGCGAAGACGGCTCCGGTTTCCGGACTGTTCATCCTGATCCTCTTCTTCCTCCTCGTCGTCATGGGCACGGTGATGCTCACCCAGGGCGTCAGGAAGGTCGCGATCCACTCCACTCGCCGCTCCGTCGGCGGCGGCAGCACCTACGGCATGCAGCAGACGTTCATGCCGCTCCGCGTGAACTACACCGGCGTCATGCCGATCATCTTCGCGCAGCCGCTCATCCAGATCGCGGCGGCGGCGGTCAAGTACGTCGCGGCCCCGACCGGGCGTCTCCACGACTTCGCCATGATGCTCTCCGAGACAACCTGGCTGCACATCTCCATCTACTCGGTCCTGATCGTGTTCTTCACGTTCTTCTGGGTCGCGACGCAGTTCAACGCCGTTGACATATCCGAGAACCTCAAGAAGGACGGCAGCTACGTGCCGGGCATCCGTCCCGGCCGCGCCACCGCGGAGTACCTCGACGACGTCATGACCAAGATCACGCTCATCGGCGCGGTCGGCCTCCTGGCCATAGCGCTCATACCTATGCTCATCATGAGCTGGACCAAGCCGCCGCTCGCGTGGTCCATCGCCAGCTTCTTCGGCGGCACGTCGCTGCTCATCATCGTCGGCGTCGCGCTGGACACGCTCCGCATCATGGAGAGCCACCTCCTCGTCCGCAAGTACGAGGGCTTCCTGAGCCACGGTTCGCTCCGCGGCAGGGGCGGCGTGTGATTCTTCTCACAACTAAAGAAGGGGGAACCAGATGAACACAGACCGTCGTGAATTCCTGAAGGGAACCGCCTGGATGGGCGCCGCAGCCGCGCTCGCCGGATGCGCGACCACCGCCGAGAAGCTCGGCGGGACCGGGTCGATGTCGGGCTACGCCGTGGCTCCGATAAAGAAGCTGCGCATCGGAGTCGTCGGACTCGGCATGCGCGGTCCCGGCGCCGTGCACCGCCTCGCCTCCATACCCGGCGTAGAAATCGCCGCGCTGTGCGACCTCTACAAGACGCGCGTCGACGCCCAGCAGAAGTACCTCAAGGACAACGGCAAGCCCGCCGCCCGCGAATACTGGGTCTACGAGGGCTCGCAGACCGCCGGCGCTGACGAGACAGCGGCCTACCGCGCGATGTGCGAGAGCGACCTCGACCTCGTCTACATCGTGACCTCCTGGCAGACGCACACCCCCATCGCACTATACGCGATGGAGCACGGCAAGCACACCGCCATCGAAGTCCCGAGCGCCATGACCCTCGAAGAGTGCTGGGCGCTCGTCGAGACCTCCGAGCGCACCGGACTCCACTGCATGCAGCTCGAGAACTGCTGCTACGGCGAAGTCGAGATGTTCACGCTTAACCTCGTCAGGCACGGAAGGCTCGGCGAACTCGTCCACGGCGAAGGCGCGTACATCCACGACCTGCGCGACCTCAACTACCTCGATCCCGCGAAGGGCGGCTACCAGGGCTACTGGCGCCTCCAGTGGAACGCCAAGCACTTCGGCAACCCCTATCCGACTCACGGGCTGCTGCCGATCATGCAGGCCATGAACGTCAACCGCGGCGACCGCATGGACTACCTTACCTGCGTGTCTACGAACCAGATCGGAATGGACGCGTACGCGAAGCTCAAGTTCGGCGAGGACAGCTGGCAGGCCGAGCTCCACCCGAAGTGCGGCGACATGTCGACGACCGTCATCCGCACCGTGAACGGCAAGACGATCATGGTCCAGCACGACGTGACCAGCGCGAGGCCCTACAGCCGCATCAACCTCCTCTCCGGCACGATGGGCTGCCTAAACGACTATCCTTTCCGCATCGCCCTAGCCGAGAAGCCTGGCGACGGCGCGCACGGCTGGATGAACCCCGAGCAGACCGCCAAGGTCTACGATGAGTACAGGCATCCGCTCTGGAAGGTCGCGGGCGAGCTCGCCAAGAAGATGGGCGGCCACGGCGGAATGGACTTCCTCATGGACCTGAGGCTCTGCTACTGCCTCCAGAACGGGCTCCCGCTCGACATGGACGTCTACGACCTCGCGGCTTCCTGCGCGGTCTGCGAACTCTCCGAGATCTCGGCCCTGAACCGCGGCAACTCCGTCGACGTCCCCGACTTCACGCGCGGCGGATGGAAGACCGCCAAGCCGCTCGGAATCGAGTCGGTCGACCTCGGGAAGCTAGGGCTTACGGACGTCAAGGCCGACGAAGCCCAGTTGAATGTTTAAGACTGTTGCGAAGATCCTTTCGCACGACTGCGGCGCGTTCTGGCAGTTCGTCAAGTATGGCGTGATAGGCGTCATGTCGACGATGGTCCAGACCGCCGTTTTCTATTTGCTTGCCTCCACGTGCCTCCGCTGTCTTGCGCCCGACGACTGGGCGGTGAAGGTGCTGTCCCTGCCGTCCGTGTCGGTGGACGACTCGGTGCGCGCGGTACGATTCGCGGTCGCGACGGCCGCTGGGTTCGTGGTCGCGAACGTCTTCTGCTGGCTGATGAACAGGTGGTTCGTCTTCCGGGCCGGTAAGTTCAGCTGGTGGAAGGAGCTCATATTCTTCATGGCGGTCTCGGGGCTCGCCATGCTTCTGGCGACCGGGCTGAGCGGCATGCTCATCCACAGGTGCGGCCTCATGACTTCCGTCGCCGTGCTTGTGGAGGTGTTCGTCTCCTTCGCGTTCAACTATTTCATCCGCAAGTTCGTCATCTTCAAGGGATGATGTTGCGAGACTGAGCTGTTGGGGCGCAAGCGCCCGGCGTTGACTGACAATGGCGTGGCGTGTGCCGGATCAGTCCGCGGCGTCGCGGTCCGTCGCCTTGATCCACAGCGCGGAAAGGCGGACGGGGCTCACCGGCGCGACGGTCTTCAGCTCCTGGGCGAAGAGCGATATGCGGTATTCCTCCAGCATCCAGCGGTATTCGGAAAGCGCCGCCCTGTCGTAGAGCTTGCCCGTCTTGCCGGTGACGAGCGCCCTGTACTGCTCCCAGTACGGCTCGAACCTCGCCATCTTGGCTCGGTCGCCGGAGGCGTTCGTCCTGGCTCGGTCGATTCTAAGCGCGAGCGCCTTGAAGTAGCGCGGATAGAGCTTCAGCCGCTCTCTCGGAACGGACTTTGCGAACCCGGGGTAGAGCAGCCACGCGACCTGCACCGCGATGTCTCCGGCTATGTCATCCGCAAGGCCTGCCGCCGCTGACTTGCCGGCGCATTCGGCGGCGAGTGCGAGCGTCTCCGAGACGATTCCGGCCGCTTCCGCCTGCGCGGCGGCGACGGCGCTTCTGCGCTCCTTCATGCGAGCCGCAAACGCCTCAGCCGTGCGGATGGGCGGCATGGCGCGCACTGCGGCGTCACGGATCGCCGCGTACAGGAGGTCGTCAGCAAGACGATCCTCCGCGTATCCGAGCGTCTTGAAATGCAGCGCGGCCGCGAAGGGGAGCCGCTTGGGAGAGAACGCCTGTCCGAAGCGCTTCGCGAGCGCCAGGAACATAAGCCTCGTCACACCAGCTTCGTGCGCTGCGGCGGCGGACGCGGCGTCCTTGTACAGCCTAATCGTCACGCCGTCGCCTTCGTCGTGCAGCGCCTTGAAGTGCGTGAGCCGCCAGCCGGCAGAGTGTCCGTCCTCAGACTCCTCCAGGTCGCCGAAGTCCCATTCGACGTGCTTCGTAGTGTCGCCGCGGAGCGCCGCCGATGCGTTGCCGCCGCCACCGACGCCGGCCTTCGCGAGCGCATCTTCAAGGTCTCGGGACTCTGCCAGCACCTTGCCTCCGTCGTCGTCGCGTATCCTGAACCTGACGCGGAGGTGCGGCGGAATCTTCACGCCGTCGAACGCGTCCGGCGGCAGCCTCACGCCGAGGCGCTCCCGCAGAGCCCGACGCACGGCGTCTGCAAGCGGCTCGCCGCCAGGCTTAAGCATCGGCAATATCAGGGTCAGCGTGTCCGAAAGCGGGGAGAGGACGCGGCGCTGTGCGGCGGGAAGGGACGAGAGGAGAAGCCCGACTTTCTCCGGCAGTGCGCCGGGAACGAGCCAGTCAGCGCGCCAGAGCCTCAGCACGCCTGCGTCGGATTTTCTGACGGTGCATGTTATTCCGTCCGATTCCGGGTCGTCCGGCGCATGGCGGTATGAAAGGGAGAGCTTCGCCCCGCCGAGGCGGATAGTCTCAGGGAAGTCCGAGCTGGAGGCGCCCGTCTCGGTGAGCCATTCACGGCGGTCAAGGAGGAACCGCCGTTTTTCGTCCGGCGTCGCGGAGTGGAGCCAGCGCCTCAGGTCGCCGGCGTTTACGATCTCCGGCGGCACAGTCTTGTCAAAGTGCGCCTCCAGACGCGCAGCGTCGAATAGTTTGGGGCGTCTGCTCCGCTCTGCGCGCTTCCGCAGTTCGTCGATCGTCCGCATGTTCTCGCGCACTTCGCGCGGAGGGTTCCTGAACTCTCCGAGGACCAGCGCGTGGAAGACGAATATCCGGCGCGAGGCCGCAGGGTCGATCCGGCTGAAGTCTCGGCGGCGCGACGGGACTACGACGAGCCCGTAGAGCGTCACCTGCTCGGTCGCACGGACGAATCCGCTTTCCGCGTCCCAGAAGGGGTCCCTGAAGCTGTGGCGGCAGATCGGCCCGGCCGCGTCCTCGATCCATCCTGGGTCTATCACGGCGGCGTTTCGCGCGAAGAGCCTGGACGTGTCCACCAGCTCGCCTGCGACGATCCATTCGGCGTTCGCCTTCTTCTTCGCCAGGACCGAACCGGGGTGCAGCGAGAAGCGAAGGCCGTGCGCACCGCGGTACTCTGGCTCCTCCGGGTCGAGGTGCCCGATGCGTCCCAGAAGCCCCGTCAGCAGGGCGCGGTGGAGCGCGTCTGGTCCGCCGTTGTCGTTCTGGACGTCGAGCTTCAGGCGCTTCGCTAGCTCCGAGAGCTGACGCGCGAGGTCGCGCCACTCCCTCATCTTCGGATACGAAAGGTATGTCTTCTTCGCAAGCTTGCGGAGCTGCGACTGAGAAAGCGCCTTCTGCTGTTCGTCCCACCAGCGCCAGAGCTTCAGCGTCCCGAGGAAGTCCGATCCGGGGACGCGGAACTGTGCATGCGCCTGGTCTGCGCGTTCGCGTTCGTCGACTGGACGGCGGCGCGGGTCGTCGCAGCTCATCGCGGCGACGACGGGGAGTGCGGACGGGAGCGTCGCGAGGCGGGACGCCGCAAGGAGCATCCGCGCAAGGCGCGGCTCAACGGGGATGCGGGCGAGCTGGCGGCCGGACTTGGTTAGCGCGACTTGGCCGGTGGCGGGGTCGTGGTGGATTGCGCCGAGTTCGAGAAGTTCGCGCAACCCCTCGCGCACCATCGTCGGTCTCGGCGGGTCTATGAAAGGGAAGCTCTCTATTGCGCCGAGTCGCAGGTCGAGCATCGTCAGGATGACGCCAGCGAGCGACGAACGCAGGATTTCCGGCGGCGTGTATTCGTCGCGGGCGGCGAAGTCTTCCTCGGAGTAGAGCCGCACGCACACGCCGGGCCCTATGCGTCCGCAGCGTCCAGCGCGCTGTCGGGCGGATGCCTGCGAGACTGGCTCTATCTGGAGCCTCTGGACCTGGGTGCGGTGCACGTAGCGGGGGACGCGCGCTAGTCCCGAGTCGACCACTGCGCGGATTCCGGGTATGGTAAGCGACGTTTCCGCAACGTTCGTCGCCAGGATGACGCGGCGCTTCGGCGAAGTCCGGAAGGCTCTCGCCAGCTCGCCCGCCGGCAGCGACGCCATCATGGGGATTATCTCGTCGGCCTGGTAGTCCGGCGAATGCGAAAGATGCTCCGCAGTCTCGCGTATGTCGCGCTCGCCCGGCAGGAACACGAGCACGTCGCCGTCCGGCGGAAGGGTGGCGAGCGCAGTCTCTACGTCGCGCGGTAGGTCGCGCTCTTCGTCGTCGGGCGGCGGCATGTATACCGTCTCTACCGGGAAGAGGCGTCCGGGCACGACGACGGTCGGCGCATTGCCGAAGAAGGCCGAGAACTTCTCCGTGTCCATGGTCGCGGACGAGACGACGACCTTTAGGTCGCGGCGGCGGGAGAGGATGCGCTTGAGGATGCCGAGGAGGAAGTCGACGTTGAGCGAACGTTCGTGGGCCTCGTCGATGATGACGACGTCGTATTGGCGGAGGAGCGGGTCGGCGCGCGTCTCGGCGAGCAGCACGCCGTCTGTCATGAACTTGACGCGCGTCTCGTCCGACACAGCGCGGGCGTAGCGGTGCTGGTATCCGACGACTCCGCCAACGCGCGTGCCCAGTTCCGCCGCGACGCGCTCCGCGACGGACACGGCCGCTATGCGCCGCGGCTGCGTGCATGCAATCCGGCGTCCGTCGGTGCCGAAGCCGAGCTCCATCGCCATCTTCGGCAGCTGCGTTGTCTTTCCGGAGCCGGTGTCGCCGCAGACGACCACGACCTGGTTTCGGCGCAAGGCGTCCATGATCTCCGCCCGGTGCTCGGAGATCGGCAGCTCCTCGGGGTAGCTCAGCTTGATCCTCTCCTCGCCGTCCATCGCGCATATTATACCATTTCCTTGCGCTTGTGGCTTGTGTTGGGAAATTTGCGAGGTGACGCGGTCTGTCTGTTGCAGAATTATGATATAATATATGCCCATTTCGAAGCAAAGACGAAGAGAAGAGAACATGATGGACAAGCATTATGACGCGAAGGCCGCCGAGGCCAAGTGGTATCCCATATGGGAGAAAAACGGGTATTTCCACCAGGAGCCCGGCGATGGCGAGCCGTATTCGGTCGTCATTCCGCCGCCGAACGTGACCGGCATCCTGCACATGGGCCATGCCCTCAACCAGACGATCCAGGACATCCTTGTCCGCTGGCGCCGCATGCAGGGCCGCAACACCCTCTGGCTGCCCGGAACCGACCACGCCGGCATCGCTACCCAGAACGTCGTCGAAAAGGCGCTCAAGAAGGAAGGCAAGCGCCGTCAGGACCTCGGGCGCGAGGCGTTCGTCGCGCGCGTCTGGGAGTGGAAGAAGCAGTACGGCGGCACGATCGTCCACCAGCAGCGCATGCTCGGCAACTCGACGGACTGGCAGCGCGAGCGCTTCACGTTCGACGAGGGCTGCTCGAAGGCCGTCGCCAAGGTCTTCTGCCAGCTCTACGACGAGGGCCTGGTCTACAAGGGCAACTACATCGTCAACTGGTGCCCTCGCTGCGGCACGGCGCTTGCCAACGACGAGGTCGAGCACGAGGAGAACCACGGCCACCTCTGGTATGTGCGCTATCCAGTCGTCGGCAGCGCGAAGGGCGCCGCAGGCGAGCCGTACAAGGACTACATCATGGTCGCGACGACGCGTCCCGAGACGCTCCCCGGCGACACCGCGGTCGCGGTCAATCCGAAGGATGAGCGCTACGCTCACCTTATCGGCAAGACAGTGATCCTGCCGCTCACCGGGCGCGAGATACCAGTCATCAGCGACGACTACGTGGAGAAGGAGTTCGGCACCGGCATCGTGAAGATCACCCCGGCGCACGACCCCAATGACTTCCTCGTCGGCAAGCGCCACGGACTCGAGGAGATCAACATAATGACCGACGACGGGCACATGAACGAGCTCGCCGGCGCGAAGTACGCGGGAATGGACCGCTTCGAGTGCCGCAAGGCGCTGGTAGCCGACCTCGAGGCGGAAGGATTTCTCGACCACATAGAGGATTACGATAACCAGGTGGGGCACTGCTACCGCTGCCATGAGGTCGTGGAGTCCCGCCTCTCCAAGCAGTGGTTCGTCAAGATGAAACCGCTCGCCGAGCCTGCCATCGAGGCGGTCAAGTCCGGCGAGGTCAGGTTCGTTCCCGACCGCTGGTCGAAGATATACTTCAACTGGATGGAGAACATCCAGGACTGGTGCATCTCCCGACAGCTCTGGTGGGGACACCGCATTCCCGCGTATTATTTGAATGAGAACGGGGAACAGCGGGTGTTTGTGGCAGAGACGCCGGAGCTTGCGCTCGAGAAGGCGAGGAAGGCGACCGGCAACGCGGCGCTGACGGCCGCCGACCTGGAGCAGGACCCCGACGTCCTCGACACGTGGTTCAGCTCGTGGCTCTGGCCGTTCTCGACCCTGGGCTGGCCGGAGAAGACGAAGGACCTCGACTACTACTATCCGACGACGGACCTCGTTACGGCGCAGGACATCATCTTCTTCTGGGTCGCCAGGATGATGATGGCGGGCATCCACTTCATGAAGAAGCCGCCGTTCAAGAACATCGTCATCCACGGAATCGTCCGCGACGCGCAGGGACGCAAGATGTCCAAGTCCCTCGGCAACTCGCTGGATCCGCTGGAGCTCATCGACGCATATTCCGCGGACGCGCTCCGCTTCTCCATCGCGCTCATCACCTCGCTCGACTGCGACTCGAAGGTGAGCAAGGAGAAGTTCGAGATCGGACGCAACTTCTGCACGAAGATATGGAACGCCGCGCGCTTCATGGAGATGCAGACCGCCGATCTCGGAAAGCTCGCGTCGCCGGAGACGCTGGACGGCCTCACCTCCGACGAGAAGCACATCCTCTGGGCGACGGACATCGCGTGCCGCAAGGTCGGCGACATCCTCGAGAGCTACCGCATCCAGGACGGCGCGCTCGCTGTGTACGACTTCTTCTGGACGCAGATCTGCGACTGGTACGTCGAGTACGCTAAGGACGCGCCCGACAAGCCGCGCGCGTTTGCGATCCTCCGTGACGTCTTCTGGAAGGCGCTGCGCCTGCTGCATCCGTACATGCCGTTCATCACCGAGGAGGTCGCGCATCAGCTCGGCTACCTCGGAGATGGAGAGACGATCATGCGCGCCGAGTTCCCGAAGGGCTACACGGACGCTGAGAAGGCGGCGTGGGGGCTCTCGCAGGAGAACTACGACTTTGTGAACGCGAAGCGCGAGGCGATAACCGCGCTCAGAGCCCTCCGTGCCGAGTACAAGGTCCCGCCGTCGACGTTCGTGAAGGCGACTGTCGCGACCGACGACCCGAAGGCGAAGGCCGAGGCCGAGTCCCTGAAGCGTGCGATGCGCGCCGAGTCCGTCGAGTTCGTCCCCGCCGGCAGCGACCTCGCGATGCCGTCCAAGATCACGGCGTTCGGCACGGTGTATCTCTCGCTCGAGGGACTGGTCGACAAGGCTGCCGAGTCGAAGCGCATCGCCGGAGAGCTGGCGAAGCTCGCCGGCTTCATCAAGGCCAGCGAGGCGAAGCTCGCGAACGAGAACTTCGTCGCACACGCGCCGGAGGCGGTCGTCGCAGAGGCCCGCCGCAAGCTGGCGGAGAACAAGGAGAAGGTTGCCCAGCTGGAGAAGCTGGCCAAGCTGTTCGCATGATAGCGTACGTCAGAGGCG
>Ga0310696_10010247_pt1 | contig 10795 bp, 11 predicted proteins | sample AusTroGonzalo_MG_4_FD_203885 | JGI IMG/M metagenome (GOLD analysis project Ga0310696, IMG submission 203885) | Bovine rumen microbial communities from tropical cattle in Woodstock, Queensland, Australia - Gonzalo_02 (v2) (version 2) | ecosystem: Host-associated > Mammals > Digestive system >... | reverse complement strand
TCAATTGTGCTTTAGCGCTGTACTCGTCCGTTAGCATTACCACCTGCAAGTGATTCTACTTCGTCGACAGATACAAGGTTGAAGTCGCCATTGATAGTGTGCTTAAGAGCTGATGCTGCAACAGCAAACTCAAGAGCCTCGCCCTGAGTAGCCTTTGTGAGCAGACCATGGATAAGACCACCAGAGAAAGAATCGCCACCACCTACACGGTCGATGATAGGATTGATCTCATAACGCTTAGACTGATAGAACTCCTTACCATCATAGATAAGAGCCTTCCAACCATTATATGTTGCGCTGTAGCTCTCACGAAGAGTAGAAACAACATACTTGAATCCGAACTCCTTCATCATCTGCTTGAAGATACCCTCGTAACCAGCAGCATCGGTCTGACCACCCTCTACATCAGCATCGGGCTTGAAACCAAGACAGAGCTCAGCATCCTCCTCGTTACCAATACATACATCCACATACTTCATAAGTGGGCGCATGATTGAGATAGCCTTCTCGCTGGTCCACAGCTTCTTACGGAAGTTCAGGTCGACTGATACGGTTACACCATGACGCTTTGCAGCCTCACATGCAAGCTTGGTCAGCTCGGCAGCCTTATCAGAAATAGCTGGTGTGATACCACTCCAGTGGAACCAAGCAGCACCTTCCATAACCTTATCAAAATCGAAGTCAGATGGATCAGCCTCAGCGATAGATGAATGAGCACGGTCATAAATAACCTTTGAAGGACGCATTGATGCGCCAGTCTCAGCATAATACAAGCCTACGCGATCGCCACCACGAGCCACGAACTCTGTATTAACACCATAACGACGAAGTGCATTAACAGCAATCTGTCCGATTTCGTGCTTGGGGAGCTTTGAAACAAAGTAAGCCTCGTGACCATAATTAGCTACTGAGATAGCTACATTAGCCTCACCACCACCAGGGATGATGCGGAAAGACTCACTCTGAATGAAACGGTCGTTGCCCTGAGGCGAAAGGCGGAGCATAATCTCGCCCAAAGTTACAATTTTTGCCATTGCTTTGTTTGATTTTTTTGATATATTTTCTATTTACTTTTTTCGTTTGCGAGGCAAAGATATGAAGATTTTTTGAGTCACGCAAATTTTTGAGAGTATTTCAGCCAAAAATATTACGGAAACGATTTCGCGGCAATTATTTGCTCAAGATGTTTGGTGAATCAGAAAAAATATGTACCTTTGCAAAAAATATATCAGATTATGGCAAAAGAAAATATTACTATTAAGGATATTGCTGCAAGAGCAGGCGTATCAACAGGTACAGTAGATCGTGTACTACACAATCGTCCGAATGTATCAAAAAGTGCATTGGAAAAGGTAAACAAAGCACTCGAGGAAATGGATTATCGTCCTAACATGTACGCATCGGCTTTAGCATATAATAAGGAATATACGTTCTATTGCGTGCTGCCTAAGCATGAGCAGGAAGCCTACTGGGACGAAATCGAAGAGGGCGCACTTGCTTGTACCGAATTCAGACGCGATTTCGGCATAAAACTCAAATTTATCTATTACGAGCGTTTCAATCCACCAGCATTCACCAAGATGGTACGTGAATTGTTTACTGCAAAGATTGATGGAGTTATTATTGTGCCTGCCACATTGGAACAGACTTCCAGATTTACAGAGAAGCTAACAGAGCGTAACATACCATATGTATTGCTCGACTCATATATGCCAGATCTCAAGCCGCTTTCGTTCTTTGGTCAAGATTCTTTTGCCAGTGGATATTTTGCCGCAAAGATGCTAATGCTTATTGCTAACAAGGAAAAAGAGATAGCACTGATGAAGCAGACACGCGACGGAATAGTAGGATCAAAGCAGCAGGCAAACCGTGAGACAGGTTTCCGTCATTATATGGTAGACCACTTCCCACAGATTAAGATAACCGAGGTAGACCTGCCACTAGATGAGGATCATAAGGACTACGACGGAATACTGGAGAAGTTCTTCTCTACGCACCCGCACGTACATCATTGTATTACATTTAATTCGAAAGCACATATCGTTGGCGAATTCCTTCAGAAGAGTAATCGAAGAAACGTACAGATCATGGGATATGATATGGTGGCAAAGAATGAGGAGTGTGTGCGCAAGGGAAGCATTTCATTCCTGATAGCCCAGCATGCCTATCAGCAGGGATATGCCAGTGTGGATGCACTGTTTAATGCTATCGTAATGAAGCGTGCCGTAAATCCTGTGAATTACATGCCAATTGAGATCCTTACAAAAGAAAACGTGGATTTCTATCGTAGAACAGCAATTTAAACCAAAACAAAATAATAAAGGAAAAATGGAACAAGCTACATTTCTTAAGATTAATCCGGCTGACTCGGTTGTTGTATGCCTTCAGCCTAAAAGGAAGGGAGATATCATCGAGGTTGACGGACTGAAGATTACTGTGAACCAAGACACCCCAGCAGGCCACAAGGTGCTTATTAAAGATGCAAAAGAGGGTGCTGATATCATAAAATACGGCTACCCTATAGGCCACGCCAAACAAGACCTCAAGGCTGGCGATTGGGTAAACGAGAACAACCTGAAGACTAATCTGTCAGGAACTCTCGAATACACATATCAGCCTGTAAACGAGGAGCTTAGCATTAAAAACGAAAACAAAACCTTTAAGGGATATATTCGCAAGAATGGTGACGTCGGTATCCGCAATGAGATATGGATTGTGCCTACTGTAGGTTGCGTAAACGGCATAGCAGAAAGACTAGTAAAGGAACTTAAAAAGGAGACAGGCGAACAGGGAGTAGATGCAATATATGCATGGCATCATAACTATGGCTGTTCACAACTGTCGGAAGATCACGAGAATACACGTAAGGTGCTTAGAGACATCTGTCTGCACCCAAATGCTGGCGCAGTATTAGTACTTAGTCTGGGATGCGAGAACAACCAGCCAGAAGACTTTATGAAGATGCTGGGTGACTACGATAAAGACAGAATTAAACTGCTAGTAACACAACGAGTAGATGATGAGATGGAGGCAGGTATGGAGATTCTGCGCGGCTTATATCAGCTGGCCAGCAAGGATAAGCGCACCGAGGTACCAGTAAGCAAACTGCGTGTTGGACTAAAGTGTGGCGGATCAGATGGCTTCTCAGGCATCACAGCCAATCCTTTGGTGGGTGAATTCTCTGACTGGCTTGTAGCTCAAGGCGGCACATCGGTATTAACTGAAGTTCCAGAAATGTTTGGTGCAGAGACAATCCTTATGAATCGTTGCAGAACGGAGGATTTGTTTAACCAAACCGTTTCGATGATCAATAATTTCAAGAATTACTTCCTGTCACACGGTGAGCCCGTAGGCGAGAATCCAAGTCCAGGCAATAAGGCCGGTGGTATTTCTACCCTCGAGGACAAAGCTCTGGGATGCACTCAGAAATGCGGAAAAGCCCCTGTAAGTGGAGTAATGGAATATGGTGACAGACTACAGAATTCAGGTCTTAACTTGCTTTCGGCTCCAGGCAACGATCTTGTAGCATCTACTGCCCTAGCCTCTTGTGGTTGCCATCTGGTACTATTCACCACAGGTAGAGGAACACCATTTGGAACATTTGTTCCAACAATGAAGATTGCAACAAATCCTGATCTGGCTAGTAGAAAAAAGAACTGGATAGACTTCTCTGCAGGTCAGCTTATTGAAGGAAGAACCATGCAGGAATTAGTTCCCGAGTTTATCGATAAAGTATTGTCGGTTGCCAGTGGAGAAAAGGCAAAGAACGAAGAGAACGATTATCGTGAAATATCAATCTTTAAAAACGGTGTAACCCTGTGAAGAAAGGTATCATAGCATTATCACCTATAGTGGTGTTTATCCTGTTTTATTTAGTCACCAGCATCATAGCTGGTGACTTTTACAAGATTCCCATAACTGTTGCGTTTATGGTTTCGAGCATCTATGCCATCAGTATTTTCAAAGGTATGCCATTGATGCAACGCATAAACAGCTATAGTCGCGGTGCCGCCACCGAACAGATGATGCTAATGATATGGATATTCGTTTTGGCCGGAGCATTTGCCCATTCCGCAAAAAACATGGGCAGTATTGATGCCACGGTAAATCTGGCTCTTAGCTTTCTGCCGCCACAGATGATATTTGCCGGCATGTTCCTGGCAGCATGCTTTATTTCTCTATCAATAGGAACCAGCGTTGGAACCATAGCAGCTCTAACTCCCATAGCTGTGGGGCTGGCACAAGAAACTGGGGCAGACGTTGCCATGATGACAGCTATTATAGTTGGCGGATCGTTCTTTGGCGACAATCTATCATTCATTTCTGATACCACCATCATGGCCACCCAGACACAGGGGTGCAGGTTGAGCGACAAGTTCAGGGTAAACGCATTTATTGTTGTACCCGCAGCTATTGTTATATTGATTGTCTACATTTTTCTTGGTCAGGACACTTCTGCCCCGCAACAGATTCCCAGTGTGGAATGGGTAAAAGTAATACCATACCTCACGGTGCTGATTACAGCCATATGCGGCATGAACGTAATGGCTGTACTTACACTCGGAATAGTATTATGCGGAATAATTGGCATAGTAACAGGCTCAATGGATATCTATGGTTGGTTTGGTGCTATGGGCGAAGGCATACTGTCGATGGGTGAACTGATAATAGTAACAATGATGGCTGGAGGTATGCTTGAATTGATAAAACAGCAAGGCGGTATAGATTTCATAATCAAGCAGCTTACACGACGTGTAAATGGCAAGCGTGGTGCTGAGTTAAGCATTGCCACACTAGTATCCCTTGTCGATATTTGTACAGCAAATAACACCGTGGCAATTCTCACTGTTGGCAGCATAGCTAAACAGATAGGCGACAAATATGGTGTAGACAACAAGAAGTGCGCCTCGATACTCGACACATTCTCATGCACTGTCCAGGGCCTTATCCCATATGGTGCTCAAATACTGATTGCAGCAGGACTTGCCTCGGTTAATCCGGTGTCAATATTACCCTATCTATACTATCCATTCACTCTAGGATTGGTAGCCATCTTTTCTATTCTACTACGTTATCCAAAAAGATTCTCATGAACACTATACAGCGAAACTTCTTCAGATTACTACGATGTGGTGTTTTCAACACTACAGAGGCACTCGAACCGATGTCGGTCCACAAATGGGACAAGCTACTCCAGATGTCAATTCTTCACGATGTGCAACCTTATGCATATAAAGGGCTGGAGAAGTGCAAGGATCAGTTCTTTGTAAATCTAACTGACACTCAATGGACTCAATGGGCCAATGTGACAGAAAACAAGACAAGCGACGAAGAAGAAGAATTGCTAAAACCTTACAAGCTTACCAATCCAATACTAAACCGCCAACTGCAGAATATTCTGGATGATGAGCAGTCGGACTTAAACACACGCAAAATGCTGATTCAGATTATTAGAATAGCGCGTCATATACTAAACGAAGGTCTACCACTTAGACTGCTTATCGACTTAGGGCTGATGATAAAAGATAAAGAAAGTAATGTGGACTACACTACTCTTGTGGTATGGCTCAAGAAACTAAAATTTCAGCAGATGGCACATTTGGAAGGTGCTCTGTTAATTGAACTATTTGGATTCGAAGCCACTGATTTACCCTTTGCTCAAGAAAATATAGACAAGAAAACTGCGATTGTAGCAAAAGAACTGGCAGAGTATACCAATGTGCATCAGAACTTTTACTTTTCGCAGTCTCCCGATAGTATCTTTGTACATACAAGCAACGGTGGAGCGTTGCTTAGTCATATTAAGCGTTCTGCAAGATATATGCGTTTTATTCCTTCAGAGGCTCTTACAAATTTCTTCGCATCATTTGCCCACTCCCTTACGCACATTGAAGAATGAAACTTGTTTTTCGAGTCGTCGCACGTGATTGAATTTGATATCACGCAATCCATGGTCGCCCATAAAACGACTCTTATCAACACTGCCTCTGATACCTATAATCCTACCATGGCTGGTGTATTGCCACATGGTGATATCACGCCCATCGGCTAATACAGGTTCTTCCTCCGTATACATGGCTATCATTAGTTTATAGTCATTTATCTGACCAATAAGATGACGGTTATAGAAGTTTCTGAAAGTGTATATCAAAGGCTGTTGATGATATGCTTGCTCTACCATGTCCAGAAAAATCAAAAGCGAATCACAAAACTCGTCTGTTGGCAATCCTCCAGTAGTCTCTACATCTATCATAGGTATCAAATCCTGCTCACCAGGACGGCACTGGGTAATAAAGTTCTGTAACTGAGTAGCTAATGGTGTCTTGGGACGAAAGAAATGGTACGATCCAACCTTCAATCCATATCGGTGTGCCAGATCGATATTACGTTCGTATTGTGCATCAATATGATCTCCACCTTCGGTGGCTTTCAGATATACATAAGCCATTTTAGTATTCTCGCCTACAGTCTCCCAAAACACTTCACCCTGATAGTGCGACAGATCTATGCCATGCACATGACTGCAAGTATCCTCACACTGCAAGAAGGGATCATAATTAGGATCAGTCAGAACTCGAGGATCTGGTCGGAAAACAGCTTTCGTCCGTTTCTTAGATTTCTTACTCTTTTTATGTTTGCTCACCACCCTATGGGTGCGATGTTTCGAGTGATTCTTATTGTATTTTGAGCGCTGTGCAAATCCATCACCAGCACCAAGCAAAAGCATACAGAATGTCAGCAGAATATATAGTTTCCTCATTATTTCCTTTATTTTGAGCTGCAAAGATACTAAAAAACAATTAAAAATTTGCCATTATCTAGTATTTATTCGTACCTTTGCCGCAAAATTTGATTTATGAACAGATTAATAATAGCAATTATAGGTATTTTTGTATGTTGTTCTTGCTCTAAGAATGACGACCCGGAACCAACTCCAGAGCCACCGGTTTCTGGGCATACGGTATTGGTATATATGGCTGCCGAAAACAACCTGAACAGTTTTGCAAAAAGCGATTTGGAAGAAATGAAAGAAGGTTCTAAAAAGCTTACTGAAAACAATAAACTGATAGTATACGTAGATGAGGCAAACTCCGACCGAACACCTTTCTTGGCAAGGGTAAAAAATGGAGAACTGATAGATACGGTATATATGGCGGAGACACTGACTGCCGACCCGGAGGTGCTCGAGACAGTTCTGCGCACTACTAAGGAGAAATATCCCTCTAAAAGCTATGGGCTTTTACTCTGGGGACATGCGTCTGGATGGCTTATCCGTAATGACTCTGTGGAATATCATCAAAGCAGGGCTTATGGTGGTGATAACGGTAACAATACTTCAACCAGCATGGGTAGATATTGGATGAACATACCATCTATGGCAAAAGCCATTGGCAACGGGATGGGCAACGATAGACTTAGATTTATTATGGGCGATTGTTGTAATTTCGGTTGCATTGAAATAGCCTACGAACTGCGCAATGTAACTGATTACGTTATTGGTTCACCAGCCGAGATACCCGATGATGGTGCACCCTACAATATAATCGTTCCTGACTTGTTCGATGACTCTGATCTATTTTATAGGCAGGTTATTGATGATTATTACAATTTTTATCTCAGCGAATTGGAGAACAATATCTATAGATATTATAATTTTCAACCAGGTGATCTCAAAGGATTCAGTATTCCATTGGTAGCCATCAATACCTACGGATTAGAAAACTTAGCATATGCAACAGCTCAGATACTATCAACAATAGCATCTAAGCTTACACCAGATAATCCGTTGGATTTGTCGCAAATAACATATTATGGGCAATATAGCAGCTATAATTATGCTTACGACATGCAACAGGTATTAAAAAATCATACCGACGATGATGCATACAATCAATGGTTGGATAGTTTTAATCAGGCATGCCCATACCATCTGTATTCTCAAAAATGGCTTACGGGTTATTCTAGTCTGGCAAGAGAAATGAATAATTTTGATGCCAACGAAAGTGATTGTGCTTCTATTAGTATGTTCTTTCCCTTAAACAAATATTCTTACACATCTCCCAACTGGAATAACGCCATTAAAAAATACCAATGGAACCAAGTGATTCGTTGGGAACAATATGGTTGGTAATTACTTCGCTGTATCGTGTATTACTACCTTTATCTTCGAGATGCGATGACCATCCAACTCAGTGACTTCGAACGTAAAGTTCTTATAATCCAGACGCTCATGCAGCTCAGGGAAATCTCCCTTAATCTCAAGCAATAATCCGGCTAAAGAATCTGCATCACCTTCTACATCCTCGAATGTCTCATCGTCGAGATCAAGTATCTTGTAGATGTCACTCAACAATGTCTTACCCTCAAATATATAGGTATTGGCATTTATGCGGGTATACGACTTCTCCTCCTCGTCGTATTCATCGTTTATCTCGCCCACTATTTCCTCAAGAATATCCTCGAGTGTAATGATACCGCTGGTACCACCAAACTCGTCAACCACAATGGCTATGTGAACCTTATTCTCCTGAAACTCACGTAGCAGGTCATCAATCTTCTTCGTCTCAGGAACGAAATATGGCGGACGAATAAGCGACTGCCAACGGAATGAAGCTGGCTTCGACAGATATGGGAGCAAGTCCTTAATATAAAGGATTCCACGGACATTATCGATAGTATCCTGATATACCGGTATACGAGAATAGTTATTTTCTACGATACACTTCAACACCTCGGGGAAAGGCAGGCTAAAGTCCAGATCAACCACATCCTGACGACTGGTCATAACTTCCTTAGCAGTCTCATCACCAAAGCGGACAATGCCTTCAAGCATATCCTTCTCGTCTTTCAGTTCCTCTTCGTCTGTTAGTTCAAGAGCCTGTTCCAAATCATCTACACTCAGCACATGATTCTCTTTCTGAACCACTTTCTCTGCAATTATACCCGAACGTATCAATATCGACGATAATGGGTAGAAAATCTTACGTAGAATCATTATACTACTAGCAACCCTACGGCAGAACGACAGCGCTTTTTGTCCTGCATATACCTTTGGCATAATCTCGCCAAAAAGCAACAGTAGGAATGTAAGTAAAACAGTGATTACAATAAACTGCAACCAATAAGCATTTCCAAAGTCAATAACATGAGCAAAGAAATAGTTGCACAGCATAATAATGGTTACGTTTACCAGATTATTGGTAATCAGTATCGTAGCCAAAGTACGCTCTGAATCATCACGTAGCTGACAGATTTTACGATCCGAGTCATTTTTCTCCTCATCAAGTTCATTCAGATCTGTAGGAGAGAGCGAAAAAAACGCTATCTCAGACCCCGAAGCGAAGCCTGAGAAGATAAGTAATAAACCTGCTATCAAGATTGCAATCAAAGCCCCCAGCGTGGGAGTCATGATTGTTACTTCATTCAGGATCTGTTGAAGATAATCCATTGTCTGATTTTGGTGAAAGCATTTCCATATTATCAGCCCAGATCTCTGTAGCATAACGACGCTGGCCCTGCTTATCATCATAAGTAGTATAGCGGATACGTCCCTCTATATATAGCTTATCGCCTTTATGTACATATTTCTCTACGATCTCGGCCAGTCTACGCCACAATATCACATTATGCCAATCAGTATGATCAGGAACCTGAGTACCATTCTGGAGTGTGTAACCACGTTCGGTAGTTGCAAGTCGTACACGAGCTACAGCAACTCCCTGTTCTACATACCTTACTTCTGGATCCTGGCCAACATTGCCAATGAGCATTACTTTATTCATAATTGTCGATTTTAAAAGGTTTTTATTTTGCCCTACCTAAGTAGCGGAACTTGAAGTTCTTGCCCTTGGGTGATGGGAATTGACTACGAGAATCAACTCTATCTCTCAGATAGTCAATCATTCTATCATAGCACTCCATACCTGATACGGCCTTCAGACGGGCCACAAACTGAGTATCACGATATTGGAATTTACCAGTACCAGGAACAAGTAACACGCGCTTAAAATCAACAACACCCTCGTACCAGCCATCATTGATTTCATTTAGGCGCATAAGGATTGGAGTATTCTTAGACGACTGTTCAACATTTTCTGGTTCATGAACAGCCTTTTTATCTTTGAAATCTTGCATTGTCTGTGCTTCGGTCTTTATTATAATGAAATATACTCTGGGATGAACCTTATATCTCTTAGGATAGTACACGTCACTCGAAGCATATTCACGTATATCAGCCTCAAGGAGTGGATTCATCTCAATTTCTTCGATTGAGCTCAAAAATTCAATAGCCTCGTCAACAGTAGTTACGAGAGTTTCTCGATCAAAATATCTTAAGTATAAATTCATTGTGTTTTGAAAAAGATGTGGTTTCCTAAATAATAAGAGCGGAAAACGGGACTCGGACCCGCGACCCCAACCTTGGCAAGGTTGTGCTCTACCAACTGAGCTATTTCCGCAAATATTTCAAATAAAAATGGTGAAGAGGAGGAGACTCGAACTCCCACGTCGCAATTGACACTACCCCCTCAAAGTAGCGCGTCTACCAATTCCGCCACCTCTCCAACATACGCTGAATAAAAAAGAGTGCCCAGAACAGGACTCGAACCTGCACGCCTTGCGGCACACGCACCTGAAACGTGCGCGTCTACCAATTCCGCCACCTGGGCATTTTTTGTCATTAAGGCCATTCCTTAACGTCTCTTTTTTGTTCAACAAGTGAGCGGAAAACGGGACTCGGACCCGCGACCCCAACCTTGGCAAGGTTGTGCTCTACCAACTGAGCTATTTCCGCGTT